>Ga0209363_1001131_pt1 | contig 12256 bp, 4 predicted proteins | sample WorMetexBAHAMAS3_FD_187385 | JGI IMG/M metagenome (GOLD analysis project Ga0209363, IMG submission 187385) | Marine gutless worms symbiont microbial communities from Max Planck institute for Marine Microbiology, Germany - Inanidrilus exumae... | ecosystem: Host-associated > Annelida > Digestive... | reverse complement strand
GAACAAACATTAATATATGGGCCATCAACATCAACAGTAGACGTCTCCAAGGCTGATGCATCATGTGCTGACCCAGTCAACAAGTTTGAAATGGTAATTTGAATTTTGAATTAAGGGAACTGGGAAACGAATTGAATACAAATCTCCTTTCGCTCGCCAATGGGAAATGCCAGCTTAAAATTTGGGGCCAAAACCCCCAAAACGTCCCATTCCCCTTGCTGGACGTCGACCCCCATCTAATACACCAATGCCTAGGCCGACCCCATGTACCACCCCAAACCAGAGCTCGGACGGTTCACCCACGTTTGCACAGCTAAGCCGCAAACTCGTCATTGGTTGCAATGACATGCAACCTATTTTCCCCCAAAATTACCCCTTCTCGTGGGCAGATCCCCAAACCCAAGTACCTGCCTCATCCCTGGCCCCATCCCACCTACCACCCCAAATGGCATCCAGATCCTGTCAGCCATTTTGCCACAATCCACTGGACAGACAGACAGACCAACAGATGGTTGGAAGGAATGCTCTATAACAATAGGCCGCTCACGCTAGAGAGCGACACGGCCTAAAAATGAAGCAGGCCACCGAGCTGAGTAGTGCTGACAGTTAAAAAAACACCAAAAATCCACTACATACACATAATAGATAATTTCTGTTAACGGTTTTTACCCGCGCTACGCTAGCTAGCGCGGGTACTAGCTGTCATCATGTGTCTGTCTGTCTGTCTGTCCGTCCGTCCGTCTGTCACAAGTCGGAGTTCTACAAAAATGGCTAAACCTAGGATCACAAAAACAACGCCATACGATAGCCCAGGGACTCTAGTTTGCCGATGCCAAAAATCTCGGCGAAATTCCAATGGGGTCACCCCCTACGGGGGCGCCAAACAGAGGTGGGGTATGTTCAGATCAGCGTTTTTCGACCAATGTCTCGCTATATCTCAGAAACGGTGCAAGATAGAGACATAGTTCCTGTGGAACACTAATAGGAAATCGTATGTGCTCTATCGATTGGTGCTATTTCCGGTGACCTTGAGTGGCCCTAAAACCCCAAACCACCCCATTTTCGACACTTTGTATAGCCTTTCATATCTTCGTACTGAGTGGAGTTAGAGACTTCAAATTTGGTAGGTAGGTTGACGATAGCAAGTGCTAGCCCGCAGATGGCAAACCATCCCTTAAAGGGGCGTGGTTATGTCACGTGAATCATTTAAATTTTGGTGGTCACCAGCCACATCTCTGGAATGGCGCGTCGTCGCAGGCGCTGTCAACTTAGTCGGCCGGTTAGTGCGATAAACTTCTGACGGTCCTCGGCCTGTGTTGATGACACCGACCGTCCACATATGTGTATAGCAGCTAGAGAGAGAGAGAGAGTAGAGTAGCTAGGCCGAGTAGAAGACATTGTTCGATTACCATGTGGTGCGATATGGAATAGTTAGCATGCGCTAAGGCTATCTGCGTCGCGCGGGTCTGTCAGCGGCAGCTGAGATTCTTGTTATAATTCACTTTTTATTCCTTTCTTTGAGAAAAATCTCAGTTCAATTTCAGCTTCACTTCTCAAAATAATTTCAGTTACCATTACATTTACAGTTAACTTAAATTCATAACTTTACTTCTAGGCGGGATTCTCATCACCTCTGCCGGGTGGCAGGTAACACTGTGTGATCCCATATGTCATGTGAGTTTCCCGTAGCAGTGTGGCAGAGTTCTCTGCGAAGTTGCGAACTGCTATGCACTTACTTTACTTTACTTTTTAATTTCAGTTACCATTAATGATGCCAAGTTAATCACCAGTAAATGGTGTAACCATACCTTGGGCTGGAAGAATTCAAACTGTGACATGTGTTGTAACACCTAAAAGTGCTATTTTTGGCATGTTCTCAATATTTTATATTTTTTCCTTATTTTATTTTTTTGTCTCTGTGCCGTGAACTGGATTAAGTTGGCCATTTCATCAGCTTTTGAGTGCCTGTAAATATAGCGTATCGTATCTTATTGTATGGTTATTAATTTTACTCCATATTATTTAATAATCAGAAACCACCTAGCCATGTTTTATGTCACTGTACAGGTGATGACAGCTACCAGTCCCATGGTTGTTCTTCCCATTGAGGTTGATCCAACTGATCCTGACAGTTCCACACTCGATCCAACTGATCTTGCCACTTCAACACTGAATCTTCCCAGTGCAGTTCATCCAACTGATCCTGCCAGTTCCACACTCGATACAACTGATCCTGCCACTTCAACACTGGATATTCCCAGTGCGGTTGATCCAGCTGATCCCGCCAGTTTAACACTCGATCTTTCCAGTATGGTTGATCCAAATGGTCCTGCCAGTTCCACACTCGATCCAACTGATCTTGCCACTTCAACACTGAATCTTCCCAGTGCGGTTCATCCAACTGATCCTGTCAGTTTAACACTGGATCTTCTCAGTGAGGTTAATCCAACTGATCCTGCCAGTTCCACACTCGATCCAACTGATCCTGCCACTTCAACACTGGATCTTCCCAGTGTGGTTGATCCAAATGATCCTGACAGTTCAACACTCAATCCTCTCGGTTGGATGGAACTGAGTACCATCGATGAAGCTACCTTATGGAGTTTTGTTTCGTGTGGTGCCAGCACTCCAACTGATGGTCCTGTCAGTGAGCTGACAACACCTGAAAGTATTTCCGTCAGCAACACTGCTAGGCTGACGCTTGATCCTGTTGTATTAGCACATGATCCTGCTAATGTTTGTGCATTTGACAGATCAACTGATGATCCTATTAGCGAGAACAGTACATGTCATGGTCAATTCTTTGGTGATTTTGTACATGATGACAATGATAACCCACTGTTGTTAAGTACTGATCATAATAACTTAGTTGATGATGTGGTTTCTGCAGTCAGATGTGATGTGATTTCTGACTGCAGCTGTGATGATAGTGTGATCCAACCTGCTGTTAAAAGCCGTCAAGCCATAGTGCACAAACGAAGGCAAGTCAATCGAATTAGGTCACCATCAACAAGTAGTGGCGAAGAAGCCAATGAACAGAACAGTGAGCCAAAACGAAAAAGTAGAAAAAGACAAGTAATCCTGAACAATGGCAGTCAAATAGGCGCAAAAGACGCAGAAATTGTGGAAAATCGTACAGGTCAAGCCAGGGAAAAATAATCAGGCAGAGAATAATGAAACCAGGATGTGGTCCAAAATGCCGACTTCGATGCCATGAGCGCTTATTGCAGCACCGCAGAGAAGATTTATTTCACAATTTTTGGAGGCTTGGTGACATTAATAGGCAGAGAGATTACATCAGTGAACACACTGTTCGTGATCGCAAGAAGCTACGTAACACATCTAGGCGAAACTTTACGCTTAAATACTATTTTGAAGTTGATGGCATTTGGGTACGAGTGTGTAAGACATTCTTCCTGCACACGTTAGATGTTTCTGACAAGTTTGTTCAGAATGTCCAGAAACTGTATGCATCTTCTCCCCATAGTGATCAGCAAGGCCGGAAAAGGCAAAGGAGAGTTTCAAGTGATGCAGCAGATATGGTTCGAGAACATATCAAATCATTTCAAACACTACCAAGTCACTACTGCAGAAAGTCGAGTAGCAGAGAGTATCTTCCAGGCGAGCTGAATGTACGAAAGATGTACAGAATGTATGTTGAACTTTGCCAAGAACGCTCTAAGGAGGCCGTGAAAGAAAGTTTTTACAGGCATATATTTGTAACTGAGTTCAACATATCCTTCCAGGCTCCAAAGAAAGACAAATGCAACTTTTGCATAGCATAAGTAAACTGTTCTGAACAAGAGCAAGAAGAAGAGATCAGATTATGAAAGTCACATTAGGAACAAAGAACAAGCACGGCAAATGAAGGCAACTGATAAGGAGAATGCAAAGACAGATAGTCAGTTTGCTGCTGCTTGCTTTGATCTCCAGCAAGTCTTACAGTGTCCTTTTGGGGATGTAAACTTGTTCTATTATAAGCGAAAGCTATCAGTGTACAATCTGTCCGTCTATAGTCTGGGTGATGGTAGAGGTGTATGTTACATGTGGGATGAAACCAGTGCACGTCGAGGAGCATGCGACATTGGCAGCTGTGTTATGCATTACCTAATTAACTGCAGTGACCAAGGTAAGGAAAGAGTGTCTCTATATTCTGACAATTGTGGAGGTCAAAATCGAAATCGCTACGTGGTGGTAATGTATTCATACATTGTACAAAGTACAACGTTAAGAAACGTTACCCATACCTTTCTAGAGAAAGGGCACACACAAAACGAAAACGACAGCATACATGCTGTTATAGAAAATGAAAAGAAACGCACTGAATTTGTGTACACGCCTGATCAGTATTATGCACTAGCACGCAGTGCTCGAAAGTCCAAGGAACAATACATTGTGAAAGAGATGGAGCATAAGGACTTCTTTAACTTCAAGTCAGTTGCTAAACGAATGAAGAATTTTTCAGTGGATGAAGATGGCGAATCGGTGAAGTGGGGCAAAATAAGACAGTTAGTTATAGACAAGAGCCAACCATATGCAATGCACTTCAAGTATGACTTGCAGGCAGAAACTTTCAAGGTGTTAAACATGTTTCGCAAAAGTCGAATGAAGAAACCAAGTGCAATAGAACTAGAGCTGTTGTATGACAAGCCACTGCCACTGAGCAAATCAAAATACACTGATTTGTTATCACTTTGTAATGCCAACTTAATTCCATCCACGTATCATTCCTTCTACCGAGATCTGCCCACTGGTGATGGGAATGACAGTGAAGAGAGAGAAGCTGAAGATGACGAGTGATTATGACATTGTGATAGTTAAGAATTTATCATAGGTTGATGTAAATTCCTGTAGTGTCTGCTTGGGGTGGAAAGACCACCATTCATCTGCATGTGAATTTTTTATGAACATGATTTGAAATTTTTTATTAATGTGACTTTGCCATTTCTACATCATATACAAATTTTTGATGACTCATAGCTTTCAGCCAGTCATAATGAATATTTGTATGTTTATGGCAAGAGTTTCTGCAGAAATTTTGGCAGTCTCTAACACTTTTATACTGTATTTTGTTGAACTTTATTATTTTGTTCATTTTTTGACTTGTCAACTTTTTTGTGTTATGCAATAGTGAAATGTGATATTTAAGAGTCTGTCAGGAGACTATTACTTGCTGCGGGTAGATATGACTGCCGAGATCATTTTTTGCTCTGTGGTAGATTACAAACTGTGGCATCAAACACTTGTTGTGAACTTTGCAGTTTTTTTACAGCTTACACAGTAAAACTTTTATAATGTATTGCTGAAGTTCATTTGTTCATGTTTTATCTTGTCAACTGCATTTTGTCACATGCGACAATTAAATGTGATACTAGCTTGTCAGGGAACTATTTTTTAATGTGTTTATACTGTGACTGTCTTTTTGACATTAATCTTAGTTAAGAACTTTGCAGTCTTTTCGCAGTTTTACACGTTCAGCAGTAGTTCTGCCGACTTGCTGAAGTTGTTGAAGATGAAGATGAAGAAAAATGTTGTTTTTCTCGTTTTTCTTCTTGTTAGGCTAATAAGGGTAGTCTGCAACAATGACTGAGAAATGCAGGAAGTGCATAAAAGAAACCCGTACGCTTTTAACAGTACAAAAGCCCGTGTAATTAGAAATCTGTATGGTTTGAAACTAAAGGTTACGCTAGCCATGGGCCCCAAGAAAACTACATGTAGTGGCTTATAGTATTCAAATGTTATTTATTTTTTGTTAAAATAATAAGAATAGTATGTTTTATGATCTTTGAATAGTGATAGTACTATAACAAGCTACCATTGCGAGTTGTTTTGGAGTCCTGTTTGAATACTACGCTTCAGCATTATAGTTACATCTCTATAAAATTGCTTTAAGACGGCATTGTGGCATCACCTGATTGGATTTAAATGGGCGTATGCTAAGTTACGTCCGTTTGTTTCTAAACCATTTCAATCGTCAAAGACGTATGCAAAGATACACCTCTTTAAATCTTACTTCCACACTTCCGAAAAGGACGCAAGAGTCGATTTAATATAATTTACATAAAAATTAATAAAAATTGTTTTTAAAGTAAGTTCTGTAGCCTATACTTAATACCTTTGTTAATGCATTGTGCTGCAATGTCGTGTTGATAATGTGTAAATCAGAAAAAGGGCTCTCCTGAAAAAAAGCGCAAAAATCTAGTTACATCCGTCTGATTCTAGACAGTCGATGTGTCACTGTCTTTTGATCAACAGTTGTGGTTTAATTAGTTGCAAAATTCCATTAATGAAGGCATTTCTATTAATAAATTCATCTGTACCTAGGATAATCCCATCTACCTTGTGATAAAAGTCATGGAATAGAGAATTAACACCTTTTTGATGAGAATTAACACCTCAAAGGGTTACTCTTTGTGACTGTCCAGGATAGAAGGATGAACCAGGATGTCATGTTTGAGCAGCCTTGGTTACTATAATTTGTTTTTTGTCTAAATTCTTAACCGAGCAGAATTAGCACTTTGCATATTACACATGTATGCATTTTGTAAGTCACTTTAATTGCATTTACAAATAGCACAAGTTGTTTTGCTCCAGTTGTGTTGAGTCTTTTTTTACTTCTTATGGTTTCCTGCACAATTCTCTTAGTATCAGTCTATATCTTTCTTTGCAATGACTTCCTGTTGTTGTGCTTGCACTGTTTCAGTATGGACAGTACGAAAGTCACTGGAGATGGACTGGGTCAATTTGTAAATGATGCCATTGCCTGTGAGGCCAATTGTAAAATGAAAATGATACAGGTAACAAAACAGCCACAGTTGGCTCTCTACGCCACAAGAAGAATACAAAAAAAACGAAGAAATACGATACGACTATGGTGTTTCGGACTTGCCGTGGCGGAACTTGGTGAGCATTCTCTCGTTACTTGATATAATACAGCTAGCAGGGTAATATAATGCCATAGAGCAGAATGTTACTGAAGGCTGATGTATTGTATGGTTCGATATTTAATATGCTGATCTTTATTTTTAATAAGGTCTGTTGAAGAATTGTCTGGACAGTACAATCAAAAACACTGCAAGTTTTGTGACATTTGATACACAGTATAGCAGTTGTAAGCTGTCTGTATATCAGAGTCCATTAAAATCACTTTTTTCCCTGTTCTACTGCATAATCTGCACTAACTAATGTTATTCTAAATTTTAGTTGTGGTGCAAAAAATTTGTCATCAAAAGTGATCCATATCGTGTTGTCTATATCAAAAGATGTTTGTTGTATCATGTCAGTGACCAGGGCCCCATTTGCAGAGTATCTTAGGATAAACATAGGATAAACTGTGACTTATAAATGTTAAAATCTTAAGAAAAACTCAGGATGAACTTATGCAAAACTTAAGATCAACTTAATAAGAAAAATGCAATTTCTCAAAAAACAACTTAACATTTCTTCACAGAATTGTCTGCATATATATAGGAAGAACTAAGTAAGACTTACGATTGCTTTAGTAAATTACATGTAAAAATCTATGAAAATTTTAACTTTATAACTTAGAAAAAACTTATGCTAAACTTAGGATTTTTCCTAATGTTTTTTTGTAAATCGGGCCCCAGGATCAGTGTGTGTGTGCATTTAAATGTTTGAACGGTAATTGTTTTTGAGTATTTAAAATTGCTATAATAGCACAGATAGCATCTGCAGTTGCATGATTGTTTGTGTTGGCTAAACTCTCTCTGTTCATAGCCCTGGTGTTGATGCCAAGCTTACAGCAGCAGTAATTCTCTACAGAAACTACAGGGACCGTAAACACACTTTTTGGACTTGTGTTTCTTGTGTACTTGTTCCATAAGCTTGCACAGTAAGGTGTGATTTTTGCAGTGCGAGTGACGAGCAAGAGCCTGTGTCCAGGCGATCACGCATTGACACCATGAACAGCGGCCTGGACTTCCTACTACGAGGAAGAAGTAAGCCGGCTGAAGGCAGTTCGAAGTTCGACCACTACCTGCGGTGTGATGTGGATGACAACCTGCCCGTGCTGTCATGGTGGCAGAAGTATGAGTCAATGTATCCTCATTGTACGGCGCCTGCGTGCAAGTGTCTCAGTATACTGGCCACGTCTGTGCAGTCGAAACAGCTGTTCAGCGCGACAGGCCGGCTCATCAGGAAGCATCGCACACGCCTTCTGCCGGATCATGCTGTCTCGTGTTTGAAATAAGTATCTAGACTTACTGAATTAGGCACCGCATAACGTGCCTTGACAATCGTGGACTTTTCCATTTATTCATAAACTCATTTTTGTGTAATTCAGTTTTTGACATATTTTGGTTATTGTAAGTTGGGACGTTTGTCATGAATATATCAATATTACACTTTTCAGTTTCACATTTCACTTGTATTGACTTTTGCATTGTTCCGAGCGCATATACCAGCCTGCGTCCGATCATGGTTTCATAACGTTCATTAGTTGTTCATTTAATGCCACATTACATACTTACTGCTGCATATTAATATGGTGGTTTGTTTTGTTCTGTGATTTTGTTGTGATGGCTGTAGTTGATAACTGCAATGCAACTTTTTACTATGTGTTCGTACTTTTATTTCAGTTTTATCATGTGTTTGCCCAAAGCCTATAGGCTTTGGTTTGCCTTAACAAAATATTCATATGTATCGTTACTACGGTGCATAATGGCGTAGTTTCATCACAGCATACACCAGTCTCAGTGTACAATGCACTTCAGTTTGAACTAAGGTTGCATATGGTATATCAAAATTTGGCACAGTGCAAAATAAACGATTATCGATTATCGAAAAAATCGAATTTTTGTTTTCGAGAATCAAATATCAGAAAAAAAGATTTTAACATCCCCATCTATGACTGCTTGTTTCAACTGATAGAATTAACACAAGTAATTTGTATTACAAAAATTAAAACAAGAACTAGAATTATTGGTAATTGTTTTTTAGAAAACTAGAACGAGAATTATAGTCAGCCAGCAAACTAAAACTAAATAAAAACTAGTTTAAAGCATACCAACATCTTAAGCAGACAACAGATGTAAATGAAGTGACTTATCGGAAAATAAGCTGTGCAAACATGCCACTGAAGTGCAGTCAGCACATTTTGCTGTTAGCAATGAATAAGCTACACCCCACACCAACTGGATTATATACAAGGTTGATGGTTTGCAGTCGTTTACAACAGTCTCTGACTCACTGCCACGGCAGTCTGGGTGTACATGCAGCCAGTCCTAACAACCTCGAAGCATCAAATCCTGAGATCACAGACTTGCACTTTTCTCATTCAGAGTCCACAAAATTTCGGTGAATTTCTCAAACTCTCTCCATGAATTTTCTGTGAAAATAGGCACATTTTCAAAAACCCTTCACAAAACGGTGCATTTTCCTGTGAATCACGGTGGTCCATAGCAACTAATAATGGCATATAATATGTCGTGGAAGTAAACTACTGAAAACCTGCTATGTTGATCCTGGACCCAGTAAATTTGTGTAGAAACTTGTCTAAATCAGCAGTAATTGTTCTGTGAAGTGAAACATTTATGTCACAGGGTCCAATCTAAAAGTAACAGTTTTCAAAGCAGAAAGGTCTGTGTGCCATAACTGCCATCAACATTTAAAGAAATATTACAGTATGACTTCTGCAGAAAATCCTTGCAGCTCAGCCCTATATTTACATATCTAATGCTGCTACTACTTGTCAGCTAAGCATTGTAACTCACATGTGACAAACTCTGGAGCATTCAGCAGGCACAGATTAACCAAACAGTAGACACAATGGTCTTCAAACTTCACGAATTTGTAAAGACGAGGAAAAAGTCAAGAACTTGGTAAAGATTCTTGACAAATAAATTCTTTCCACAATCACTGCATGCCAAGTGGACATGTGGCAACCAACAGAAAAATTATCTCACAGCAAACCAGTGTGCAGTGTCACACACATATGTACACACATGGTAGCAGTGACAAAAGTTCATAAATGCTTGAACACCACACTGTTGTCAGAAGGTAAATCAACTCAATAGAATACACCAAGCTGTTTAGACCTAAGCAATGAGGACTCACAAGTTGGTGGCGAGATTCACCTGAAGAAAACCTGCATCTGTTCAATCCAATGTTAATCACTAATGTCTTAACAAGAACACCTTTGCTGAGATGATCCCAATGCCAGCTGTTAATGACATAATCCATTAGTTGTCAGAACAAATGCCAAGCTTTTGCATGCTTCTACACAAAACCTCATTAAAATGGGCAACTGATAATATCACATTATGAATGCTGCCTTTAGCAATCCATTGTTGAGTAGAGGGTTTAGAAATACCTGCAAAAACTGACAACCAAAATAAAACACCAAGAAAACATATCAGTTGCTGTGACTATTCTGCATGCACCATTTATCACATGCAGCATACATGCAATAGTCAACTCAGTCTAGCAGACATCATTAAAAAACAAACACCAGAATGTGTTGCACACTTACCTGGCCAATCAATAGATTAGATAATTGTCTCTTTGCACAATTACATACAGCAGTTGCAGATATGCATTCAGTATCATTTTTATGTTACGAACACAATGAATGATGATATATTTACATTATGAACACGATGAATGATGATACAGCTTCAAATATAAATCCTGTCAAAACACATGTGCACACATCACATTGTGTTATTACTCGGCGAGAAGCTATAGCTTCGCCGAGTATTGGATTGACTTTAGGTGCGTTTTGATGGCCTTCATGAGGCCGGCTATAACTCCACCGAAAGTGAACTGATTTGGATAAAATTTGAAACATTGTGAGCCAAACGTTGGGGGCTGGCCATGGCAGACTTTGGGCACGATCCGCGCAGTAGCAACAGTTTGAGAGGTGGCCGAAATTTGGTCACCTAAATAATGCACGATTTCACTGATTTCACGTCGGACGTATTTCACGAATTTTGCACACAACAACGTCGATTGGTGTCGCGATGTAAACTTTCGAAACCGAATTTTGAAAATTTTATCATAAGGGGTCGTTTTTCCAAAAAACACAAAAATTTCTCGAAAATATTCCAATTCTGGCGACTTCAGGCTGCCAGAACTCCACAATGATAACACTCTGCCCAGACCCTGCTGACAGAGCTTACAGCGCTACCCCAGACCTCCTTAGATGGATTTAAGGGGCCTACTTCTAAAGGAGAGGAGTGGAAAGGAACGGATGGGACTGGATGGGAGTGGAAAGAAAGGGAGGGGACGGGAGTGTTGTGGAGTCCAATAACTTCCTTAAAATACACCCTGAACAACACACATTCGGCTGATGTTGCAGAGTAATGATTATGATGTTCAAATATGATTTTAATGTTACACGTTCAAGTCCCAATCACCATAATTTTTCATTTTAAAAAATAACACCTATCATAATAAAATAACAACAACAACAATAATAACATCATTAATTCTATTTTCTAGCTCATTGCTTTCAAATCCCACGAATGACTAAATTCTTCAGACTTGACTTTTTTGCACAAGGTCATGTCGGCCGTCATTCGAGTGCTTAATCCGGCGACCTAAGAGAGATCTTGTTGACTTGTTCCAGTGCATTTTAGTCCTGATACAGGTTCTTCTGCTGGGTTCACGAATGTGACCAACAGACAAACACGCAGTCAGACCACACTACACTGTCTGTAGTAATAGGCCACATCTAGCTGTTGATGCTATGCAGGATTGCGGCCCAAAAAGTCCATGTGCCATATATTACCCAATATACTTAACACATTACTAAATGTTTGCTACTATAAAGGGTGCAATTTTCAAATACAAAACATCTTTGTTTCAGTAAGTTGTGTGATTTTAAATAATTTTTAGCAGAAAAGTTAAAACGTGTTTCAATCCGTTTAACGAACAAATGGAACAAATTCGAGAGCTGTTTCACTAGCTACAGAGGGCGTGACAAAAACAAAACAGATAAAAAAACAAGTTACGATCGTTGTATTTCTATCGCATTTCATAAGTACATTGGTATAGTGAATGATGGCACAATGTCTGTCTTCACCTACGTCCAGATGTCACTGGGAGCAGGTGCATATTCCTATTTTATATTTTATGGATCAGACTGCCGATACATTACATTTGTATAAAAGAAAATTTAAATATTTATTTTGCAGATGATAACCAGATGATAACAAGCAAAGCAAATAGGAGTTGAAACACTGATTATTATTTATGCTGTGAGGCAAAGCATATACGATGCTGTAAATTGCAATCC
>Ga0209363_1001130_pt1 | contig 12260 bp, 9 predicted proteins | sample WorMetexBAHAMAS3_FD_187385 | JGI IMG/M metagenome (GOLD analysis project Ga0209363, IMG submission 187385) | Marine gutless worms symbiont microbial communities from Max Planck institute for Marine Microbiology, Germany - Inanidrilus exumae... | ecosystem: Host-associated > Annelida > Digestive... | reverse complement strand
CACACACACACACACACACACACGGTTACTTGGTTGGAATTTAACGGTGCTTCTTTCAACACAATTTAGCTTACATCGCACCTTTCAACTTCCATTTCTTCTGAGCTATCGCCCCCAACAACCAGAAATGGAAACCACTGATATTTAGGAAGTCGTGCAGCAGCAAGAATATGAGTTGCAAGTCATTGAAGAAATCAATTAGTGACTGGCTGAAGTCGGGCAAAGCAATAATGACAGCACTTGAGTGAAAAGATGCTAATTTAATATTATTTCTGCAGGGTAGTGCAGATGCAGTATCAGTCGCTAAATCAGGTTTGAAAATAAATCCGCTTTTGATTTCTTATTTTCTATGAAATATTTCTGCCAAAAATTATTCAAATTGGACAATGGTTGCACTTGCTGAAGTTGTGGCTAAAATTGTTGGGATCCTTTTTTCGGGGGACACAGTGTATAACTGGCTCAATTAAACAAATTCGACAACGATTGTAAATAAGTCGTGTTGATCATGAATAAATGATAAGCTATCAATAATATAGTCAAACCAACATGCTTTAAATATTTAAACAACTGTGAAACCATACTTATATTACATACAACAAGAAAAGTACACGCAGCCTTGCATTATACTTGTTACTGAACAATAAGTTGAAATAGTCAAAAATGTCTACAAACACTATTTAGTCCTTGTCTTAGAAAAGCTATGTACAAAAGGAAACAGTTTCCACTGTTGCAAGTAACATTACAAATAACACCGAAATAAACAGTGATGGGCAGCTGTTAACTACTTTGTAGTTAACTACTCTAAAGTAGTTAGTAGCTGACTGGTAGTTTAACTAGTTAACTACCAGGTAGCTAAATTACTGGAAATTAGTTTAGTCCAGATCTGTAACAATGACTGAAATTTGACAAACACGTTTAATATGCATTTCTAATGTAAATCCTTCATTGTGTTTGATTTGCAGTCTCACTGCCAAAGAGTAATTGGCATACATGTTTTATCATACGCTTTTATACTAAGTCATTGTGTGTTGATAATTTAATAATATGATCACATATGACGTACATTAAACACAGACCATGCATAGTATAAAAGTTGCTGAAAAGTAGTTAAAAAATACTCGTTAACTACCTAGAAGTGATTAGCCCAAGTTAATTAAACTATTTTGATATCAAAGTAACTACTTTGATACTACTTTAACTAGTTAACTACGAGTTTAATTTCTTCCAAATACTTAAAAAGCAGTTGCAGTTTAACTAATTTTGAATTAGTTGATGCCCATCACTGAAAATAGATCTTCGTTACTTTCATTCGCTAATGTACCAACAATCGATTGAAAACATTTACATGCAGTTGAACAAGTTAAAATGCTCTGTAAGCTCATAATTTAGACATTAATATAATTATAGTAATTGTTATAGAATATATTAATTAGTTATAATATTAGTATAACACTCTGTTCAAATACAGCCAAGAAAGCTTCTACAATAAAAATATTCTAAAAACCATATGGACACTTTAAGCTACATGGAATAAACACAGAACACAGTCAGCGGCAGATCCAGGATTTGGGAATGCAATTCAGCAGGAGGTCTGCGGTTGGAGTCCTCAGTGGTATTCAGGGGCAAGCCAACGTAGGGGGCCTGAGAGACAAAGTCCCCAAGAAGCTGATAATCTTCTGTAACTTATACGACTATGACGCATTCTGAAAGAAATCAAAACAGTGTTTCATTAACTTAGCATTACAGACGGCGGTTTTATATGGCGATGTGAGGCAGAAGGGGGTTCAGCCAAACCCAACAAGCCCACGCGGATCTGCCACTGTGCCGTTGCTACGGAACGGAATATAAGAGCTGATGCACACCTGCCAAAGACAACGTAAACAGTTTGGCAAATAAAACCAGATACAACAATACGGCGTAGGTTCCATTGAGCTAGAAGCACTGTTTTGACTGAGCAAATTTCTGTTTGCCGCGGACTGACGGCACAGCATACGGATGCCAAGTACGCAGGTCGTGCAGCACTACGTTCACACGATCACACCACAGTCGACATTCTTGGTTACTGTCTGCCATCAGCCAATGTCTGCAACAACACACCAAGTCGTAACATGTTAACATGCTGGACTGCAGAGCTAGCAAAACAAGGTGTCGCCCTAACGGGATGTAACCGTACTGGCCCGCCGTGCAGTGTCGGCCGCCGGACCGCCCACTCGCCCGGCGGCCGACCCGGCCGTCCGACCACGCACCCGGTAGCGTTACAGACGACACAGACAGACAACAGACGCCAGCATGCAAAATAATACTGGTCCATTAGGCGGGCCAGTAACAAAATCAAAGCAGTGACTGTCAGTAACAGAATTTGTAAATATTTACTTCTCCACATCATCTCGGCCTGTATGGTAGCCAAATTAATGGAAATGGCCAAATTTCGACCCCCTGCGGTTCCTAAATCCCTGAACGGACTTTGGTGATAATTGGAATATATAACTACATCACGGGTTATGACCATACACGCAAATCCATGTGGTGCTGTGACAAACGTTGGTGGTCTGGGCGAACACGTGACCTGTCACATTTTTGGTTTCCTAGTCGACCTTCTTTTTGAAATTTATTCTCTGGCTCATGCCCAGCCCCAACCACTGGACTGAGTTTGAATCAGCTATACATCATATGACGTGTTTCCATGCAAGGAAGTGCCTCCTGGGATCGCATTGATACTACTCCCCATTCAAGAGGTGAAATCCCCAAAAACTCCCATTTTGGGGCATGAATAGGCATTTTAAAGCCTAACTTGTACAATATTACAAGAAGCTCAGCTATCACAGAGGGACCGCGTGATGCACTGTCAGTTGAAACGTGTCCACTGCTGAACAGCTGTATGAAAAATCACATTTGAAAAGGCTTGCAATAGGCGAATAAACATATCATGGATAATACATGCTGCCTTTCTCTATGTATGGCAATTAGAAGGGTTTCAAACAGTAAAAGTGACCTCAGAGGTCACTGAAGGTCATTAATATTGGTGCCATTTGATAGCTATCTTGCATGGTTTCCAAGATATTATCAGTTATTTCTCAACATTTCAAGAGGTCACATGGCCCTGAAAACATTCTCTTTGGGGATAATCTATCACGCATTCGCGAATACTCCTCAATACCAATCTGCAAACCAAGAAATGTGTAGTTTCACCCATTCCAAAGATATGACTGAAGCTCCAAAATTTAAAAAAACAGGTCACGCGACACTGACCACACCAATTAGGGGCAGTTTATCAACCCAAGGCTAACACTCGATATAGCCTACCTATAAATCAAATTTGACGTCTGTCGCTTCCGCCATTCCAGGGACATGATTGCAACCTCCAAAATTTAAAACGAGTCACCTTGTTGTTTGCATACTGTATTGTAGTACGAGCTGTAACATGTTTTGTTTGTTATATGCTGTCAGCTTTATAAACACTGTAACAGTTAAATGACAAATTTCCAGTTAAAATTCTCTGAAAAGTAGCTAATGATAACCTGGTTGCATTGATGTCGTTTTTGTTACTGTTATGCATATTCCAAGTAGCTGTTAATTCCATCGTATTTGCTTCTGTTGAGCTGCCAAGTGCGACCGGAACCACTTCATCAGTGATACACTGCCGCAAGTCAATCACGGCCGCTGCCTCCTGCACAAGCAGGTGTCGCAATCAGTGAATATTACTAAAGCACAACAATAAGTAATAATTCAGCTCAAGATGCCTATAAAAACTCTTACATTTGGAAGAAAATTAACCAAAATATGTCTAAAAGCATCCGTACTTACGACAGTAAAAATATTTCCCAGAGAACTGGCTAACTACTTGGCAGCTCCGATAATCATCACCAGTAACTCATGTACCTAACCAGTGGAATATGTCCAAAATAACCCATTTTCTTCTATGCACACTGAGTCACCAACGCCATTGCAAAAATTACTGAAAAATTTATCAGGAGGCATCTGATTATACAGACGTTACAGAGTTTCAAATTGTACGTTTTATCAACTATACAAACTCTGTTGAAAGTCATGCACAAATTTTTCATTGCAGCTGACTGTTCACACAATGTTATTGGAATATTATTTGCCAGTAGTGATGTATAAATTGGATTTTCTCAAAGACCATAAATAGTTTGTTAAAAATAGTATTCCTACAACTTGTTGCAGCTGGAGTCCACAAATCACACTATTTGTTCTTGATGACTTCAAACGTGTCATAAATTAACAACAACAACAACAACAACAACAACAATTTTTGTCATTATACAGGTCACCTATACACTGCAACTCGGATAATTGTCTGGGAGCCATTAAGCCAAGCTTTATGCTATTATCCGGGCTATGCAATTAAGCGGGAGCATGTCTGCATGCGCCGTCTGTTACTAAACGTTCGCATTCACTTCGCGGCCATCTTTTCACTACAGCTCAATGACCAAGACTGCCTGCCGTAAGCCCAGTAAGCCTAGAAAGCAAACTGATCTTTTATCTGCAAGAATGATCGCTGATTGTACCGCGATCCGTCCGTCACCCGTCCACGTACAGCTCCAACGTGTTTCCCTATCCAGCGTCTCCGCAGCAACAATAGTGTTATCAGATCATTAAGCACAGACTGGATCAGATTACAGGAAATCGCCTGCCTGTCTGAAGGCGGTCGTGTCTACATACAGGCTGACATGTCAGCATTGATGTGTTGATAGCTACTTAGAAACAGACCACAGTATGCGTTGACAGCCAACTTATTCCATTAACAGGGAACGTTTTTGCACACTGGCATGCAAATAAGCAGAAGAACTATTCGATTAACAGGTATGCAATTAAGCAGGAATTTAAAGCAAGGAAGAATGCATTTTGGTTTTGGTTTTTGACATTTTATTGGAATATAACGGGATATGCAATTAAACGGTATGCGATTAAGTGGGTTGCACTGTATTAGCCAGCAATCCCAGCTAAGATTTTGTTTAAGCAACGTTTAACTGCCCGCGTGCCCTTGCAAACAGCAACTAGCACTTTCAGACTAAGGAGAAGACTTGCAGTGCTACCTGTATTGTCTCCGTAAAAAAGGTAAAGGCTTCCCATACTCGTTACCGAGCATTGGGCCCGAAGCTGATTCCGGTGTACAGGCAGTCAGCCCATAGGAGACTATAAGTCATCCACCAGGCTGCCATTACTTTCCGCCAGGTCTGCGGTTACCTTCTCAGCCGCAGAGCATCACTACCTCTTGGCCAGTACCAAGTTATATAACTTGCCCAATGTTGTTATGCAGCATTTGCCCCCGAGTAAGATTTGAACCCACGACCTGTTGATCGCACGTCCAATGCTCTACCCATTGCGACACCGCGCCACTGTCTCTGTACCATTATAAATTAAGTCATATTTTACATTTGTCATGTGAATTTATACAGAAACAGAAAGTACACACATCAATATATTTTGCATTTCTAAAAATGTCTTCACAACGATACAGTTCTAACAGGTGCAGACCATCTGGATCACTGAACAAAAGTGAACGGTGAATGATTAGCAATAATACACTTGTTTGAACAGTAAATGAATACTAATGAAATTCCTCAGTTGTTCATAAACAGAAATAATACTAAAGTTACATTACCTATCTTTCCTTGCATTACACAACATTAAAAAAATCACAATTACATTGTTTACTTTTTGTACGCATTCTGTGAGACATACTTGGTATCTACAAGTAAGTTTTTTTCGACAATGCAAATGCAGATCATCCTTAAAATGTAATGTCACAAAAATTCACCCTCAACTTTTACCAGATAACAGGAGGACCATTGTTGATTATAACTAAATAATATGATTTGTTCAATCATTTGTAGCTATTCTGTATGTAAGATCTTTAGTGTTTTTCTATTATTGCGGCACCCTGCCATTAGAATGCCATAATAAATATACAGTAGCAACAGACTACAAGAATTAATCGTGATACATTAAAAATCACTAATTAATTAGTTAATCACATAATTCAGTTATACTTTTAATGATGTTCGTATTATCATATTTATTCTTATTCAGTTACTGATGTACATTCTTTTAGTTATACGTTTTATTATAATTAACTGTAAGCAATATTTTTAGTTTTACTTATTATTTAGTTAACTAACATAACAATGGCACCTTGTAAATCTCAGCAACGGGATGATCCCAAAGTGAAATCTGATCACTGTTCAGCACACACCAGTGTCTCCTCCAACCTTCCATCTCAGATTCAGAGAACACATTCTGCCATGAACAAAAACACCTAGTGACATATCACACACTGCTGACGAGACGTATAAATGCTTAAACAAAGTCTCCAAGTAATAAATGACAGAACATTACCTGTATGTATTTTCATTTGCTGAGAAAACAAGCAAATGCAGCCAACAGTACAATATACATATCATTCAATAACAATTACAAAACATGCAGTATATGCACACACAGTTACACACATAGGTATTGTAATTACTTACTAATCTTAGCTAAAAGTTATTGGATGACAACTATATAAAGGTTGGTTGGTTGGGAGATTAACGTCCCCTTTCAACACAAAAATAGGCTATATTGGGGACAAGGTCTTGGGTGGAGTTTTAGTTTTAGTTCTGCCAGGTTAAGGATGGCCAATGATACAGTAACCTCCCAAACTCGTTGCCTTTTTGTTCAGTCAACCCAAAATGGGAAAGGATAGGGGAACCTGCCCCCTCCACCCCCACTATGTTATGTTAGAAGTAATGTCACTACTTGCATTCCACTGCTAACAGCAACCAGCGCAATCACATTTGGGAAAAGACACTAAGAGTTCACCTCAGTGGTGTTACTACACTGTCTCCGTACCCAAACATGAAACATGAATTAGAAATACAGCTGAGCCACTCGTGTGCATGCTTTCTCTGCAAACACTATGGTATAATGAACATTTATTTTCCTGTTATGCAGTGCAGCTTACCAGCAAACCGCGATGGAAAACATTCATCTCTGGAGCGTGCGTCAATCTGGCAAACACCGTTCCCTGAAGCGGGCATGCATACGCCACCTATGAACAGATTATGTGAAACCAGTATACTGCAATACATGCAGAATATCATCACCTTTGCTGTAATTGTAGCAACCACAATTTCATATCGCAAAAACAAAGCCATCTTTGGTGTAATTGTAACAAACACAATTAAAAATGTCCAACTAAAAGACGGCCGAAACCCGAGCATCGATGTGGATGACTTCACCACTACACATAATCCTGACCTTTGCCCTATGACCTCTGACATCTAAGTAGGTCATCAGTAGCTAGCTAGACTTTAATGTCCCTTTTCAGCACAAATATGGCTATAACAGAGATGAAAGGTCACGTGCGGAGAGCTATCCCTAAGCAGTAAAGGAAGGCTAGCGACATATTAACGTCAACCATGGCCGCCTTTTTGTTCAGCAGCCACCCAAAAAGGAAAAGGGATCAAGAGGCTCATTTAAATTACCACACTAGCGTCCACAACAGGAAGAGACAACTATCACACCACAAGACAACTAAATCAAATACGACAACAACAAGCATGCATCCTTAACTAAAAAATACATATAACACAAAACCAACACATACAAAAACTAAAGCCAGGTGTAGTCGCATCCTGTGACTTCTGGCCTGGAAATGGAGTGTGACTATTCTGGTAGAATGGGAAGGAATGGAAAAGCAAGAAAATAGATGAAGCGAATAAAAAAGGAAAAGTTAAAAGTAAAAGATACTAAAAGTTAAGAGTAGGAGGTGGGGAAGCAGCTGAAATTAACAAGTTTCATGAGGATGTTGATGCAACTGTTCATCTTAGTCCCTATCTTTGTGAGATGCTCAAATCCTGTAGCCAAAATTGTGCCATAATTCAACAAATGAACATTGAATGGATTTTTTTTAACAAAATGGCAACAACAATGATGAAAGTGAACACAATGAATGCCAAATTTTAAAATCGTGTTAACTGCAATTATTTTTTGGATTCCTATTAGCATTTGATTATATAAACATAGAACAGATACATATGAACAAGAAATAACAATAACCCCATCCATAGGAAAATGAGTTTTTCCCAGTGAGTCTGGAGTGAGCTGCAGGCTGGCAACTTGACAGAAACTCGTCGGACGGACTGACAACAGATGACTGTCGTGTGCTTTCCGACTGAACTTTGGAGTCTTCTTCGGCGTCAAAGATGACTGGTCACGTGGCACTGCCTGACATTAGCAAAGAAACAATTAGGTACTGGACATGCCGAGACAATTACATAACGAGTGAACATACACATTTGACATATGACCTCAGAGACTAGTCTTTACACTCAATTCACTGCACTGCTACTAATAACCAAAACTCACAACACCCAAAAATATATAACCCAACCCTAAACTCACACAAAACGGCTGCAGCTAAAACAGCAAAAACATGTGTCCAAAGTAATTTTGCAAAAGGCAGTATTACTGTCTCATCAACCCTTGCAGTGAAGAATGTATTCGTTTGATTCTACAATTAATAATACAGGGTTCCTTGGACCCAAGTCAGTCATCACCCCAAATGGCATCTCGATCGGTTCAGCCATTTTTGCACAGCTCACCCACGTGCACAACACACAGACAGACACACAAACCACATCTGTAGCAACATGCCACATCTTGTGCACTCGTGCAGACAAGACAGTGTAGCCTAAAAAGCTAAACCTAAACTAAACCAACAGTCATTTGCAAGAACTGATCACGTGTGTGGATCAATACAAATGTCGTTAACAATCCAGTATGGAACAATTCTAACAATTTCTCCTCTCATCATCCAGTCATTGTTGCTCAAAGTTTACATGGCGACACCGATCGACGTTGTTGTGTTCAAACGTCGTAGAATTCGTCTGACGGGAAATCGGTAAAATCGTGCGTTATTCGCATGACAACAAAATTTCGGCTCCCTCTCAAACTGTCGGTACTGTGCGGATCGCGCCCAAAATCTGCCAGGGCCACTGGCCAGCCCCCAACATTTGGCTCACACTGTTCCAGATTTCTGCCAGGGCCAGCCCCCAACATTTGGCTCACACTGTTCCAGATTTCATCCAAATCGTTCACTTTCAGCAGAGTTATGACCGAATGAGTCAACACCATTCTTTTGCCCCGTAGAGTATTTCCAATAATCGCCGAAAGCAATGCTTCGCTGCGGGGCTTTGGTTAATAAAAATACATTTAACATAAAATCAACAAAAAAAACTAAAGCCAGGTTTAGTCGCCTCATACGACAAAACGAAGTGGGAGTATTCTGGTAGAATGGGAAGGTATGGAAAAGCAAGAAAATAGATGAAGCAAGTAAAAAAAAGGAAAAAGTAAAAAGTAAGATACTAAAAGATAAAAAAAGTAGGAGGTGGAGAATTGCGAAAGTGAAGGGATAAAAAGGGGGGAATGCCCCGGGCCCACACGGGGCAGGCACATTCTAGACTGACCACTGTAACAGTTGTGCACTACAGACCATGGCATAGACGTCGAGGTAGGCAGCGAAGTCACATGGCACACAGTTCATCACAATCTGTCCTGGGAGTTCCAGGCAGCCAAGCACCATTGAGTCCTGTGTGGAAACACAGCGGGATGCAACAATGTTGACTCCGGACCGCAACAGCATGACATAGTAGTGTACTGACGTATCTGCAAAACACACGTGCAGAGAAGAGCTAATCATTGCATCTACAGCTGCACCATGACATAATACAAAATATTCATCAGTAATGACATGGAAAAGAAAATCAACTTGAATATGACAGTCAAAATGACAGCCTTATGTGATTCCTACTTGTCAGAAAATGCATTCTATATAATAGCTACTACACGTCACAAAATGTTCGACTCTGCACAGCAACACATGACACTTTATAGCATAAGAGAGAGATAAGCGTAAGGAAATGAGAAAACAAAAACAAATATAATACTAGGAGTTTTACCTCAATGCCCCAGTGTTTATGTGGATGCCTTTGCCACCGGCTGCTGTGACTGACCTTGACCTTTAGAATCCAATTAGGTCATCAGTAGGGACTATTGGTTGTTACTCCCTGTAAGTTACATCGAGATTGCTCTTGTAGTTCATGAGATACTGCGGTAACAAGAATTGACCTTGACGGACTATTGCGACCTTGACCTTTGACCTCCGAAATCTAATCAGGTCATCAGTGGGGGCTAGTGGCTATTCTCTGTAAGTTTCATCAAGACTGCTCTAGCCCTTCATGAGATATCATGGTAAGAAGATCTGTCTAAACAAACGAATGGACAAACGCTGTTAAAGTAGAACCCAAAACATTGTGTCTTCACCAGAACTGTCGGGTGGCAAACACATAATGACTAGTGAAGTGCGTAAAGACAATCTACCATGTGAAGTGCCCAACTTGGCCATGAATTCTGGCTTCAGTGGAAGTCGCATATCTGCAGCTACCAAGCTTCCGAGTAGTCCAGGATACGGAAGCATGCAACCAACTCCCTCTCTTAATCTTTTCATTTCCATCAGATATGCTTCTCGCTTTTTAGCTGAAAACAAACAAATCTGAATTTCAATGACATAAAATAATGCTTTCAAAATCTCAGCTTCCATTCCACAAATGTTCCAGAAAAATACACAAACATTTAAGGCCAGTTATATTACAACAGTGTATAGTAATACAGAAAAATTTCTTATTTTATTTACAGTTACAATAAAATCCTTTAAGCATTATCTAAAACTAAAACAAGCTAATTATCAATTATATAAAAATGTATGCCTATTTTCCGAAAGTCTAGCAGTTTGGATCTTTACAGCCCCTGTAGACTAATTATACAAAACACCGCCATGCATTCATACTGTCCAACAATGACAGTATTAAAACATGCAAGTAACAGTACACCTATAAATGCCTCTATTTGAACTGCCATATTCCAGGTCAATCTGGATTGGTTAATTAGAATTCAACGTCCCTTTTCAGCACAAATATGGCTATATCAAAGGCAAAAGGTCAGGCATGGAGAGCTATCCTTACCCAGTGAAGGAAGGCCAGCGATATATTAACCTCAACCCTGGCCAAGTTTTTGTTCAGCAGCAACCCAAAAAAGGAAAAAGATCGAGAGGCTCATTCAAATTTTTATGCTGGCGCATACAACACGGGAGATAAATATCACACCGCAAGACAAAACTAAATCGAATACTACAGAAAATAATGCATCCTTAACTAAAGAATACATATAACACGAAATCAACACAAAAAGCTAAAGCCAAGTTTAGTCGCCTCCTACGACATCATGCCTGGAAACGGAGTGGGACAATTCTGGTTGAATGGGAAGGGATGGAAAAGCAAGAAAATAGATGAAGCAAGTAAGAAAGGGAAAAGATGAAAACGGTACTAAAAATAGAGCAAAAAGTCGGGAACTAAAGGGATAAAAGGGGATTAACCCGGGCCCACATGGGGTAAATGAACCTGGATTAACTGGTTCCCCTCAGTTATCTGCCTCCACTTGTTTCAGAGAGAACGTTTGGAATAAGTGGCCCAGAATTTTACGGGTCGGATACACTTTCTGTCACACAACCCACAGTGTCAAAGCATTTAAGAAAACACAAACAATAACAGAGACATAAAAATATGAAGCAGTGACTAATTAGTCATACTGGCGACAAGGAGGAGACGATGGCACTCGACTGCCTCTGCTGAACCAACGAATGGACAACCACTACGGCTCACAGTCTTAACACACTGTGACAGGGCATTGCTCGCCTGAAACAGAATTTGTTCCTCACCGACAACCATCGCCTTCAGACCCTGCACATTGCCAACACACGCAGGCTAGAGCATTCAGCAACCATTTCTGCCTGCAGCGTAGACACACAATAATAATAATGGTACTGAAGAGATGATTTACAATGTATGTGAAATATCTATTCATTGATACAAGTTGGCTGCATACCTGCCCATATGTGGATAACGACAAGACTAACAGCTTCAGGACACGTGAGATAATTAATTTGACAGGGTATTCCAAAAAACAGTCAAGTATTGTTAATAAGGCAGGCACTGTACTGTATCTAACACACTGAAGATGGTAATACCAACGTCGCCCTGTTACAGGCCTTAAAGATGATATTCAATGATTTTTTTTTGGTTGTTAAAGTAAATTGCCCATAGTATGTCTTTAATATAAGCAAATCTATTTGGATATTAAGGAACATCAAAGAATTAGGAAATTTTAGAAAAAGCGCAAGAAAGTGATTTGTTTACTAT
>Ga0209363_1001129_pt1 | contig 12263 bp, 4 predicted proteins | sample WorMetexBAHAMAS3_FD_187385 | JGI IMG/M metagenome (GOLD analysis project Ga0209363, IMG submission 187385) | Marine gutless worms symbiont microbial communities from Max Planck institute for Marine Microbiology, Germany - Inanidrilus exumae... | ecosystem: Host-associated > Annelida > Digestive... | reverse complement strand
TTTAGGAGCAGCAGCGGCTTAAAGCACTTGATGAGGAATTTCACCGGAAACTAGCCATAGAGATGAAAAAGGTATTTTTTATTTTTTATTTTGTTATTTTCTTTTATTTTTAAAATAAAATTTATTGTGATATCAATGTGTGGATTAACTCTGTGTAAAAATGGGCATCCAATAAACTTTTACTTTTTTGAATAATTTTTAACACAATAATAAGTGGTTGTATTGCTGCTGTTTATAGGGTGCAGAGTACGACCGATTGGCTGCTGAACTCCGTGCAGCTCTCACGAATCTCGAAAAGCGGGAAAAAGTTCTTAAAGCCAATGAGGAAAAGGTGAGCACTATTTTCTGGTTCGTGAATGTACACTGTAGTGTACATATGTTGCACAAACTGTGGTAGAAGATTGCTCTATGTACATGATGTATGAAAAATAAATCTATGTTACATTTTTAAATACCACAATAAATTTAGTCCAGACTCAGTTTTTACTGCAAAGAACTGCCACTTACAGTGCTTACTTGTTAATGCTTGGGCTTTGTAGATTGTGATTAAAACGGAGCCAGCTTTTTCCTGGCAACGATTGTAGCGGTTAGTATGCTGTAACTCAGAACTGATGGAATGATTTGCTGACTGCAGCAGATTTGATGCAATATAGAATCAGACATGAGTAGTTTAGTCGTTTCACTTTAGAAATAATATGCCCCGTACGGGCTCCATGGCGGTAATGCCTATGTTGATTTCGGCACTATATAAACTGTTTGTTTGTTTACTTAACTTCCTTACTTTCTTCTTCCTTACTTTTTCCTTATGCTTTCTTTCTTACTTATTTACTTCCTTACAGGTTTACTTCCTGACTTATCAATCTACTTTTTTCAGAATAGTTCTGTTCCCTTTTCTAGGCCAGAAATTGTAGGAGGCAGCTAAACCTGGCTTTAGTTCTTTGTGTTAATTTTATGTTGTAGTATATTTAGTTATGGATGTATGTTTGCTTTTTGTGCATGTTTTTGTTTTTCAGTACTAAGCCAAGAGATATGGCTGGGAAGAACGTCTCCAAAATGACCTATTTTGTGTCGGGTGGGATGTAAAACCTTAACTCAATTAATTTAGAGAAACTTCAGACAATTTAACTTAATAAGTCACCAAAAACAAGCTTTTGAAATAATATGTTTCAATTAAAGTGCGACCTGCTGTCAGTGATGGAGTGCTAGGGTATGCAATGCTGAGGTTAATAGTTCTAAGTAGGTAAAGATTAACTGTTTGTTTGTGTTTGTTTATTGTTTAAGCCACAGAAGCTCGATAGTGGGCAGAATTTGTTGGAGTCATTTGAAGCCATGCATTAAAAGACTTTGTGACATTTGCAATATTTGTGTTCATTGTGCTGAGTTGATACAATGATGCAGTGGTAATGTATGCAGGTTGAAAAGCATCGCGAAGATCTGCGGCATAAGCACACTCGTGAGATGGAGAGGCTACGTGATGCTTCAGTCCGACTGAAGGACGAATATGAGCACAAGATGGAACTAGAAAGGTGACTGACTTCTGTTTCATGTGTTTACTGACTTTTCACTGTCATACCGGTAAATGGAATTTGATGGTGATCTTTTCACGCTTTGTGATCGGCTGATCATTGTCTTATTTTTGTAAAAATGGAAACAAAAGCTTTGGAAGACCTGCCAAGAAAACATGCATTTCTTACTTGTTGTTGAATATTCATACTGCCATAGATGACATAGTTATCAATACTCTGTGTATACTCTGGGTTAACTCAGTTCTGTACGCGTCTGAAGACTGTTCTGTTCAGTAGATCTTACGCAACATCATCATAGCACCTCCGTGACAGTTTTAGGCTGTAAGGCTTGCTGCGCGAAACATAAATGTACTTACTTACTTACTTACTTACTTACTATACTCGAAGAATACGCAATGCCCTTATTGATAGCGATGAGACACTATGGTTGGTTGGTTTTTGTTCATAAGAGTGAATTGAGGCTAAACAAGTAGGTGGATCAAGATAAAATGTAGCACGTGGTGTGATATGGGTGAAAGCTGCATTGTGGTACATAGCATTTGGGTGTAGTGCCCCTTCTCGATGTTGTGCTCCTGTGAACAAAGCTGAAACTGATAAAGATATATCAGTGATATTGGTGCGTTATTTTGTTTGCCTTTTCAAGTTACATTGGAATATAAGAATTATGGTGACCTTTATTTATTGATGTCTGAGGCCTGGGACATTTTTTATTTAGTCAGATTCTTGTTTTAATTGCATTGAGATGTGTTGTTCAGCTGCTTGGGGAGCTCCACTTAATCTGGGCCACATTGTTACCAGGGTCCTAGGTCTTGCAATCTTCCCTGAAACTTGAGGCCTTGTCACTGTTTGGCATTTTTGTCACACGACAGCTGTGGTCAACAGCGTGAAGAAAGATGTTGATGTCGCCACGCGTGTGTAGGTAGAGGTCGATGAGTGATGCACATCGGTACGCAGTATGACCCGATCCAAGGTCAAGGTCACGAGCCCTTCAGAGTTGGAAATTCGGCTATTGTCAACAGCTGTCGCCTAAAATGGGAGCTGGCAACTGACCACTGATTCCTAAACTAGGACACAATATCTAAATTTGGTTGGGCCGGATTTTTGATATTTGGTCTAGTTTTTAGTGTCATGTGACTTTGAAGTTGAACTTTCCCTGTCTCTTTCGGCAGTTAACAGCAGAGGGGAATGTTTCTTCTATAGCCAGATGCCTTTAGCATCTTGTTGACATAGTTATGCTAGTTACCTCCCTCACCGAAGGTGATGGGAGGTTATGTTTTCGCCCGCGTCAGTAGATATATAGGTAGGTATACATATAGGTATGTTTGTGAACAACTTCCTGGCGCCAATTCAAGTCTGATTGTAACCAAACTTGGTCAGTGATACCCTTGGCCACAGGGGACGAGGTGATTAAATTTTGGAAGGTCAAGGTTGGTGGGGAGGTATGCGCTCTACTGAGCCCTTCTAGTTTACTATGGAGGTAGTATATAGTATGGAGGCAGTATAGGTATCACCAGACAGTAGAACTCTAACATCTGCTTCCTCATCTGTATGCACTAGTCGCTGTTAGCAGGGTCATGTTGGCAGTAAAACTTTGCTCCTACAAAGTTCTCCACTTTTTAACTATGGTGCTGATCAACACAAAATGGCTGTAAAACTGTTGTGCATGTTCTAATGAGAAGCATGTGAACTGTGTTTATGTAGAAGCCACGCTCGTGACCAGGAGGAGGTTATTGCTAAGCTGAAGCGTCAGCTGGCTGAAGCCGAGGCAAAGATACAGCAACAGGCGCGAGAGTTTGAAGCATACAAGAGTCAGCTTCACACCAGGCCAGAACTGCAGCTGCAGGCTGACATCAATCTACTAACCTTGGAAAAGGTCTTTAGTGTCTCACATGTGTTTTGACGATTGCATATGCAGTTTGGTTTCAGCGTAATATAAAGAACATGAGACTTTGCCATCTCCAATCATTGTTTTTCATTCACTACCAAGGTGTAGGTGGTTGCCTATGATGGCAACAGCCTTTTTACGGCCGTTTTGCATGTCATCTTGTCTTAGCTGGCACAATACGATACGATCCGGTAGATTTGCATGCACTCAAAAGCTGACGAGATGGCCAGCTTAATCTAGCGCACGGCACCGAAACAAAAACAATATGGAAAAACAAAAACCGGATAGCTCAGAAGAAACTGTCCCATAAATAGTCCATGAATGCAGTCCAGGAGAAATAAGTGAAACTGTGGGGGTAGGATTTGTGAAACGGGTAGGTTTTAAGCCTGGAATGAAAGAGAGAGGGAGTTGTGGATAAGCACAGTGGTGAATCAAAAGAGGAAGAAGTGATGGGTGAAGGAATAGGTGAATCGGAAATGGAAGAACTGATACCAGAATGAGGTTGACGAAGTGATAAAGGGAGTTGATTCCAGAGACAAGGTGAAGCATAACGAAAGGATGAAGTATGCAAAGAAGAGAGGTTGTTATCACATTTAACGCAAAAGGAGCGAGATGATATGTAGGGCTTGAACCAGCAAAGAACAGAGCCATGAATACCGAACCAAGATGAGAGGCGAGTGATTAAGATGTTGTGGTCGATGGTGCCAAAGAGAGATCAGAAGACAAAGGCATGATACTTTTTGTGATCCTGTTGCATAGATGAGATGATCGTGAATGTACAGCAGAGCAGTTTCAGTGGAATGATGTTTACAGACGGCAGACTGGTGAGGATTAAGTAGCTTGTTGGAAGTGAGCTGATCAATGAGGTGGAATTTAACATGTGTTCTATTATTGTGGATATGACAGAAAGGTTAAAGAATGGGCGATAGTTAGAGAGCTCATCATTGTCTAAGGTAGTCTTGTTAAGCACTGGAGAAATGACAGATTCTTTGAGAATGGGGTGAAACTGACCAGAGCTTAGAGAGAAGTTGACGATGTTGGTGATTGTGGGGACAAGAACAGATGCGCATTCCTTGAGAAGCCAAGTGGGGATAGGATCAGAATCAGATTGCTTGTTAGGACAGACAGAATCTTGAGGATTTCAGATTCAGAAGCAGGTGTAAAAGAGGAGAAATCAGGAGATGTTGTAGGAGGAGAGGGTAAGTGTGGAGATGATGTAGTGGGGTTGCTAGAAAGAGACAGACAAAGGTTAGATATTTTGTCTATGAAGACACCCAGTGAAGAACTATAGGATTTTCATGGAGCAAAGTTTTACTTACTGCTGATGGCAACAAGTGCATTCAGTTAGGGAGAAGACGTGAGAGTTCTCCTTAGCGGTGTTTTCTACACTGTCTCAATACTGTTGTTGGTTGCCTGTAACGTCACAGCAAACAACTAACATTACGCTCCTGTTAGCTGCTTACGGTTGATCTGGATGCATATTTGCTGTCCATATAAAACTGCTTTATTTATGCCTGTTACATAGTGAATAATCAACAGTAGCATGAAACTGAATGAAGTGTTCAAGTCATAACTGTAGTTTTGTTGAATGTATGATGACTAAAATTTAAAAAAAATCCCATGCTGATTTTCTTACACTTAACAGTTTAAAAGTTAAATAATTACACTTTTCATAGTGGCACATTTTTTCTGCGATTATGTTACTTAGGTTGAACTGGAAAAGAAGCTGGACAGCGTCACGAGAGAGAAGGCTCAGTATCGACAACACCTGGAAAAGGCATTGGCAAAGCTTTCTGCGGCCGAGATGAAGGAAAAATCGGCAGCCGAGGCACAGCTTCTGAAGGAGAAACGTGAGCTGGAACATATGAGACTGCGCTACCTGGCTGCAGAGGAGAAGAAGGTTATCACGGCCGAACGCAAAGAACTTGATGAATTAAAAAACGAACTCAATCAGTAAGTCATGCCGCTGCGTTGGAAATTTATTATAGATGTCTCAGTTCCGGCTCTTGGGTTGTGCATCATTAGATTAATGGGGTACAGTTGCCCCCGTGCCCTGGTGCTTGCCCTTAGCTGCCCCAAAGTTGGGTTCTTAAAGTTCCCTCTGGTTCACATTATGTCTGCCAGTTGTCCACGAAAAGTTTCTTCGATTTCAATGAAATTAGGCATGTAGGTAGAGGTCGATGAGTGATGCACGACGGTATGCAGTATGACCCGATCCAAGGTCAAGGTTACGAGCCCTTCAGGGTTGGAAATTCGGCCATTGTCAACAGCTGTCTCCTAAAATGGGAGCTGGCAACTGACCACTGATTCCTAAACTAGGACACAGTATCTACATTTGGTCGGGCCGGATTTTTGATATTTGGTCTAGTTTTTAGTGTCATGTGACTTTGAAGTTGGCAGAAACGTCAGTTGCGAAGAGTCGACCGTCAGTCCCCCTACGGGGCTAATTTATTTCTTCTTGCACTTAATCTGAGAGGGAGCCTTTGTGGCACAGGTATCTTTATGGGCCATATGTCCTTTCTGTCACCCAGCCATGTGACAGCACTGAAAGAAACAAAGCAAAGGCCTCAGCTAACCTGGCCTCATGCTTTCTTCATCCTCTGCCACACTCTGTTTACACCGACTCTTCAACGTCAGTACCAGTCACTAAGTAACTACTGCTAATAATTTGTGCCATGTGTACGACCTGTTGTTGAACCGGCCCATGTGGCCGAGTGGTTAACGCACTCTGCCGCCATGTGCAGTTGAGCGTGACGCGCTCATTGGCCGGGGTTCGACTCAGCCCGGGTGCGTCCGCCTACCAAAGAATTATTTCTAATAATTCCTATGCACATGATGGACAGGGAGTTTATTTGGGGCAGGTAAGAGGGTTCAACGGTGTCCTGTATAAACTGTGACCGTTGCTGATGCCTTGATTAGCAGTGTAAAGGTGTCAGCTGCGCTGACGCAAAAGCTGAAGCAGATAGATGTGACTACACTGCAGAAGTGTCAATCACGTGGCTGGGCGCTGAACGGCAGACCGGTGGGGCTGTCGCTGCATAAGTGCCAGCCCAGGCCAGGTGCTGAATGGTGGACCGGTCGGGGCTGTCGATGAACAAGTGCCAGTCTGGGCTTAGTCAAACAGTAGGCCACGCCTAGAGGGGGCGCGTTTAGAAATACCTGACAAGCTGCTCAACCTACTTTCCCTCCTTCACACTACATAGTGTGCACACCACACACACACACCTATAAACTCCCCTCCTCTCCCTGGGCTGGCGCATTGGACCGATTCAAAAGGTCTCGGCGGTAGGGTCCAGAGTAGGCTGGACCCCTGCCCGCAAAGAACGAACGAACGAACGACCTATTGTTGATCTGTTATGGTAAGATTTGACTGACGTTGTGTGTATGAAGACTGAAAGAAAAAACACCAGCCAGTGCCGATGCCAGTGCCACGCAGAACGTCAGTGACCCGGCTGCTGATAACAATGTCGGCGACGAACTGGATGGTCATATTCTTCGATTGATAGAAGAACGCGACTCTCTGCTGAGAACTGGAGTCTACAGCCACAACGACCGCATTGTTGCCGACCTTGAGCAGCAGATTCGTAAAGCCGAGTCCCAACGTAGGAGGTGAACGTATGTAACATTGATTGTGTATTTATTGTGTGCTTAATGATCCAGCGTAAATTCGAAGTATGTTTCTGTATGAGCTGTAGATCTTACTTAGTTGTGTTCTAAAATATCGTATAAAAATTATATTAATGCATGCCAATAACCTTTGTTCTTACCTAATTGATACCTTGTGCTGTTAAGACATATTTTAACAAGTTACTGTCGGTTACGAGGGTGGATGGGGCAGGTATGGTACCGTGGGTGGGAGGTCCCCCGGGTGCTTCTTGTGGGTTTTATCTAAGAGAAGCATTCCAAAGCCAGACACACACAGAAAAGGTATTATACAACGAGAGTCCTTAGGCATTGATATGTTATAATGAATGGTGGTTAAGATTAACAAAAAAATCACATGCTGATTTTCTTACAGTTAACTGTTAAAAAATTAAATAATTACAAGGATAAACTGATAAACAGCAATTACACAAGATATCACATTGAACTGATAAATAGGTCTTGTGGTGGTTGGTTAGTTTCCAGCCCGTTGTAGGCACTTGCATAATAAGTGAAATGAGCCTCCCCTATCCTTTCCCGTTTTGGGTCATCGTTGAACAAAAAAGACAATGAGGTTGGGAGGTTACTGTATCATTGGCCATCCTTAACCTGGCCGAACTAAATCTCCACCCAAGACCTTGTCCCCGATATAACTTATTTTTTATGCTGAAAGGGGATGTGAATCTTCCAACCAGCCAACCTACTGTCGGTTACATTGCTACCGGAAGATAAAGGAAGTTTTGAAGCTGTATAAAATACTGGTGAATGTTGTGGATGTTTCAGTGATGTTGCTACTCGGCTGATCCGTATCTATAAAGCTTAGTCATCTTCCAATTTGTTCACTGAATCTGTGTTGACATTTGTAACTGCAGGCTTGTGTTTTTGTATGAACTGTTTTTGTATCATCTGAATCGAAGTTGTTTGTTTCGGACCTTAGTTGCATTTTACCGTGATTATGTTAGTGCTGCATGAAAGGTCGGCGTAAATGTGTTGGTTACGATTACTGCAGTACTGACTGTGTTTTCACAGCCAAACTAAACATTTACTCTCATCCATTGCATCTCAGTCTGCAGTAGGTTGGACTTTTATTCTGCTTTATTATCTAGCACATGTCTTAACATTTTCCAGCCTGTATTTGCCTAAGTGTTTTTGTGCCTTTGGCACCCAACAAAGCCATTACGTTTTTAGGCTCTCCCGTTTTCCATCCGTTCGTCCAGTCAGATATTGTTACCATGATATCTCGTGAACGGCTTGAACAGTTTCGATAAAACTGACGGGGAATATTCACTAGCCCTTACTGACCTGATTAGATTCTGGAGGTCAAAGGTCAAGGTCACACCTTGGTTTAAGTATTTGGTGCTGTATTGTACTTGTGCCAAAATGAGCCTGTGTGATAAAAACCGACTGCATGGTGTACATTTAAAGCTGTTGGGTAGCCTAGTGCACAAAGCCAAACAAAAAATTGAGGAAAAATAAAAGCATAAAACCAGTAAACATAAGCAATCTGTGATAAGTCCCATCTTCATCCCTGAACTAGCTACTACTTACTACAGTGTACTAGCAGGTGCTAGCAACTACCACTTTTGATTTCTAATTTTCCAGAGTGAGTCTGGGTTAGACTGTGATTCGTCTCTTTCACCTAAACACAGCATGTTAAATGCTGTATATTATTAATATTATTATTTTTTTAAATTTATTTTTTTTGATGCCGTCAGGTTATAAGTCTCGAGGGTCTCCTAAAAGCGAACCTTTTTTGATTTGGGGACTAGATTTTGTTTAGGCTGTTGCAGTTGCTAGCTATTACTGTTAATAGGAGGAAGAAAACCCAGCTGACCAAGATCACCTGGAAAGCCTCCATTAAAACAGGGTGGGTAGCTGTAGGTGTGGACAATAATACAGACAGTTGTCTCAGTCAAACTGACACACAAAAAGCATAGTGTTTATTTATACTGTAAAAAATTCAGCAAATTGTTCAGTTGGTAATAATTCACTTTCACATTCAGTATTATGTGCTGCTGGACATTAGAAGATGCTTAACTTGATATTGGCGATAATACTAACAATGTAGATTTTGTGGAAATTAATTTTAGAGTTCTTATTTGTGAACAGAACGGCCTGTATATAATGTAAATATTTGTCTGCAGTTTTTATGTGCCAAGAAGTGTTGTGAATTTGCACATAGTACAGAGGACAATGTTCAGTATTATGTATATGGAACTTTTGTGGTAATTACCAACTTGATCAGTAACTTTTGTGCCTTGTTTTCATTAGACTGTGCCTACAAAAATTCACTGAGTTGTCTTTATTTCACACGTTCTAACCAGTGGAGCCACTTAATTGATGATCTGCATGAAACTGACAGTCAGGGTTTATGAATTGTTTAAACGTCACTTTCACAAAATGATAGAACAATGTAGGTGTTGTCATTGTGGGAATAATATCGATGGTATGTGACACTGACATGAGGTAACTAACTTCACAAAAATGTATTGTGCAGATTATTATCTGGATCAAAATAATATTTCTATTCTCGATTTGTTATGTACAGTATTTTATGCAACTGTCAGCTACATGCCAACAATCTATAAGAAAGTTTATTACAAAATAAGTAACATAGATGATATAAATCAGTGCACTGTTCAAATCTCTAGCTATTAGTCTAGTGTTCTTTGATTAAGTTATCACAGTGTAGCTGAACTGCTGGTTCATCTCCAGCTATAAACTGAAAACATACCGTCTCTAATAGTTTCACACAAATTACAGACTGTTACATACATACGTAAACATGTACAGGTGGGCTAGTAAAAATCTCACATTTTCAACACACGATATTGATGCAACCATTCACGATAATATGAAACGGTTTTCACCAAAATGTTGAGAAAATTTGTAAGACTAAAGATGCAACTCTCGTGCAAAATAATTAACTAGAAAGGCCTCAACTGACCACTTTGGGGCCATCCTGCTGGGACACGATTAACCAAGACTTGATTGAGAGTACAACAGAACAGTGGTTGAAACAGTTGCTACAGTGGTCATTTGTGTATGAGATGGTGACACTGAAGTAGAAGTGTTATGTGGAAGTGTCACACTATGAGGAGTTTGTTGTATAAGGACATAGTCATATCAACTGAAATGTTGGAAATAACGTTTTGTGGGTGAAAACCATGTTATTTTGTTGTGACTGGCTGCATTGATATGGTTTTGAAAATGGTTTTTGTTGCCTCACCCTGTATGGTGAAAATGAAAACACACAATAATCATTTTATATAATAAAGGTATATAAAATACATAACATTAAAGGTATCAAATCACTATTAAAGTACCTTTAGTGTTGGACACCACTGGCTTGATGACATGAAGGAATTCCAGCCTCTAAAAACCTAACTGCAGGCAAAGGTTTCCATATGCAGATCTTAGAATACCCGGTCTAATATGTTATGAATGCAGAAAAATAAGTCTGATCCAACAGCTGAGGGTAGTAGTAGTTACTTTACTCTGTTCGTTGAATACACATGACAGCTTCTTGGTTTTGAAAACTTAATAATAATCGGTAAATGTTTTCGTTAGTGACATTAAAAGCATGTGCGCTGCTCTGACTGTGGTGATAATTACAAAACAACTAAATTTGAAATTGATTAATAACAGTTGATATCCAGTTACTGTGTTGCATCACGCTGTCTAAGTCATTTTTGCGTTGTGGTCACGAACAGTGCTTGCTGGCCAGTCTATATAACAGCACCGTTAACGTTTGCAACATACAGCTTATTATGCTGGCTGCGTCTGGCTGAAAGCCTAATGTAATGGTCTGGCGTCTGTCTGTCTGTCTGTCCCGTCGGCATACCATGGCCCACCAGGGGGCAGCATGCGACGCGGCCAGTGTACATTTCCTCCCAACAATAAAGAGGACAGACATACTTGTTAATCGTCGCCTTCCACTTGGCACTCACTGGCTGTGGGTTTATCGGCTGAGAATCAGGAATGTTGATGATAAATTCCTGTTTTGTGGAAATCTATAGAACCTACGGACCACGGACGGTCTGAAGTGAGCGTGGTGGTGGCATGATCACTGACAGTAACTGTGATCTTGCTGCATTGCGATGTGAAAACATCGCTGTGATCGAGTCATTGTGTGACATTTACTACAGAATATTTCCTGTTAGATAATGCCTAGTCGACGTCAAAATAGTTCAGTGGTTGCTGTTTCACTTTCTTGGCAGTGTAGAAGCCAACGTCGTGTTTGTGGCGTCTTCTGAAGAAACCACACTGAAACAAAACAAGATAGGCCCACTGTAACAAACAGGATTTTGACCAAGTATAGTTTTTACAAGGTAATCCTCACAGTGACTATCATACTGAGCTATCACTCTCTTAATGACATCTAACGTGCGAGGCAATGTGCAGTTATGTACCCCATCAATCTTGATTAGATATCAAAAGGAAAATATCTCATAATACGATATACATATACCAAACTTTTAAATACATTTGTCAATGACGTATTCATGTTGAGCGTAGAATGCTGTGAAAATAGCGAAAGCATGCAGTTCGTTTATAACAGTTAATATACCTTGCATAGCACCAGTATGATGAACAGGAGAAGAATTATTCCGACACAGATGGAAAGGATGATTGCCCACAAGGGTACAGCAGCTGGTCTCTGTACCCGAATGTCGGGGAATGCACGAGTAGTTGCCTGCAAGTTACAACAGCACCAGATCATTATTTAGTAATCATCTTTCTTTAAATTTAGTGGCGGTGTGGCATAGCGGTATCGGCGTTGGGCGTATCAACTAAGTTACTCTATGTTGATGGGATGGGTGACCGACTACGGGCGGGCATACCACCTCAGTATGTAACCAGCCACCCAGGCCAACTCAGCCTGGCCATCCTCCATGGATAGGTAGGCGCAATCAGTACTGGCGATGGTTTCGGCCACCGCCGCCAGGGACGAAACGGCGAGTTCTGCATAACAGTAGGCCCTGTTACCAGTACTGCTGGCATACTCGTACTTCGGTCGTTCTGTTCTGTTCTTCTAGACCTGCAGTGGCAGGACCCATAACCTTGTTTGGTCCCTTAATCGTTTCTTTGCTTTTTTCAATAGTTCTAAGTGTCTCAATAAAATTTAGCCCGGGTGGCCGCTCGCCACCCGCGTGGCTTTTTCAAAATCCAAGATGGTCGCCAAGATAATATAATAAAATAATAAAACC
>Ga0209363_1001128_pt1 | contig 12263 bp, 8 predicted proteins | sample WorMetexBAHAMAS3_FD_187385 | JGI IMG/M metagenome (GOLD analysis project Ga0209363, IMG submission 187385) | Marine gutless worms symbiont microbial communities from Max Planck institute for Marine Microbiology, Germany - Inanidrilus exumae... | ecosystem: Host-associated > Annelida > Digestive... | reverse complement strand
TTTATTTTGTGTTTGTGAGTTCCACGTTTGCTGCCACTTGTTATGAATATATTTGTTGATAATAGGTTTGAGATCTGTATATGGAATAGGAATTCGAAGGAATTTATTTTTAAAAACGAGTTTTCAAAATGTCATTAAAAGTAGCAAGACACTGGGTACAGCTGGTAGTTCGTGTGGAGGTCTGCTACCAGGCAGCAGGTTTGGCATGGGAATAACGTACTCACTGATTTTCACACACAGCCTTGGCATAGTGTAGGCTACTCATTCTGTTTCAACAAGTGTCATAAAAGCATTTGTCATAAGCACACTAGGTGTTAAACAGTAAAAAACAACAATAGCATGAAGTAATCAACATTGTGACTAGGTCTGCAGCAAGTAGTGTAACAAAAAGAAATTCAACAGTGCACCAAATTTCCGTCACTTTCGTAAGTTTTGAAGATCTAAGTTACAGTTCACAAACCTCAACGCTTGAAGGTTGACAGTTAGGCAAATATTCTAACTCTAACACGCCAAACGAGAACTTGTTTAATGTTTGTGTTTACAACAAAACCAGATGCTGCTAGCATAAAGCAGTACATTCACTGCTACAAACAGTTGACACCAAACATGCAGCTGCGTTGCGCCCTTTGCATGCTAAATCATAATACTGTACATGTAAGACATATGAATGTAACGTACTATTCGACACAGATTTCAGTCTCTAGTACATCATTATTTAAGAAACACTATGACCAACTATTACAAAGGTGGCGCAGTGGCGCAACGGGTCGAGCGTTTTGATCAACAGGTCGTGGGTTCAAATCCTACTCGGGACAAAAGCTGCATAACAACCTTGGGCAAGTTGTTCACACCTATGTGCCTCTGTCACCAAGCAGTAAAGCTTGGTACCGGCCTAGGGACGGGGATGCTCTGCGGCTGGGAAGGTAACCGCAGGCCTGGCGGAAAGCAATGGCAGCCTACCGCCGGGTGGATGACTTATAGTCACCTGCGGGCTGACTGCCTGTACACCGGGATCAGCTCCGGGCCCAATGCTGAGTAACGAGAATGGGAAGCCTTTACCTTTTACCTTTACTTTACTATGACCAACGTCGCCGATTTCTCATAAATGCAAATGTCGCTCTCCTAACGAACTTCACCTGTATATTCTCGACGCCAAGAGCTTTCCATTGGTGCAATGCATGACTGTAAGCACTTAGCAACTATTGCACAGCTCACTATTATAATGCTTCTCTATGGGACTGACTCCTACTCAAAAGTGCCCCTTCCTGTGGCGGATGTCGACCCCATTTAATACCTGGTTCCTTGGGACCGCGCGAGTCTTTGTCCAAAACGGCATCTCGATAGGTTCAGCCGTTTTTGCAGGGCTGAAGAACGTGTCCAACAGACACACCCACACACAGACCGACCGACCACGCTACTCCGTGTAGCTAAAGGCCGCTATCGCTAACTATCGCAGTGATGTGGTAAAGTCACGTGATGCTGAGGGAGTGATTCGGCATACAGAGGCTAGGGCATGCTAAGGTTAACACACGTATCATATCTGAAGTCTCTAGCTTCAACCGTTTTGAAGACAGGAAAGACGATGCAAAATTTAGAAGATGGGTTGGTGTGCGGTAGTTAGGGGGTCACTGAGGGTCAATGGAAATTGTACCATTCGATAATATAATACAAATTCCCTTTAGCTTTCTGTACCATTTCTGAGATATAGCGAGATATTGGTCGAAAACTGCCAATTTTTCCTACGCCACTGGAGGTAATCCAACTGGAATTTCACCCAGTATTTTGGCGTCAGAAAACTAAAAGTCCCTGCAGCACAGACTACGCGAGGATCGGTTTAATCGTTTTACCACAATATCAGTTCAATCATTTTAACACAATACCAGCGCGTGACAGACGGATTAATTTCTCGTAAATATAAATCTGGATCTCCAAACGAACTATTTATGTATATTACCATCGCTAAGAGCTTGCCGTCAACGTATTACGCTAGGACATATGCCAACACGTATATATAATTCTACGGCCTATTCAATCTATTATGTGCCAACACGACGCCACCTATAAAACAGGAAGTACATAACGTATCACAATGTCATGAGGCGAGGACCGACCCAAGGTCACAGTGTCACGGATAGAATGTTCAGAAAGTTTCATGAAATTTGGATCTGATTTCTGAGACAAGCCAGCAGACAGACAGACACGCTTATCGCGATACTTTGCAACCCCCCAACGGGGGCAAAGTAGAAGTTGAAAAATGAGTCACATGAGCCTGACCACGTTTCATCACCCATACACTAGTACAGTACTTGCTGTGATCAATCCAAAATTTACAAACTTTCACAAGGTAGTGTAGCAACATTAAGCAGGCAACGTGGGTGACATTCGAACCAGCACCTGTTTATGCCATTTATTTTCAAATTTACGAGTGAAAAACCATTAAAATTAGTTGATTTTTTACGGAATTCACACACAAAAATGAGTTGGCACCCTTTTTCTGGCCCACGGTGTGTAGCACTGGAACTGTTACTAAGAATGACGACAACTGATCATGACTCATCGCCGGAGTGAAACAGCAATTACTAATGATTACTGATGACAGACTGAAAAGCGTTTGTCAAAATATTATGAACACAGCGCGACTCTGAATCTATGCCGTCAGTTTGGCAATTTGTAAGAAGTCCATTGTGATCTCGATTTGCAGTGGTTAATGTCACTCAAGATCATCATCAACATTACCATTTGACAGATTACATTATTATTATTAAAAATGTACTTATTTAAGTGTCACTGTCATGCAGAACGCTGCAGGGGCACTTTACACAGTCAATATAACATAGGAGGAAACAGAGAATTGGCGACTAGTGGTCTGGAAAACTCGAGTGAAAAAGAAATGTTTTCAGTTCTCGTTGGAAGGTGGTGAGCGACGATGCAGCCCATACGGCTGATGGCAGACTGATCCATGCCCGTGGAGCGGCGACAGAGAATGATCGGTCACCCAGGGTTGACTTCCTATTCACTTACTGAGAAACTACATTCCCATTTTGTACCATTTCCAAGAAACGGCAAGTTGTTGGTCAGAAATGTCAAGTTTTTCCAATCCTAAATGTATCCGGTGTCCCAGATGTGGATAACCACATCGGATTTTTGGAAAGACCCTTAGTATCTGAAAACAGAGTTCCTGGGGAACCACGCAGCGTCAGTCATTCTAGTGACAGACAGATGGACGGACAGAAATGGGCAATAACATATACTGCATTACGCATATGTGTTATGCATATGCACAGCACATGTGTCACACACTCAAAATCATAAAAGACCTACTGGTGGACTTACGTTAATTATCCACACAGCTAAAAACACAATAGCCAATGCAACTGCAAGTGACCTCACTAAAAGCTCTTGACATTGGCTTGACCACAGAAATATTTCACGATCGATGTCAGTGGCAAAGATTAAATTTTACCGAACAACAATTCAACATTAACAATTACAGCAACAAAATACCGCATTTATTTACTTAACATACACAGCAGCAGTATTTTTAAAAATAACAATAATTCACCCCAGAACATGTGCAATAAATTAGCCCCATACGGGACTGACGGTCGACTCCTACTTACTGCTAACTTCAAAGTCACATGCCACAACTAGGACAAAAATCAAAAATCCGGCCCTGATAAGCTTTAGGTATTGTGCCCCAATTTAAGAATCCGTGGTCATTTGTCAGCCCCCATTATAAATGGGGGAGGAGATGGCCTTTGAAAATGGCCGAATTTCCGACTTTCAGGGGTTCGTGACCTTGACCTTGGATCGGGTCATACTGCATACCATCATGCATAACTCATCAACCTCTACCTACATACCAAATTTCATTGAAATCGAAGAAACATTTTGTGGAGGGACGGACATTTGAGACCCACTGTATTAGAATGTATGGCATGGAGTGGATTCACAAACATAATGTGTATTGGAGCTTATATGCCTAAAAAGGGATGACTATAATGCACTGCAATGAACGGTACACAAATAAACAAAAGTCGCACTAACAAAATACCTCATCGTTCAATTCCCACTGTAATAAATGACACAAGGACATCAAATGGACGTTAAAATGCACACACATTAAAGTCAACAATCGCAGCAACAGCAGCGAGAAAAGCTCAGTTCATCAACGTAACAACAAACCCAACATCACCATGGCAACTACAGTAGCATCATCAGCCAACTCGATGAAGCTCATAACGAACACGTGGAACTGCAACGCAATGAGACTCTTACGCTCCAAAACTGACAATGCAGCTTCGCATCTCGCTTATTTATAACCACACAATTAGCATTTACATAAAAAGCAACAAACAAGTTCACTGACTTCAAGAAAATATGCTCGACGTAAACCACGAGTATAAAAAAAACCCAAAGTGACTTTGTGCCATCGACAACTATCAAGACTGAAGATTTCAGTTTCGACAGTGGTTAAATACGATTAAAACCAAAACCCTTCATTTCACTGCTTCATATTGGTAACACGAATCAAAATGCAGGTGACAATTTTCCACTATTTGCTGGTCTACATAAGCAACAGAACACTGTACATAATGCATCTAAATACCTGACATAACGATGCCGGCTATAGTCTCCATATTCACTGCCACACGCACCGTTGCTAGGCACTCAACAGTGGCCAAACAGATTGCAACCGGACACTGCCGGCCAGCATGAAGCAAAATACATTACCAAAATGACAGTAAATCAACAGCAACAAAGCAACGCAGCTCTGAAAAACCAACAATAAAACAACGGAACATACTACCGCGACAGGAATAACTTTAATGCAATCTGGAAGAAACAAGAACAACCAGAAGATGACTCAACACATAGCGTTGATGTGGATACTTTCGCCACCTCGACAGCCTGCTGTGACTTTGACCTTTGACCCCAAAATCTAACCAGGTCACCAGTAGAGGCTAACGGTTATTCCCTGTAAGTTTCATCGAGATTGCTCAAGTAGTTCATGAGATATGGTGTTCACAAGATTTGACCTTCACTGCCTGCTGTGACCTTGACCGCCAGAATCTAATCAGGACAACAGTAGCGGCCGATGAAACTTCCCTGTAAGTTTTATCGTATTAGAGGCTCTGCGTTTATGCGCTATATAAATCCACGACTGATACTAATGAGATATTGACCGAACGACGAACGGGAGAGCCCAAAAACGTGCCTCACCGACACTGTAAGCCACTGTATGATGCACAATTTCTTTAAAAACTTCTTATCGAAACTCAAAAAGTTCCAAATTCTAGAATCAGTATCATTACATCATTGTTATTAGTTTGTGTTATAACAAAGTTCCGATGGCGTTTTCTAAGATACAAGGAAATGCTGCCACATGATGTACCGGACAACACTTCAATCCCTTAGAAAATCTTATTCTTTGCATCACCCGGGACATTAGAAATACAGTAGAGAGAGAGAACGAGTGTTGCCTCTATGTGGACCTCATCTACAGCGTGTCTAAAAAACGACACTGCTTCATCACAGTGAAGCTACTAGTGCAAAGTATCTATACTGCGTCCCCAAAAAACGACACTGCTTTGGCTTGATATAACTTTCATTTACATCAATGATTTTGATAATTTTTGGCAGGAAAGTTGCTAAGAAAGCAAGCAGTCAAACGGGTACTTTATTTCTAACCAGTGCTTCTGCACTACCTCAGGAAACAGAAAGCCGAAAATAGCGTCTTTTCACTTAAACACTGAATGTTGCTTTGGCAGAGTTCAACCAGTCGATGCTGATTTCCTTAATTTTGGTGACTTGCAACTCATATTCACGCTGCTGTAGACTCCCTACATCTTGTAATCAATTGAGAACAAGCCATAGCTCAGGTGAAATGAAGTTGAGAGTTTTGTGCAGCCGCTGTTGAACTGTGTTGCATGCACTATGTGCTGATGGACGCATGAGATGTGTTGCTGAAAGGCAACTAATATTGTCGCTGACGATGTGACTGATAACAGTTAACGTTTGTTGAGATAGTCAGGGTTCCCACTATCTTTTGATATTGAAATTCAAGGACTTTTCAAGAACTTTCAAGGACCCTCAAATTTCATTTTCAAGGACCAATTCTTGATGGACGTTTACAGCAATATTTAATGTTTATTCATGTGACGATGGTACAGTAATAAGGTCATATAACATGATATTACTCAGCAAATGTTGATTCAGGCAACACACCTGGCAGACTGAAAGTCCATGTAGACAAGAATCTTGACAACAGCAATGTTCAGTTACAAATTATTTACATCATGGTGAATTCAAGGACTTCAAGGACCTGTGCAATGAAATTTAAGGACTTTCAAGCAGTTTTCAAGTACTTTCAAGGCCTTGAAATTAGAAGAAAAAAAATTCAAGTACTTTCAAGGACTTTAAGGATGCGTGGGTACCCTGGATAGTAAGATATCCCACCAACACAATCCATTGACTTTTCACTTCAGGGATGACAAAGAACTCCCACTTTCGAAACGGCGACCGACATCACGACCAGACTTTTTTGATAAATGAATAACGTGTGCCAACGGACTGTAGCATGCTATACTCACTTCCTAGGTGTTGTTTGGTGCATACGATCCATTCGAGTGCGAATGAAGAGTGGTTTAGCTGAGACCCAGTGATAATATCAATGCGTTCTGTGTGTCTGCTGGCAGAGCAACATTCAGCATTTAAGTGAAAAGACACAATTTTCAGGTTTCTGTTTCCCCAGGTAGTGCAGAAGCATTAGTTAGGTAAGGTGGAGGAATAAGGTACCATTTGAGCGCTTACTTTCTTAGCAACATTCCTGCCAAAAATTATCAAAATCGGTTTATGTTTGTCAAACTTATAGCAAGCCAAAGCAGTGTCGTTTTCTTGGGACACAGTATAGATACTTCACACTATAGCAACTTTGCTGTGATGACTTCGGTTCCCTGCAACTGTGCCCTAAAATTGTACATAATATCTCGATTTCGCCAAAATGTATCTAATCTAGTTTAAACGTATCTGTAGTGTTAGCAGATACAACCAATTTAGATAGGCTGTTCCAGGCCATATTTACACACAGTTTTAGAATTCCAGCTGACAGACAATATAGATGCATCACGCAGCAGAAAATGTGGCAACAGTTCGAGCAGCCACAAACAACAACAATAACAGTCACAACATTCAGCCATTGTTGCCGAAGCTTTAGGAAAGATCACTTTGACACAGCAGCATCAGTATTTCTGCCTGATTGCAATTACGTCCCTTACAATAGTGGACGTTCTGATAAAATGCAGGCTCAAATGAAAGAACACGACATATTATTTTACCACTAAGCCATGCATTCAGTAGAACACAGAGCAAAACACGGTCCTTTGGCAGGCCTTGTCAAATAAACAATTAAAAAAAATAAATTATTTCAAATTAAAGGTGCAGTGTGCGGTTAAAGCTAGGGATTGTAGCACTAAATGCCAGGTGGGTCTGACTACCATATCAGATACAAGCTAGAAATCTCTTACTCTGAGGTAGCGTGACTTCCAGGTAGTGCAGAAGCATTACTTAGGTTGAGGCTCATTGCGTGAACGTCGGTCTTTGGCCGGCGAACTTTCCCTGTCCTGCGCTCAACCTGTAGCTGACGGGCGACCACTTATGTGGATAAACCGTCCGCTATAGGTCAAACAACCAGGACGAGTCAGCCTTTGATCCCTTCACGGTCAATAAATGAGTAGTAAACTGCAATTAGATGTCTGCTGGCTCAGTTAGGGGGGGGAGGGTGGCGCCGTCTGGTGAACGCTAACATAGGAAAGGCAGGCATGCTGTAATTTGCATGTAAAACTATGTAATGTATGTCTGAGCACTATGAGACTACACATAGCATAAATGGTGCTATATAAATAATATAAATACTCTTCTATTCCTTTTCCGATTAGCATGACGACAAACAGTTAAACTGCTCGACGGCACATACCCAGGGCTAACGGTGTGATAGCCACACCTAGGATAGCAATTTGTGGGATCGAAAACAATTCATATGGTCCGTATGGAAATACAACTCATTAAATCTAGCAGAAGTGCTGCAACAGATGTCAATACAAAGTCATACTTACCGCAGTTACTTAGGTACATGACTATGTGACTAGTGGCAGGCCACGTGCCTCATGATTGATTACGGTTTTACGTCCCACCCGACACAAAATACGTCACTTCAGAGACGTTCTTCCCAGCCAATCTCTTGGCTTAGTACTGAGAAACGAAAACAAAGACTACAAAAGCAAACATGCATTCGTAACAAAATATACTACAACATAAAATAACACCCCCCCCCAAAATAAATAAAGCCATGTTTGTTCGCCTCCTATGACCTCCAGCCTGGGTCTATTCTGGAAGGAGTAGATAGATAAGTCAGGAAGTAAACAAGTAAGGAAGTAAATAAGTAAGAAAGAAAGCATAAGGAAAGAAGAAAGCGAAGAAGGAAAAAGGGGAGGAAGGAAGTTAAGTAAATGCACAAACAATTTATATAGTGCCGACATCAACAAATGAATCATGGCACATTACTGTCCCGGAGCCTGTATGGGGCACCTGTGTGATGAAGCCTGCCAGTGTCTAGGTCCACAGCACCTGTACCTTAATGCAGGCCTACATATGCCACAGGTTTTTCTCGCTTATTTGTAATTTAAGAACACGAGGCCATTCGTACAAGTTGTTTATACCAGACTCAAGAATCAGCTGTAGACAACATTTTTTTGCTGTGCGTGTCGTAAGAATCTGGAATTCCTTACCAGAAGATATAGTTTCAGCTGATCGTCTATCGTTGTTTGTACGTCTTTTAAATCGTGTAAATCTGAGTGAGTTTTTAATTGGTAAAAGTTAGACGTTCATGTGCTTTGATATGTTCGATTTGTATATTTTTGTGGTTTCTATTTAGATCTGTATAATTATTTGTATACTTTTTATCTGGCTACGTGTAAGCGGCTTAAGTGCCCTTCGTTCGGCCATAGCATCAGAGTGAATTCTACTGTTCTTATATTCGTGTACTATGTATACTCTGATTGGTTTAAATAAAGTATGTATGTATGTATGTAAGCAAATGTGAATCGCAGACCAGACTAACAGAGACCAGGCCAAGCATTCACCATAATGAACGTCCTTTAACTGCCATCTAGAAAAAGGCATGTATCAATATGAGTCTTGTTACTGAGACTAAAGGACTCATGCTCAACACCAAAACCTTAACATCTGGTCGCCAGATCAAGACGTTGACACCTGGGGCTCGAGACTAAAACCAAGACCTTGACAACAGTTAGTTAGTTGCAGTTTAACGACCCTTTTCAGCATAAATATAGCTATATCAGAAACGAAAGGTCATGGGTGGATAGCTATCCCTACCCAGTGAAGGAAGGCCAGCAATATATTAACCTCAACCCTGGCCGCCTTTTTATTCAGCAGCCACCCAAAAATGGAAAGGGATCGAAAGGCTCATTTAAATCTAGCGTCTACAACAGGGGAGATATCTGTCAAACCGCAAGACAAAACTAAATCAAATACGACAAAAAGCATGCATCCTTAACTAAATCATACATATAACGTAACATCAACACTACACATGCACTGGCTGCATGCTGCCACAACCACATACATAGATGTTGCCATAAACTTATCTACATCGCTGTCTTGAAACAATGCTAGTTAGTTAGGTGGAGTTTAACGACCCTTTTAACACAAAATGAATACAAAAAACTGAAGCCAGGTTTAGTCGCCTCCTACGACATCCAGCCGGGATACGGAGTGGAACTATTGTGATAAAAGGGAAAAGGATGGAAAAGCAAGAAAATAGATGGCGTAATAAAGGGAAAAGTAAAATGCAGCAAATGATAGAGTAGAAGATGGGGAAGTGAAGGGATGAGGGGGGATTGCCCCGGGGCCCACAGGTTTGAATAACACCGCCAGCAGTTGTGTTTATCACAAAAGACACAGCCATATACAACATTCGGCACGGGATTCGTGTCCTTACTGAAGTGCCTCAGTCGACCAGCCTACCACCATCCATGGAATGGTAAAATGAGCATCAGCTTTCAGGCTTAGTAATAATATAAATGGCGATGGTGCGTGCGGACGGTGGCAGCCTGAGCCTACTGGCAGACTCACAACCCAACAGTGTGATTTTCGTTTTGATTTATTCTTTAGTTTTAGTTTTAAGAATATTTTTAGTTTTAGTTTCGTTTTAGTTTCCATTATTTTTTCGTTTTCGTTTCAGTTTTCGTTAACGAATTCATTATTTTTCGTTTTTGCCAATTTTCGTTTTAGTTTTCGTTAACGAAAATCACACTGCAACTCAAGTTATTTGGCTTGGTTTGAGGGTCGGTAGCCACCTGGCATTGAGTTTGCCTTCATCAGACAAACGCTCATAATGGCTTTGGCCATGATGAAAGTACCATAAACATTGTCAGGGTATATTATTATTATTATTATTATTACAAAAGCAAGAATAATCATGGTGTAAAACACGACACAATTAACAACTGCAGCAAGCCACGTGGACAGAAGCGACGATGTTATGCTCTGGAATGAAAGTAGTAACACACACAAATACAATAAAACGTCGTAACACATCCGATAACATTTGTCAAACAAATATTTTCTTGCAGTACAAACAGCTAACAAATCAAACTAGTATGAGAATGCCCACAAACAGTCGGCACTAAGCGACGGTTTTTCCACCGCAAATTAATCCTTCATTAACGTCAATTCGAGATTAAATCCCATTAATTAGTAGCAGTTAATCTCCCATTAATTTTAACGGAGGATTAATCTGCGGCGGAAAAACCAGCCCTAAGAATTACGGCAAGCCACAAATATATTAAATACTTAGTTAAAATTCCCCCAATAAATAATGCAGCATATATTCATCTTTTCGCAACAACTGCATACAAGGCCGGAAGGATTTCCACGAGACACTGACAAAAAGCCAGAACAGTATCAGGAAAAAACCTCTGCTAAACAATTTACCATCATGACAGGCCACACGTGGGCGTGATACTAGCAATGAAGTACCACATGAGAGAAAGACCAATGCACTACATAACAGCAGTGATAGACACTTGTTAAATAAAAAAGTTGCAACTAAACGTTTAACTACTTTTTTAAGTTACACAAATAGTTTAACTACTTTTTTTATCGATCAGTTCAGTCAATAGCTTAACTACTTTTTAGTTAGTGACTAGTTTAACTACTTTTTTAACGAACTATTTTGTGATTAGTTACCGAACGTGCTGTTCGTTATGTCGAATTCAGTTCACATCATCCACACAAATTAAGACAGTAGAAACATTACAGACTGGTTGTATTGAGTTGTTCACTGTGACTGTTGTACTTTCTGAGCCAGCGCCGGGCACAGGCTGGCACTGTTTAACAGTAATACACTGATGATGCTTTGATGGCTTATAAAAGGCTGCACTGGTCTGCGCTAGAGCCCTGCATGGTAATGGGAACGGCGGTAATACGGCAGTAACCGCGAGAATACTGCGGTTATGCAGGTGAAACTTGCAGTAATACTGCAGGGATGGAGTGGCCTGTGGCGAAGTTACCGCAGTAATGGAACTGATTTCCACGGTAATACCGTGGTAGTCAATGTCCATAAGGTTTAAACGTATTATGCAACACGATTACAGTTAGCAGTGTTTGCACAGTACTTACTCGCGTGTTTGATTGAAAACTTTGAGTCCCGTGCATCTCAGCGGCCATCTTGCCAACATCGACGAGGACGGGGATGAGAAAATATTAATACTCAGCATTACTCTTGGGAATGGGGACGAGGATGGAAATAGCTTTTTGCGGGGATGGATGGGGTGGGCACAGAGTTCAATGGGAACGGTTAGGATGAATCTTAATTTTACGGGGACGGATGGGGATAAATGTTTGTCGCCGTGCAGGGCTCTAGTCTGCATTTCTTTAATGTGGTCATTTGGATTGCAGAACGTGTGTGTGAAAAAAGTTGGAAATTAGTCTAAATTAGTTTAACAAATTTATTTTCGTTTAGCTGAGCTAATTTTTAAAAACAGTTCAACTTAAAGTGCCGCTATAAAATTTCAGTTAAAAAAAATTGTTTAGTTTAACTACTATTTTTGCAACTAGTGCCCATCGCCGCATAAAGGGCAGGAAATGTAACAGAAAGATCATAAGGACCCTGTTAATGTGACGATCTCAACGCTCGCATCGTCGACATACAACAGCGACAACGCTCTAGACGAAAGAATACG
>Ga0209363_1001127_pt1 | contig 12267 bp, 8 predicted proteins | sample WorMetexBAHAMAS3_FD_187385 | JGI IMG/M metagenome (GOLD analysis project Ga0209363, IMG submission 187385) | Marine gutless worms symbiont microbial communities from Max Planck institute for Marine Microbiology, Germany - Inanidrilus exumae... | ecosystem: Host-associated > Annelida > Digestive... | reverse complement strand
GTACTGACGTACGATTTTTGATAATAAATAAATAAAACCATTTTGACTTGTGACAGTGGGGCCGTTTTGGTACCGATAGGGGTGATGTTTTGACCGTGACGATTCACTGGTCCGAAGGGTCACTGGAACGAAAGGTGTGTACACCGTTTTTATGAGCACAGTGGGCAGGAATTTTTCTGTCAGTTTATGTACTCATTAAAGCGTTAATCTTACTACTATAACTTCTTAATTGTATATTATTTTACGCTGAGCACTGTGTCAAAAGTTTTGGGACGGTCAAAGCTTCAGCATGTGCGGTCGGAATGAAATGATGCATTTTATGGCATCATTACTAGATTAGTCACGTTACTGACATTAAGAGGGACAGCAGGTGGAAACAAATGAGCAATGATTGTATGATGGTACGTTGCATAAAGAACGTTATGTGAAGTTCAGTTCAGTGCCAACTACACGATTATTCAACGTAATTTTTGTCAACAATCTAAACTGCCATGGCCTGGGCTGAGTCAAATGTCAAGATCGGACGTATGTGACACAGCGCATGAATATGGTAGTGACATGAGCGAGTGACATGGACTACGTGCTTGTTGAAAGAAAGTGTCGAGTCGATTGTCACTTCGAGTAGTTCGGTGTCGTCGACGAACTGCACGTGAGTTCCTGCGACATGGACGCCTTGCGACTTGTCGACTTGTGACAACGTCTGGCTTGTACCGAAAATCACAGCTTCGGTTTTAGTTGGGTTCAGGAAAGGCGTATTCTCAATGAACCATCATGACACGTAGCTTGCACAAATCTCTATGCTTGACATGTTGCCAGAGTCAGATTCAGTGAAACATACAGCTGCATGCCAGTTTGCATACCGATCTTGGTTTGTCTTCGCCTTTATTTGCCGACAAAGTTAGCGGAAAAGTTCCACAGTCTTAAATTCTGGGAATGAAAAACATATCTGGGATTGAATCCAACTTCCCGTGCCATTTGTTTCCCAGAGCCAAACCTTCTATCATTGCTATAGTATGTAGAATTCCTGCTGTCTGTGTTCATGTGATAGATACGTAACAACTATGGCGGTGGCAGCAGACAAGATAACACTGAACGATGCAATGCAGAATGTTGATGTTCTTGATGAACTGCCTTTACCTGATGAGCAGCCCTGCATAGATGCGGCTCCATTGTCGATCCATTACCAAGTCAACAAGCATACAAACTTTGAGGATCGTGGTGCCTTTGTCACCGGAATGGCTCGATACATAGAGGAAGCAACGGTTCATGCTAAGCTTGTAAGTTATACCTTTCACTGTCACAATTTCTTTCGTTTTCATTTTTAAATTCATGTAATGCTATGGTAGTGCAGTGTATGCTATGTTCCTGTGTCTGTATGTGTGTCTGTCTGACTGTCACAAGCTGGAGTTCTATCAAAACAGTGAAACATCATTACACAACCAGTGCTGCAAGGTAACCTAGGGACTCCAGGTTTTTGAAGATTTCGACAATATTCCATAGGGGGCCAAATACAGGTGGGGTGCGCAAAATTGTTTTTTATTAGTCAAGCCGGAGCTGCCTCAGATTTTTTACTGTACACCAAAAATTTGTGTCCATCTGCTGGTGGAGCAGTATGTTATGTGACTGTCATCCACAAGAGCATCATCTGCAAAGTTTGACCATTAGTGCGTTCCTTACATCACTTATCATGCACCTTTGTTTACTACATCTGCAACTGCAAGAGCCTTGGAATGACAGTTGAATAAAATGAGGCTGTTGGAGAAAGTGCTGCTAATGCTGACATGCAGTATGTTGGTCTTAGTTTCTTGTCGTAAAGCCGTGCAGCAGTTTACAAGATTTTGACTTGTTCCCAATGCGATAGTCTTAGCTTATGCGATAGCTTAGCTTCTTGGATATCTTAACAATTCACCATACATGATGCCGTTTTTTTGGTCTTGGTAACAGATGTAGTGCTAGACTAACTGAACCTTTTCTGCAGTGTGTTGTCAGAAGTGAATATGTTTATTTTGATAATTTTTTGCTAACCATCACAAACGATCTACCTCGATATTATCTATATCTAATAATTATTTAATAATCTGATTGTCAATGCGTTTTTTTTGTCAGACCGGTGACTTGGGGCAAGGCATATGTGGGCAAACAGACAGACAAGCCTAAATTGCGCTCTTTTTATGTGGGCAGACAGACGGACAAGCCAAAATAGCGCAGAGCACGATTTTGGCTTGTGCTAATTAAACACCACAGAAAGTGGTGGTGTGTTGTTAGTTTTAGCTGCTGCAAAACAGCTGACTGTCTGCTTGTTTATGCAACATATTATGTCGACTGACTCTTTGAACATATGGATATTTCTCGCATTTAATTACACTTAACATTTTCTTTTCTGTTTTATGTTATATTCTTTGCTAACTTTTTTATGTTTATCATTTCGTACAGAGACTGGCTAGGAACAACGTATCTGAAATGACCATAGCTCATTCAATCAATTATCATTCTGTACATTAAACTAAGCTGTGACCGTGTGACGTCATGTCGGATTTTGGGCAAATGTGAATGTGACGAGTCAGCCAGAAATGGATTGTTTGCAGCAGAGCAGCCTGAATGTGGAAAAGAGTCTTACTAATATGCGCAGTCTGCTGTGGCTGCATCAGATGACTAGACTTTGCAGTTGTATCTTCTGCTGCTGTTGCAGAATGAGTTGCTAGAAGAAGGTCAGGAGTATGCGGTGCTGTTATACACGTGGAGATGTTGTTCAAGGGCGTTGCCTCAGGTAAACTTCGTTGTGGAATTGATGCAGCAGTTAATGGAATTTTGTGCCTTGTGTGGGCACGGGAAATCCCCCATTCCCTTAGCCCTTCACTTCCCCTCTTTCCCATCTTCTACTCTATCTTTTAGTATCTTTTACTTTCCCGTTTTCCCTTACTTACTCGCTTCATCTGTTTTCTTGCTTTACCATCCCTTCCCATTCTACCATAATCGTCCCACTCCGTCTCCAGGCTGGATGTCATAGAACCGCGTGAACCGCGTGACTACACCGGTCTTTAGTTTCGTTGTGTGTTGATTTTGTGTTGTATTTTTTAGTTAAGGATGCATGCTTGTTTTTTGTCGCATTTGATTTAGTTTTGTCTTGTAGGCACTAGTGTAATAATTTGACCGAGCCTCTCGGTCCCTTTCCCTTTGGGGTGGCTGCTGAACAAAAAGGTGGCCTGGGTTGAGGTTAATATATTGCTGGCCTTCCTTCACTGGGTAGAGATGGCTCTCCACCCTTGACCTGTTGTCTCTGATATAGCCATATTTGCACTGAAAAGGGACGTTGGCACATTTTTAGGATGTAGTGTAGAGTGTTGTAGATGTTGCTGTTTATTATCTTAGACGAATTAGACTTACTAATTGTGATACATCATGTTTCCATCGGGAAGTGGCAGTAAAATTAATGTCACTTGTTGTGAATATGTAAGTCGTAAGTAATATGTGCCCTGCTTTAATTTTCCAGCAGTTCCTATTTTGGCCCAACGTGGAATAGTTCTGTTAGTGCTGTGACGTTTTGGTTGGTTTTTCCACTGCTAATTAATCATTAACGTCAATGGAAGATTAATTTGCGAGTGAAAAACAAACGGCTCTTAATGGATGCTTTTCCCGGTAATCTGGGTTAGCCGATTCTCCTCCACCACTTGTTTTGAAAGAGAACTGCTGGGGATTTGTGGAATGGGTATTTTATGTCATTCCTGCCACGTAGCATCTTGTATCAAAGCACTGAAGTGAACAAAAAACTGACCCTAACCAGTGGCTTGACGTAATCTTTTCTACATCCATAACCGGACTCCTGGCAGATGGGCATTGCTTTGTTTATGCCGGCTATCTGGCGTCAGTACCTCTGGTGATGATAGTTAAAAAAACTAATTTTAACTAGAAAGCACGGGCAGTCGTATCGACATGCAGACCCACGCCGGCAGCAGCAGCACACAGCCGTAGCAGCATATGTCACTAGCAGCTGTGAGCCGTGACGGTTTTCGTAACCGTGTGACCTTGACCTTTGGCCTTTTGACCTCTGGGTCAATGCATGTTGAGCGACTGGTGTACTAAGTTTGGTGTTGATAGCTCAAGCTGTTTTCTTTTTAGAGCGTGGACTAGAGCGCGAACAAACAAACAGATGCGACTGAATGTTTTACCCACTCCGGCGACTATTAAGCCAGCGTGGGTAATTATGTTAATAGTGAGAGTGATGGTAGTAACAAACTAATTTTTCGCAGTGGTAGTAATAAAACTGTATCTGTCATGTGACCGTTGTGGCTGTCTATGTTTTTGCAGATAAAGTCGAATGAACAGCCAAACAGAGTTGAAATCTATGAAAAAACGGTCGAAGTTTTAGGTCCACAGGTTCAGAAATTGATGAATTTCATGTATTTTCAGGTAAGTCTGTTCACTTGATATATTGTATTTGCTTGCATTATGGTGCATTACAATGTCAAACATTAAAATAGCAAAAATTGAAATAGTAAAATGGGGAAGAACGTCTCTAAAATGATCTATTTTGTGTCGGGTGGGATGTAAAACTTGAACTCAATCAATCAATCAGTTAATGTTGTAGCGACTTTTGTTGTCATTTAGCAGTTTGTGCATTTGAGATGAGTATTGTGATGTTGACAGCGTCTGTGCATCGAGAGATTCAGCAGCGAAGTGAAACGACTTTGCCACAAGGAGAAACGTAACGACTTTGTCTCCGAAGCCTACTTACTGACGCTCGGCAAACTGATCAACATGTTCGCTGTTCTTGACGAACTCAAGAACATGAAGTCATCAGTCAAGAATGACTACTCGGCGTATCGAAGGTTTGTCAAGTAAACTGTGTGATGAGAGAGTTTACTTTGCACTCACCGTCCATTGAATAGCTGCAATGTTTTGTTTGCATTTCACTAGCAAACACCAAAAATTGTTTAGTCGTCTGTACACTCGTACAGTTGTGCAGTATAACTCTTGTTACTGAGCATTGGGCTCGGAGCTGATCCCGGTGTACAGGCAGTCAGCCCACAGGTGACTTGAAGCCATCCACCCGGCGGTAGGCTGCCATTACTTTCCGCTAGGCCTACGGTTACCTTCCCAACCGCAGAGCATCGCCGCCCCTTGGCCGGTACCAAATTATACCGCTTGGTGACAGAGGCACATGCATGTGAGCAGCTTGCCCAAGGCTGTTACTTGGAGGCGGACTGGCCGAGATTCGAGCCCGCAACCTTTAGGATTGTGAGCGAACGCTCTACCATTAAGCCACACAGGCCACTGCAGTATAACTAGGGATATTTATTTGTTTGTTTGTTTGTTTTTTTATTTATTTGTTTATTTATTTGTTATGCACAAAATCATCATGTCATATGCATGATATGATACTACATATGGGTTAAACAGAAGCACAAAAATTAACACATACAAACTAAATGAAACACAATACAAACTACAAAACGTAGGCAGTCGTATCGACATGCAGACCCACGCCGGCAACGGCCACAGGTAGCACAGGGTTACGCAATGCCGGCCATGGTCACTAGCGACCGTGGCGGTTTTTGTAACCGTGTGACCTTTGACCTTTTGACCTCTGGGTCGTTGCATGCTGAGCAACTGCTAAAGAGTATACGTGTACCTAGTTTGGTGTTGATAGCTCAAGCCATTTTCCTGTTAGAGCACAGACAAACAGACAAAGACACAGACAGATGCAGCTGAATGCCCTACCCATACGGTGGCTATGCCGGCGTGGGTAATGAAGTAAAGGCAAGCAAAAATCAGTAGCAGTCATCAAATATCAGTCTATTGATGAATGTCTTTTTGTGTAGTTTGGATTTAACGAGATGATTCACGGCAGATTTTTAGACGTGTCAACTGCATCACCAGTTGACGGTTATCACATTGACAGACACTTTTAACTCCCTAACCAGCGTATAAGTTAGAGGCAGACATGGTGATACATGACGTCATGAGGATAGACTTTAGTTAGTAAGTAAAAGAACTCGAAATGATGTGATGACTCCTGATATAATGAATGAACGAATGGTCAGTCATCATTATTAAGGTGTCCGCTTTGGAAGGTAACCCCAGGCCTGGCGGAAAGCAATGGCAGCCTACCACCGGGTGATGACTTACAGTCACATGCAGGTTGACTGCCTGCACACCTGGATCAGCTCCGGGCCGAACGCTCTGTAACAAGTATGGGAAGCCTATTGCGTCTTTCACACCTATGTGCCTCTGTCACCAAGCAGTATACCTTGGTCAAGGGTCAGTGATGCTCTGTGGCAGGGAAGGTAGCTACCAGCCTGGCAGAAAGTAATGCCAGTCTACTGTTGGGTGGATGACTTAGTCACCTGTGGGATGACTGCCTGTGCATCGGCCAGCTCCAGGCCCAATACTCTGTAACAAGTATGGGAAGCGTATTTCACACCTATGTGCCTCTGTCACCAAGCAGTATAATAACTTGGTACCGGCCAGGGGGCGGTGATGCTATGCAGCGGGGAAGGTAACTGCAAACCTGGAAGAAATTAATGCCAGTCTACCGTTGGGTGAATGTCTGTCCACCGGGATCAGCTCTGGCCCAAATGCCTTTTACCTTTACCTAGTGGCCATTGACACTGCCTGATGACAGGAAACTGTAAAAGTTTTTATTTTCGTGTTGCTTGTACGACAGAGCGGCTCAGTTCCTGAAGGTGATGGCCGACCCGCAGACGCTGCAGGAATCTCAGAACCTTTCCATGTTCCTCGCTACGCAGAACAAGATCCGTGACACGTTGAAACAGTCCCTGCAGGAAGTGCCCGGCTCGGAGGACCTGCTGAGTGACGTCGTCAACCTGGCCGTCTACATGTACGAGAACCACATGTACCTGCTGCCCAGCGAGAAACACATGCTCGTCAAGGTATGTACGCAGGTGTCACGTGCTCGTCAAGGTATGTACGCAGGTGTCACGTGCTCGTCAAGATATGCATGTGGGTTCATTCGTTCATTATTGTGGGCAGAGGTCCAGCCTACTCTGGATCTTTCCAATGTACATGCTGAGGGAGAGGGCTAGGTAAGTACATAATAATATACACATTTGTATAGCGCCATATGGTCGTAACTTCAGAGGCGCTGGGCCAGGCAGTGTGCTAGTAGGAGTGAGAAGAGGAAAGAGAGTAAGCTTGGGAGAAGAGAAATGTCTTTAGCTTAGATTTAAAAACCGCGACGGAGTCACTATCAACAACTGTCTTAGGAAGCGAGTTCCACACAGCAGGTGCTGAGCAGCGGAACGCGCTGTTCGCGAGAGTTGTCCTAAACGATGGTTGAGACAGCGACATGGTGGCAGATCGTAGATTGTGGACGTGATCCCGGTCTCTGATCATGTATGTGTATGCTTGTGTGCGTGAGTGTAAGGTGGAGGGAGTGTAAGTAGGCAGTGAGCAGCTTGTCAGGTAGACGTTGCCTACAGTCTGGCTAGCCCTGAATGGTGCTGTGTATTGACTGCAGTCCATGGCCAGCCACACCTTTCAGTTTAGGTCCACAGCAGCATGGCTGTCAATCTTTACGCTGCTACTCAAGGTGTCAGCAACGGTCTGATCACAGTTTATAGAGTACATCATTGAACCCTTTTTTTCCTACTAGGAATTATCTCCCTGTTCATCATGTGCATCAGAATTGTTATCAGTAATTCTTTGGTGGAAAGCGAACGTAGCCAGACCGAGCTTTGAACCCGGTAACTAGGGTATGTCACGCTCCACTGTACATGATGCCTGAGTGTACTATCCACTTAACTACATGGGCAGGTCGGTGCATATGGTTGCCATGGGTTAAATTCAACCGGGGCAGATGGGAGCTGGGTTCCCACACATTTCGCTTGAGCTTCCACAGCCCATGTGCAGGCTCACACACGTCAAGCTACAGCTCTTTTACGGTCTTACATTCATGTTTGGATCGTGATAGCTGCAATGCTGTTGTGCACACTGTCGTTGTCGTCTGTAGCGCACATGGGCGGTCGGCCATGGCCGGTCTGGCAGCCGACGCTGCACGGCAGGACAGTACAGTTTGTAAGTAAGTTTATTAAAAATTGTAGCATAAAACAATGCTAGATATCAAAAGCTAAACATAGGACATACAATTAAAGTTCGAACACATAATACAAATAAAAACACAAATACAAGTAAACTGTCGAAAAACAAATCATATGAAATAATCGGTTTATAATATTATGTAACTAAAGTTACGTCCTTCGTTTCTGTGCTATGCACTAGACTAAGCTGGCCGTCTCGTTAGCTTTTGAGCACACGTAAATATGCCGTATCGTATAGTATTGTACTCTACACGTTATAAATGTTTTTTGATTGATTGATTGATTCATTGGAATTGTCGGCTCTTGTTATGCCACAGTCGGCCACCCCAGAAGTCGCTGAGCTGTTGTGTAAATTTGTGTCGAATGATGATGAAGCACGTGTGTTTGTTTAACTCAGGTGATGGGCTTTGGTCTGTTCCTGCTTGATGGCAAGGAAGTCAGCATCTACAAGTTGGAAAACAGACGCAAAATAAACCTGACCAAAATCGATAAGATATTCAAGGTATGTAGCTTCGCTGCATCACAACCCGATGTTGATCACAATGTTTCTATCTGTAGTTGTCATTTTGGCACATACTAGTAAGAAAAAAACTGACTGTTAATGTAAAATATATTTTGGCTTTTATTGTTCTCAGCTCTGGAACATACTCTGTTTAAACAGTAGAAATGTCGTGAAATTGGGTCTCTTATTAAGTCATCTTACAAGTGTTTCCTCGTGATAATCCAGTGTCTACTTGACTAATGTGTACTCAGTCAGTTTTACAGAAGTAATAGTAGTGGGTGTGATTTTAAGTCGTGAGCCATTCAACTGAAAATTACTTAAATTAGTGGCATTTGTTTTACTATTTGAACTGATTTTTTCTTTGTCCACAGCATGGGTGTGAAGTATTGCGAGCAGCGTGTCTGTGTGTCTGTCATTACCTTTACCATTAATACTTTATGTTACCGCATCCCATTCCTTCATGTAGGCCCGGGGCAGTCCCCCTTATCCCTTCACTTCTTCACTTCCCCACTTTCTACTTTATCTTTTGGTATCTTTTACTGTTCCCTTTTTCCCTTTCTTACTTGCTTTATCTATTTTCTTAGCTTCCCATCCCTTCCCATTCTACCAGAATAATCCCACTCCGTTTCCTGGCCAGATGTTATAAGAGGCTACTAAACATGGCTTTAGTTTTTTTTTGGTCTGTTGATTTTATGTTATATGTATTTTTAGTTAAGGATGCACGCTCGTTTTTGTTGCATTTGATTTAGTTTTGTCTTGCAGTGTGATAGTTGTCTCCCCTGTTGTAGGCACTAGCATAATAACTTAAATGGGTCTCTTGATTCCCTTCCCTTTTTGGGTGGCTGCTTAACAACGTTTAGTAAAGATCTTCAGGTTTCATGTACACATTTACTAAGTTACACAATAGGACCATCCCAAGTTGCTGTAACATTGTGTTGGGGAGATATTTTTTTGGCAAACGGGTATCATACCAAAAGTGTATACCCGATCATCTATGCTATGGCTGGGACGCGGCACACTTTATTGCAAGGCCTGTGTCGAAATTCCCGCCTAACAGCCTCCACAGAGTAGCCCAAAAGTAGCCCAGCTTATCATATTCTCCGAATTCATTGTAATTCTACTCAGTCGCGTATCTCGACATTTGCTGAGTTCTTGTTAATTACTTGATTTGATGCTGTAGCAACTGGAAGTTGTTCCGCTGTTCGGAGACATGCAGATAGCGCCGTTCAACTACATCCGCACGAGTGCCAGCTACGATGCTTCGCGGTGGCCGATGTGTACGTCGTCACAAACCAGTTCGCAGTCAAATCTGCTCGCGAGTTTGGACGGCATGCGTTGTGAGCATGACCGTTACATCAGCGAGCTGGCACGTCACAGCAACGAGGTAGGTGCCTCACAAACTAACAGTTGTCACATGATGATCAACGTCAGAAATTCTGATTGGAGATCGATTTTAGTTTGGAGTGTACTGAATTCCAATTTTTGCAGTTCCAGACCTGGCTGGATTTGCGTACTCAAATCCGGCCAGGTCCGGGCCGGATTTTGTGAAATTCTAATCTACACATTTTAATGCTATACTGCACTTCAGTAGTTAGTCACAACTCGCAACACTGTATGTTGTATTTATTGCAATATTTCAAAGACTTTGCATCTGACAATGTGTACAGCTGGCTGAGGTGACAGTTATTGTATGGATGTGTAGTGTTTACATAACAGACATAATGACGTCCTGGAGAGAGGTTGCGGAAAAAAAGACTGTTGGACATCACTAGTGCTGATACTTTGTTTTGGTTTCGATTCAACAGAAACTGCCTTCCTTGATGTAGTCATGCTTGCAAAGAACTTTGTAACGTGCATACAGCGTTATATGACACACAAAACTTTGAGTATAGTTTGTTTTATTTGTTTAGAATAACTAGCCTTCCACATTTGCAGATAATATGTGACTCAACTGTGTATCAGCATTTTGGACTCATCCAATTTCTGGTTTAGAGGTTCATTTTAAGGCCATATTTCGTGTTACCATTTAGGCATTTTATTGTTCTTTTATTATGGAAATATCCCGGACATTTTTGTTGTTTTTTTCAGTCACATTCATGAGGACTGGTACATGGAAGTAGGCAGATTGCAGCTGACTGTCCAATGCTCAGCTCCGGCTGTATGGAACTTGCTACCGAAAACTGTTCTCAGTAGCGACTCTGTCACAGTTTTTAAGTCTAGGCTAAAGACATTCCTCTTCTCCCAGGCTTTCTCTTTCCTCTGCTCACTGACACGCTGCCTGGCTCCAGCGCCTCTGAAGTTGCGACTTAATGGTGCTATACGAATCTGTTTATTATTATTATTATTGTTGTCGGTGCTGTGCAGGTAATAACGACCCAGCGAGAATTAACTCGGACTGATGAAGAGAACCGTGCATTGACGGACCTCGCACTGCGAGGACTTCAGCTCTTGTCTTCGTGGAACGTCAGGATCATGGAATTGGTAATTTTCATCAATACTCTTTGTAGACTGGACGCTTGTCAGCTGTAACTGCCAGCAACTGATGTAGCTTCATCTGCAAAGAAATTTGTTATTGTTTGTGTCATCATAACACAGTGTTGGAAATGTCATCCATTATTCCCATGCAGTTGAGCAGTTAGATGTGATTTTACTCTGTAGGAAATATGTCATCATGAATTATAGCAGTGCGGTAAAGACAAATTTAACTGCTAATTTTGTTTCAGTGTTATAAAATTCGAGCTTATTCAAATGTTGCAACTATCTTCGACCCTATCCCACCCCTCTCTCTCCGACTCAACTCCACGAGTCCTCATTGTTAGGTAGCGTTCTCAGTGCGGCTGTAACGGCATAACAAATCATCCAAATCGGTTCACTTTCGGCGGAGCTATTGCCGAATGTGTGAAGAGCGTTTTTGCCCCATAGAGTAATTACAATATAGGCTCTTAAGCCTATAGTAAGACAGCAATATCAGTGTTTTGTATTAATCGGCCGATAATCGGCCGATTGTTAGGTGCCGATTATCGGCCGACCGATAATCGGCCAGTGCCTTATCGGTGCATCCCTAATTTTTACGGAATTAAATGAACCTTAAAAAATCCAAATTTAAGATTTAGGTAATAGAAAATTTTAATGGGTCAAAAGTGTTGGTTTGATTAAAATTTGTATGTCTTGTTTAATTATTTTGTTTTTGTAACTTATCTGTTTCCTCTTAAGCTTGTTGGAATAATGCTACTTAAACATTCTTTGCACATTATAGTACTGTTGATTGAAATAATTGCTGTCTTAGTTCTGACATCACTGACATTTCACCTCCAGTGCAAACATACACATGTATTTAATTATTGTTTTTGATCATTTTAGTTGATTCATTAACGAGTAAACACGTTCAATTTATTGATTATGATTTTTAATCATTATCAGACGTAGCATTAACTATAAAAGTTATTTAATTAAAGGTTACAATTGATAACTCTTAGTGGTGGGCAGATTGTAATGTATTCGTGTGTTGATGTTGCAGTACTCGTGGAAGTTGTTACATCCGACAGACCATCACCAGAACACAGATTGTCCACAGAATGCGGAGGAATATGAACGAGTATGTCTCAGTTGTTTAGCACTTAGGTGATTAAATAAGTAAGAAAATTTCCCATGTTGTTTGAAACAGGACAGTACATGGTAGTGATTGTCACCCAGTCCTGTGACTCAGTT
>Ga0209363_1001126_pt1 | contig 12268 bp, 10 predicted proteins | sample WorMetexBAHAMAS3_FD_187385 | JGI IMG/M metagenome (GOLD analysis project Ga0209363, IMG submission 187385) | Marine gutless worms symbiont microbial communities from Max Planck institute for Marine Microbiology, Germany - Inanidrilus exumae... | ecosystem: Host-associated > Annelida > Digestive... | reverse complement strand
GTGCACCATATTGTGGCAGCAGTTCAGCCGTGCTTAACCCTTCTGTACATAGTGCTGCCCTGCATGACGCCATGGTGGCTGTTGTGTGTCCCGCCCTGCGTGGCAGATGTTTGTGCTGTGTTGACTGCACAGTTCGTCTGCAGTTAAAATAAACAAAGATTATTATTATTATCGTCATCATACCCTACAACATGGAGATCGTATTGTGACCATAGATTACTCTGATGTCACTTCACTCTATCTATAATGGATGAAGATGGTACCTACCACAGTCGCTGATCTAAATTTTATTCCAGAGTTTGTTCATGTTTGTTCATTGTTGGCTTCTTCTGTGGAAATTCTTCATATTGTACTTGCTGCTCTGGCTTGCTGCTTTAATTCAGCTATCTGCTTATTGCAAGAAACATAGGATGCTGATAACATTCCTGACGGTGTTCTTACAACAATTTGAAATGCCTTAATATTGTCGTCATCTATCCCATAACTTATCACATGGAGTGATGATGTAATATCATCAGAATTGTCGCATTCTAACATATTATGCCAGTACTGAGTCCAGATACCTTACTTGCTGTTTTGTTGCATTTATCATTTCTTGTGGCTGTTTGTTTCAGGAACTTGGAGTTCATGGCAGCTTCTCAAAAGTTGATGAGTTTGCTCTTGAGATAATTCCCTTTGACAGTGATCTGCTGTCCATGGAGATGGAATATTCTTTCCGGGTGCATTTTTTGTTATTACCACATGACGCTAGTCATTTTTGTTGGACTTACTAGCACGCGATGCTATGCTAGCACGGTATATGCTGTCGTCATGTGTCCGACTGTCTGTCTGTCCATCTGTCCGTCCGTCTGTCTGTCACTCTCCAGCCAGCAAACATCGCCACAAGATAGCCCAGGGACTCTAGTTTTCTGCCCTAAGATCTCGGCGAAATTCCAACGGGGTCACCCTCAGTGGCACCAAATAGAGGTGGGGTAGGTTCAAATTGGCGATTTTCGACCATTCTCTCACTTATCTCAAAAACGGTGCAAGATAGAGACATAGTTACTATGGAATGTTACTGTAAGTTGTATGCACCCTATCGAATGGCGCTATTTTTAGTGACCTTGAGTCACTCCTAACTAACCCTAACCAAACTTGGTAGGTATGTTGATCATAGCAAGTGCTAGCCCATGGATGATAAATCATCCCTGAAAGGGGCGTGGTCAGGTCATGTGAACCATTTAAATTTTGGTTGGCACCAGCCATATCTCTGGAATGGCTTAAGCTACAGTTGTCAAATTTTGTACACAGGTAGGCTATGTCAAGTACCAGCATTAGAATGACAAAGTACCCTTAAAAGGGGCATGGTCAGGGTCACGTAACCCACGTTAAATTTTGGGCCCCCAATGATATCTCTGGAACGGTTCAAGTTAGAATCATCAAATTTTGCAAACAGGTAGAATGTGTCAAATCCTAGCATATGGATGACTAAAAATCAGCTCTAAAATGGGCATGGTCAGGGTCACATGACCCATTTTCAATTTTGATGCCTGCAATCATATCTCGTGAACGGCTGAAGCGAGCATCACCAAAAGTGTACAGTTAGAATATATCAAACGCTAGCTTTGGGATGACAGACTACCCCTTAGTGGGCGTGGTCAGGGTCATGTGACCTGTTTTTTTTTAAATTTTGCCCCAATCATATCTTTGGAGTCGGTGAAACTAGGCAGTTCAAATGTTGTATGCTAATTCATACAGAGGTGTACTAGTGCATGAATCATAGATTACCGACGTAGTGCATCACGCACTCCCTTTGCAGTAGTTGAGATTCTTGTAACTATTGCCATTATTATTGCATTTTTGAAAATGTATTCAGTACTGTCATTATAAGCTGTTTGAATGTTGCAGCAATGTTATCTGGAGAGTGATCGCACAACTATGTTTTATGCAGCAAAAGCGTTGATGACTCTTCAGGCACTCTATGGTGTAATACCAAATCTCTATGGCAAAGGAGAATGTGCTGCTGTATGTATGTTTGTGTTTATGATTTAAACAAGAGGCTACTTAGCTATCGATAAGATTCACATGACGCTCTGTATCAGTTGAAATATTGGCCTACTGTTGTGTCAGCCTTTCAGCAACTGCCACGTTTTATTCCACTACCTGCATAGGTTTGTACACGCATCGTTGCTGTAGGCACAACTATTGCACAGTGAGCATGCAGTGCCATGCATGTCATCAACAGACTTCCATACAACCAATGTTGTTGATGTCAACTGGACTGTAACTGGAACCAACCAACGTCGACTACCACCAGTGTTGTTGATGACATGAGCTCCGCCAGCACACCATAGCTTTACGAGAACCACTGTGGCGGTTGGACACATAGGCTTCAAACAGCAAAACTGACCTTTAAGGTCACTAAAGGTCACCCATAATGGTGCCATTTGATAGGCCACAGACCCCGACATATGACGATAGACACCAGCGACTATTACTAGTGTGCCCCCCTACGCTATTAGTAGGCGGGCCAGTAATAATATTGTTAGTTGTATGTAGACTACACTTCCGCAGTGCACTAATCTGAGTAGTAATGAATGTCTGGAAGATCAGAGATTATCAGAACTGTTCTCTGCTGAATTGCTTACCATAATTGTGCACAATGATACACATGTGTAGATAATAATAATGATACCAATTCTAGTGTTCGTGGTTCTGTCATCTTGGCTGTACTTATTGAGAGAGTGCACCTGGTTCTTGTGAAGAAAATGACTCAGCTCCACATGACTGCAAACCTCAGATTAAGCCGAACAGTTTGAGCTGCGAGTTTGCCTGTAGGCTGCTATCATCACCATTTGTTGTTATTTTTACTCAGCTTAGAAGCTGTTACACGTGTAAACATTTCTTACAGCTGACTGTAAGAACTGTCTACATGTTGCTTTGGATGTAGGCTTTATGTGTCTTTAGACCAGTTTGCTCATGATGTGGTTAGTTTTTGTGTCTGCATATTTTGTTTTTCCCCCACATTTTTGGTTGTTTGAGTAAGTCCTGGAAAGACTTGTCTGTTGCTGCAGGAGGTGATTGAGATGATGATACGGATGCGGCGAGAGATGTCCGGCTCTGCATCGGAGCCACCCATCATGCCGCAGATTGATAACCTGCTTATTATTGATAGAAATGTTGATCCTTTGACACCACTTCTCACGCAGCTAACATATGAGGGTCTTATTGACGAGTTCTTTGGCATTCACAACAGTCAGTACTGTTTTCATTACAGCTGCTATTACTTTGTAATTTATTACATACGTTTGTTATCTAATATCGCTTTAGTGCTTTGATGTTGCTAGTTGGGATATTTCCCATGTAAAATCTTGCTCAGAGTTTAAACATACTTTGGCGTTTTGGAGACTTTTCTGTACTTGACTTAGCTTAAGGTTTTTTTCACAACGGTAGTTTTGCATCTAACACTATCCAAAAGTATTAGTTGTCACTTGTTCTTGTTAATTTATGCCTCACTGCACTTCTGATGACTTGCAACAGTCACATAGATGTCACTGAAAGAAGGTCAGAAGCATAGATTTAAAGTGCATGATTAAGATCAAGAAACTTGTACACTAGGTAAGTAATTTTTGTATTATACACTTTAAGATATGTGGATTTGCATTTTATTTACAATTTTAGCATTTTGCTAATACATGTAATTATCCTGATCATAGGATTCTTAAAGATTTGTTCTATTTTTACATCTGACGTACTTTTACTTTGTTAAAGATCACATTTTGGATAATAATTACATATTTAAAGTGTCATTGGGTAAAAACTGCACAATGATGTGATATCATTCCATAGCCTTTAGAAATGAAATCAGTTTTAATTTTGCAGACTGTTGTGTGTTATATTTAGCCACAGTTAAACTGCCGGCTGAGAAGTTTGCACCATCTGCAGACATGTCAACAGGACCATCAACGTCAGCTGTAGCAGATCTCTCGGAGCCTAAGAAAATCATCCTGAATTCGTCTGAGGAATTATTTGCCGAGCTGCGAGACCGGAATTTCCACGCTGTTGGGCCAATACTGAGTAAAAAGGCGAAATTGATCAGTGCAGAGTTTGATGTGTGTACCTTTGTTTTGCTTTTGGAGTTTTATTAAACATTTGTACTCTGTTGCAGCACAGTACAATAAAATTTGTTGGCGAGATTGTTGACTGTTTCACATTATTATTTTGTCAGATGTCAAAGTTTGTGTAACAGGTTTTTATATTTAAGCAGCAGCTTTTTCTAACAAGTGTCTAAAGTAATTAGGCAAAACGCCACATCGCCGACTTATCACCACTTGTGGCTGTACATGGATTTATCCAGTCTTAACCCCATCTAATACATGGTTCCTTGGACCCACGTTACTCAGCCCCTAAATGGCATCTTGATTGGTTCAGCCATTTTTGCACAGTATATTAATGTGAGCAACACGCAGACAGAAGCATAGACAGACACATTTGTCAATATAGGTCGCATCTAAAAAAGGATGACTGTGGCTTATACAGTTGTGTGGCTACTGGCTTCTATATTGTTTTTGCCGCATGATGCTATGCTAGCAAATGCACATGCAACGCTTAGACTCGACTTATCAGTCACCAGCAACGCGACACGTGGCTAGATGGCACGGGGTTCACACAGTTTTACCTGCCACCCACACGTTTATCCACGAATGGAATGAGTCATCCTGCATGTATTTCGTAAGCATTTACCAGATGGCGTCGCCTGATCAAGGTGGCGCACATCTGGATCAGCTTACTACTCATCTATCGATCCCGAAAGGATGAAAGGCTGAGTCGGCCTAGTTGGCTGACCTTATAGCGAATGATTTACCCACATAAGTGGTCACCCATCAGCTACAGGTCAACCGTGGGACAGGGAAAGTTCGCCGGTCATCCGGCGTTCTACCATTTTGCCATGCAGTGTGGTATATGCTGTTGTCTTGTCCATCCGTCTGTCTGTCCATTTGTCCGTCACAAGCCGGCATTGTACCAAAATGGCTAAACGTAGGATCACACAAATAAGGCCACACGATAGCTTAGAGATTCTACTTTTTTGATGCCAAAAATCTCAGCACAATTCCGACGGGGTCACCCCTAACTTAGGTGTCAAATAGAGGTGGGGTAGGTTAAACGGCTTTTTTCGACAAATATCTCGCTATATCTTATAAATGGTGCAAGATAGGGACGTAGTTACTGTAGAACACTGATAGGAATTTGTATGTGCTCTATCGAATGGCGCTATTTACAGTGACCTTGAGTGACCCCTGACTACCTTAAACCACCCCATTTTTGATACTTTGTATCGCCTTTTATATCTTCGTAGTGGGTGGTGACAGTGTGTATATACACACAGGTGGGATTTATATGTTGGTATTTTTCAACATGGGACAAAATATTAGCATTATTCATTGTATTTTTACTTTTATATGTATCTTTATTTGTATTGATTTTCGCGCATGTTTAGGCCTATAGCTTGTATATATAGCCTATATTTAGCAATTCAGCTGTTCAGCTGCAAATATGTTACAATAAAGTTGAGTTGAGTTGAAAATAGGGGGATACAGCTTATGGTTCTCTGAGTCTTATGGTCTAGAAATAATAGTAATTTGAATGAATTGTTGACTAGGAGCGACATGCTGCAAAAACTGTTGGCGACATTAAGCAATTTGTTTCGAAACTGCCGCATATGCAAGCAGCCAAAAACTCACTTGCGACACGTAAGTATTAATACAATGGTTGTTAGTTCTTTAGTGACATTGAACGGACATTGACGGTCAACCAAACGCAGTGATTTTTAACAAACATTATCCGCAGGGATCACGTTGTTTCCATCTGTTATTATTAGGGCTGTAAGTTTTTTGACAAGTTTGTTATTGAATGCAAAAGTGGTGTTTTAGTTCTACATCTAAATGATGGATTTGGCTCATTTATATTGCTATAATTGCAACTGCAAATTTGGTGTTTTTTGCCGGGAATGGACTGCACATTTTCCGATTTTTGTCCGCGCAAAATTTACAGCCCTAGTTATTATGCTAGCTGTGTCTAGCACAAAGCGTAATGTAACGGTCTGGCGTCTGTCTGTCTGTTATTTTTACCATCACAAAAGGTCATCATTTGAAGTTGTTCTTTATAATGACATCAATATTGCCTTTGATAACATTTTTAAAGCATGGTGTACATGATTTGAACTTACTGAATGATTTCTGTTTGTTACGTGATTTTTATTACTCTAGACACAACAATTGCTGAACTGATAAAGGGAATTACAGACTCGGATGATTTTATGAATTCACTAGCTGTGGAACAAGGTACCATCTTACTGTAGTGTTTATATTTGGCACTGTTAGGCATCAGCATTAATTTACAGTGGTCACAGTAAGTGCTTGAATCATGAACATGCCAGCTTTGATTCCCTTCAATGCTTAAACTGTTAGTTACCAGTATTGACTGGAAGGGCATGCAGTCTGCAATAAACCTGCTCCTAATTATCCCCAAAGGTTCTCGTTTGGGGCACCGAACCCCCTGGAGTAATTCCGGAAAAGAAGGCCACATGATTAAAAACCAAGTTTTTGGGTGTATTTATGTGTATTTTTAAACTGTTCTAGTTTAAGTCACTGCAGTTATTTTGTTTTGCTGAGTTTTTTTCCTGTTGCAATTTTACCCACTGTCCATCTGTCCAGTACACTTGCTGAATGTTTCAAAATAACTAAACACTCCACCAATCTTTTTCACCACGTCGTAGCCTGATTATTATTTTATCACTATATAATAAGTAGCCCTGTGATTATATTTTTCGAAACAGACACTCTGGCAAAATTCTGACATTGTCACCCTCTACAGGGACATCAAATACAGGTGATTTATGAAAAATTTGTAATTTTTACCAGTGTTACATTATGTTTTGGAAACGATAAAAGATGGGTCATGGTTACTGTAGAACACTAATAGGAAGTAGTCTGTGATCTACGAATCTGTGTCTATGCTGATCAGACTGAGTTTGAGGTCAGAACAGACCCTATGTGTCTCGAATATGAGGAAGAAGAAGAAACCTATGTGACTTTTTGGGAAATGTCATGTCAACAGGCTGGATTCCAGTTTCAGAGCCCATTTTATACAGCCTCAGGAGTTTGATATGGTGAATCCGTCGACTCTATGATTTGTACGAAACTACTACAAAGGTTTCATGACCTTTGGCTGCATGCTTGTTAGGCCAGGCATATGGCCTTAGTGTTGGGAACTTTGTTAACCAAATGAAGGTAAGGACTGTTGATCACTGGCTTGCTGAAGTGCTGACTAGTTTCAGTGTTGCAGAGTTTTTCAATGGTCACAATACTGACAAGGCTCATCCCTTCATTGAAGACTGCATTTCCAAACAGCAGCCGTTGGTTAAGGTAACTGTTTACGGTGTAGCATGTGTAGCATATCTTCTGGATTCTGTCATAATATGACAGAATCCAGAAGATATGCTACGCATGCTACATGCAGCTGCTGTTTCAAACTTCACTGGGCATCATGACTTTGTAATTACTGTTTAGCATCGATTAAGTGACTTGGTTTTTTAATTATGTGATGATGGTGGTATAGAATCAGATTGAATAAGATTGCAAGTATTGATATGGCACCTTGGAGCAAACTCCTCCTTAGCGTCTTTTCCCTTATCCTAATGTGCTTGTTGCCATCAGAAAGGGCATGTGGACAGTAAAAAGTTGCTCCAACAATATCCTGCAGTTCTTAACTGGGGCTACCAGCTAACAGTTTCACCTATATGATGACCACAAAGTGGTTATTGTTGTTGTTGCATCTTTTTGTATACTTGCTTTTATTGGCCTTTTTGTCAGCTGCCAGTTGAAAAATACTTTCTTGATTCAGTGCCATGTTTACCTGTTAGTATTGGTCTAATCACGTTTGATTGTAGTTGTTGAGAGGTTGGCTGTGATGTCAATGTCTAGAGGATGTATGCGTGTAGGTGCTGCGGCTTATCTGCATCCAGTGTCACTGCAACGGAGGCTTTAAACAAAAACTTCTTGATTACTACAAACGTGAGATCCTGCAGGTGCCACCTATATTGTTTATTATTCCTTTTTGGAAGACTTAACCTGGAGTAAGTAGACAAGTTGCCTTCCCAGACAAGTACTCAGACAGTGTCTTCTGGACTCAATGGTTTTTATGCTGTTGCCACCCAACAGCGAAGGCATTATGTTTTGAGGCTGTCCCGTCTCCTCTGTTCTTCTGGTCAGATATTGTTACCACGATATCTCGTGAACGGTTTGAGCAGTTTTTGTAAAACTGACAGGATGTATTCATCCTTACTGATGACCTGGTTAGATTCTGTAGGTCAAACGCCAAGATCACAGCCGGCTGTCGAGGTCAAATATTGTGAACACCATATCTCATGATCTACTGGAGCAATATTATTGCGACTTACAGGGAATAACCATTAGCCTTTACTCGTCAGCTGATTTTATTTGGAGGTCACAATTTATGTTTCACTGCACTTCTGATGACTACAACAGTCACATAGATGTCACTGAAAGAAGGTCAGAAGCATAGAAGCAAAAAGTTTCTTCGATTTCAATGAAATTTGGTATGTAGGTAGAGGTCGACGAGCGATGCATGAGAGTATGCAGTATGACCCGATCCAAGGTCACGGTCACGAGCCCTTTAAAGTCGGAAAATCGGCCATATTCAAAGGCTATTTCCTCACCCATTTATAATGGGGGCTGGCAAATGACCACGGATTCTTACATTGGGGCACAATACCTAAAGCTTATCGGGGCCGGATTTTTATTTTTGTCCCACATTTTGTGTCACGTGACTTTGAAGTTGGCAGTAATTAGGAGTCAACCGTCAGTCGTCCCGTATGGGGCTAATTTATTTAGTTTTTAGTTATAGTGTTTTGTGCGATAGAATAAATTGGCTACATGTCAGCTTTTGGGCATATATAAATATGCCCTGTCTGTGTCTTATTGTATGTCGTAATTTATAATAAAAACTGAAATTATCAGAAGCAGTAGCATATTTGTTCTAAAAGTCTACATGTGTATAGAAGTATACCTTTGGTTCTGCCATGAGTTGACGGTTTTGTGTGTGATTGTATTAATAGACGTATGGCTTCCAGTATCTTGTGACGTTGCACAACTTGGAACACGTTGGCCTTATCAGACTTCAAGGAAATGCAAGACATTACGCAACAGTTCAGAAAACTCTGAAGCTTGTTGTCGAGGAGGTCAATGAACAGGTTTGAGATGTTGTTTTGCCGCAGCTGATTGTATAATTGAAACACTGTGAGAAGACAGTTAATAGGGAAGTCTTGTCTGGGAACTCAGAGTAACAATGTCTAGTCATACTCAGTATTTAGATCATTGTTTATATTAGTTCACTGTATGCTGTACAATCAGCAATATACAACGAACACTTCTTTATGACACTGTTTGTGCACCTACAGCAAATGACTTATTCAAATGTGCATAAGTACATTACAAGTTCTTAACATTTTTAGGTCGATTCTTCAGAGTTGACCTAATAAAGCCGATCTCAAATGTCCATCTGTCCGTCCACAAACGTTTCTTTGATTATTATTAAATTTGGCTTGTAGGTAGATGTCGATGAGTGATGCAGGACAGTATGCAGTATGACCCGATCCAAGGTCAAAATTCTTCCATTTTCAAAAGCTATCTCCTCCACCTTTTACAGTGGGAGCTGGCAACTAACTGACCACGGATTCTTAAACTAGGGCACAATACTTAAATTTGATAGGGCCGGATTTTGGATATTTATCCTAGTTTTTTGTCACGTGACTTTGAACTTTGCAGAAACGTCAGTTGTTAAGAGTTGACCGTCAGTCCCGTGCGGAGCTAATTTATTTAATTAGGAAAACATAGACTACTTACTGGTGTCAGGAAGCAGGCATAAAGGATTCATTAATTGTGCATTTACTGTTGTCCAGACTGGTCAGTTGTTGCTGGATGCCGTATTTGTTTCCTGTCGTATACTAATTACTCTGCTAATTAAAGAAGCAGTTTATGCACACAGAAGTATCTAAGTGTCCATAAGAGACCGTGGTTGGTCAACCATGGTCAAAAATCAGACCTGAATTTAAAACTGAAAATTTTCTAATGGTCCAGCATCCCACCTAACGGAGAGATCTCTCTTTTCACATGGCGGATCTGGACCCCATCCAGTACAAAGTAGGTGTCCTCAGACACCAGAAACCAGCTTGATTGGTTTAGGCTGCAATGCACTAGCCTGACACACACTGACAGATCAACATCCAGGCCACTATGACAGCCGGCTATGCATAATGCTTAGTCATGTGTGTCATTATGTGGATCAGCCGACAGAAGTTAGAGTCAATACATGCAGAAAATGAAATGGAAGTGATGTTGCTATAGGTCCACATTTTGTGTCAGTTGTTACCCACGATGATGGCACTCGTGTGGTAGGGTTATCACCATCTGTATGTTTGTCTGTTTTTTTGAGCAGGATATCTCAAAAAACGTCGCAGTTTGGATCATCAAACTTGACAAACGTATGTCACACGATGAGTCCTGGACACCCATTTATTTTGTGGTTAAAAGATCAAAGGTCACGAGTCACAAAAACAGTCCTAGCGTGGGTCTTTGTACTCTTGTGAGTGCTGGCTTCTTCTAGCTTACGTTGTGGCATTTATCGTCACTTGTGTGATTATGCCGCAGCTGCCTAACGACATTTCGTACGTGTTCAGTGGCTATGCTCCACTCAGTGTGAGACTTGCACACATTCTGCACCGGCCCGGCTGGCGCAGCATCAGCGAAGTACTCAGTCTGCTGCCAGGTACGACGACCGAGGAAGCACAGCAAGTCCCTGGCTGGCTGCGTAAACGACGTACGTACGGACACACCACACACTCTGTTTCTGTTTAATGGGGTACCGGCTTCAAAGGTGGTAATTGGAGAGTTAGTGTAAAGGAAGCCACGCCCCCTTCCGTCAGGATCCAGTAGTGGATGAAGAGAGGGTGTTTGAAGTCAGTGCTTTAAGTTTCCTTCAGTGCTTTGAAACTGTTGACTGGGTGATACCGGTACATCCACTTGTGTTGGTGGTGGCATGGCGTATTGGTAACGGCATCAACGAAGCTAGTTTACATCGAGCCTGGTTGGTTCGCGAGTACTGTCTCGGTATGTAATGAGCCACCCAGGCCACCTCAGCCTCCTACCCTCAGCTGGATGGGAAATGAGTACCATCCAAACGGCTGTGAAGCTCTGCGGCTGGGAAGTAAAGGCAGGTGTGGTTCATTCCACTTGTGAACTAGATGGCTGTATTGTGTTGAATGAACACAATACAGTATTCGCCTCAAAGTGGTACGCTATATGCAACAGGTGTTTTCCTGGGTCCAACTGAGTCCTAGATTCAGATGTCAAGCAGCATCAGCATCACAATAGACTGTGTGTCCACCATTGACATAGAGCATATTTTTTCTCTATGTTTTCTATCGGTATTAGTTCGTTTATAGTATTTGCACGGTCTGTCAAATTCTTTTATGCTGTCGTTCTCACATGTTAGTGACTTTGAGCAAGGGATATACCCCTACATGGCGTTTTTCCTATTTTTCATTAAATCATTCAGTCACTATAGTAGCTACTAGCTTAACTGGATGTTTTTACCAACTTTTCTGCAATGTAATCATTTGCACAAAAAGTAAGTATTTTTACCTCATTTTCCTGTTCTTATTTTATGCAGAAGCTAGTTATGTAGCACTAGCAGTGTTTCAGTTTCAGTCGGATGCCTGTGATGACAGATGCGTCAGGCGGCTCAACACATTCCAGCATCGGTGAACAGAAAGTGACATTAATATTCTTCCTTGGTGGTGTCACGTTTGCCGAAGTTTCAGCTCTTCGGTTTTTGGCACAGTTGGAAGATGGTAATGACCACATTTGTGACCAGTTCTTTAGAAATATTTGTAATTGTATTGTGTTTAACAATGTTTCCATAATCTACAGTGTGTGTTTGTACTGAAACGTTGTGTATTAAATGTCTCGAACTTTCAAGTTTATTTTGTTGAATGCTGATGAATTGTGTTTGGTAGGAATTTCAGTAATTTCATTTAGCTTCAGCATAAAAGTGAATAAAGTCCTTCCCAAGCCACAGAGCTCAGCAGAGGTGCAGGAGTCATAAATTTTGTTTGGAAGATATTTTAACCTTAATATTTGTTTAAATATTATTAAATCTGCGAGTTCTGCTATGATAATCATTTTTACCGGAAAGATGGAAAGATGTGCGC
>Ga0209363_1001125_pt1 | contig 12281 bp, 8 predicted proteins | sample WorMetexBAHAMAS3_FD_187385 | JGI IMG/M metagenome (GOLD analysis project Ga0209363, IMG submission 187385) | Marine gutless worms symbiont microbial communities from Max Planck institute for Marine Microbiology, Germany - Inanidrilus exumae... | ecosystem: Host-associated > Annelida > Digestive... | reverse complement strand
TATTTTGTTGTAGGTATAGACTAACAGTAGTGACATCAAAAATCCGGATCCGGCTCCGGCCGGATATTAGGTGCCGGGTATCCGAATCCGGTATCCGGCTAAAAATCAATATCCGTCCATCCCTACTAGCAAGTAGGAGCTGACTGCTGCTGCCAAAAATTTGTCCATTACAATACTGGCAGCGCGTGCTGTAAATACTCAACAAGCCATTCACACTTACGTAATTAACCCCACCTTCACCGCACGTCATGCACATACACCGCACACACCTACAAATTTCCCTCCTCTCCCCAGGTTGGCGCAATGGATCGATATAACGGTCTCAGCGCTGGAGTCCAGAGTAGGCTGGACCCCTGCTTGCAAAGAATGAACGAACGAACGATACTGGCAGCTGAGAACTGGCATAAAGAGAGCAACCAACGCCTCTTCCCTCATCGGTTTAGAAATAGACAAAGGATGAGAGCAATGAATATGGACGGCGGGGTCCGGTGTTTTTTGTTTCCTTCAACAGCACAATGACACTGTTGGTTGATTGACATAAAGGGCATTCGGTCCACAAAAAACCCGAGTCGCTTATCCCCAGAGGTTCTCTTTGAGAAAAATGGAAAAACCAAGAGGAACCGGCTATAAAGCTCACCTGGAAAATGGAGGAGGTGGTGGTAGCCAAAAATTTATTTACTTGAACAAATTTAACAAATCTCTTTAACGCAACAAATATCAGTGAGTCAATAATGTTAAGAACAGCAGAACGAAAAAAAATTAAAATCTTCAAAACTAGAACAGAAGCTTGCATCAAGCTTGAGTATTGCTGAGTGCAACCGTATGAACAAAACAGCAATAAAACACGGTAATAAATAAAAACAGGTAACAACAATTGTTATCGATGTCTCGCAACTTTTAACGTTGCAAATGCTGCAATGACTAATAAACAGAAGAGTGGCAGAATAGCATATCGGTCAGAGATCACGGCCGGGCAGATGTGACTTTGCTATGACAATTTGACATTACTGGTCTGGAAGATGACGACGCCTGCCTGCTCTCGGCCATAAACATTTCAAATGCTGCAGCAGTTTCCGAGTCCATAATATCGTCACCAGCCCAGTATTCACTCCTACAGATGACATAAATATATATTCGTTTACTACAGCACTCACAAGTGCCGAGGTGGTACAATAGGTAGAGCGTTGGACTTGCGATCAACAGGTCGTGGGTTCAAATCCTACTCGGGGCAAAAGCTGCGTAATAACCTTGGGCAAGTTGTTCACACCAATGTGCCACCAAGCAGTATAACACGGTACCAGCCAAGGGGCGGTGATGCAGCTGGAAAGGCAACCGGAAAGTAACGGCAGCCTACCGCCGGGTGGACGACTTATAGTCACCTGCGGGCTGACTGACTGTACACCGAGATCAGCTCAGGGCCCAACGCTCAGTAACGAGTATGGGAAGCCTTAACCTTTTTATAGCATTCATGCTCAGCTGAGCGAATGGAACTCAATTCTGAGATCTTAACAAAAAATACGTGCTACATATGAAGACATTGTAGTGAATTTTATGTATGCACAACTAGACTCTGCCTGGTCAACCATGACATCACACAACTAACCAGTCGATAAAGAGCTAGGCAGTTGGAGTTTAACATCCCTTTTCAGCACAAATATGGCTATATCAGAGACGAAAGGTCAGGGGTGGAGAGCTATCCCTACCCAGTGAAGGTAGGCCAAAGATATACATTAACCTCAACCCTGGCCGCCTTTTTGTTCAGCAGCCACCCAAAAAGGAAAAGGAATCAAGAGGCTCATTTAAATTATTATGCTAGCGCCGACAGGGAAAAGTAAAAGATACTAAAAAATAAAGTAGAAGGTGGGGAAGTGAAGGGATAAGGGGCCGGTTGAAAAAGAATGACCGACCAGACGCTGGTTAACCGAACCAAAACAAACAGTGCCAACATCTGGGACATGTCACACGTTACCGTGGTAACCAGCATTCAACCAGTGCTTGACTCTGGTTAGCAAATACCGGATGTGGTTAACCCAGATGCATAATTATTGTCCAGTTATAGTAACTAGGTTAATAAGTCAACCACAACCAGAGTATGGTTATCGATATAGAACACGCCTTAAGCCCCATCCACACCAGCAACAATGTTGAAACAACAGGCAACTTTGTAGAAGACCCATCACACTAGCAACAATATCGAAGCAACATTCAACTGTGTCGAAAGGACAAAATTTTATGATAAACTCCTTGGACATTGTTGCCGTTTTTGGCAACAAAGTTGAATATTGCTTCAACAAAGTCAAGAATTGCTTCAACACTGTTGCCTGTTGAATACTGGAACAATGCTGCATAGTGGTAATCTTCATCTTTTGTCACGTTTGAAGTTAAAAAATAAAACTATTTTGTAACTGATTGATTGATTGACTGAGTTAAGGTTTTACGTCCCACCTGACACAAAATAGCTCATTTTTTAAACGTTTTCCCCAGCCAATTTCTTAGCTTAGTACTAAAAAACTAAATCAAACACAACAAAATCAAACATGCATCCATAACAAAATACACTACAACATAAAATTAACACAAAAAAGCTAAAGCCATGTTTGGTCGCCTCCTACGTTGTCTGGCCTGGAAACGGAACAAGTTTATTCTTAAAGAAGTAGGGAAGTAAATAAGTAAGAAGGAAAGTACAAAGAAAAAAAGTAAGAAAAGGGAGTCAAGAAAACAAACAAACAATGCATATAATGCCAAAATCAACAAGCAATTTGGTAACAAAATATAGGCCTGCAAGAAGCTCAGCTATCGCCAAGAGACCCACGCCACGCTCTCTGTCAGTTTAGATATTGTATGAAAACAGATAACACACTCAGTAACTGGCATTTTTTATTCGGCTACCTGCAAAGTTTTGTACACGCATCGTTGCAATAGTCTCAACTACCACACAGCGAGCATGCAATGCTCCGTGTCACGTACTTGTATACTGAAGTGAGCCATAGGTGTGATAATCAGACTTCCACCACAACCAACGTTGTTGATGACACATAACATAATTTGATGGCCATCACACAGGTAAACATATGTTAGCTGACACGACAGTATCACCACACAACAACAACAAAAAATAACTAAAAAAAAAGAAATAAAAAATAATAAGCAGCAGTAAAAGGAACAAAGGAAAGGAAGAGTATTTATATAGCGCCTTTTATATACTACGTATATCTCAAAGCGCTCAGGCATGGATCACACAGTTTTACCTGCAAATACACCATGCCTGCCATCTGGCACATCAGTAATTACCAAATGACCACAGCTAGGATAAGCAGTCAGTGTACATACATGTATCTAATTAAAATGCAAAATATTAAAATAAACAAAACTACACATACCTGGCGCCATCTGGTGACAGTTGTTCGTCACTGTCCGTCAAGTTGTTGAGAAAGTCGAATTCATCGCAGAGAGCATTGTCATCGAAATGATATGTATCATCATTCATGTTAGCTGGGTATGACGCCTACAGTGAAACAGGCCAATGTTAATGATGATAATGACATCCACTTTACTGCTGCTGCTGCGGTGATTTGATGACGATGACGACGATGACGGAAGATCAGCGATATATTAACCTCAACCCTGGTCGCCTTTTTGTTCAGCAGCCATCCAAAAATGGTAAGGGATTGACAGGCTCATTTAAATTATTATGCTTATGCCTGCAACAGGGCGAGACAACTATCACACCGCTAGACAAAACTAAACCAAATATGACAAAAACAAGCACGCATCCTTATACATATAACACAAAATTAACACACACAAAAACTAAAGCCAGGTTTAGTCGCATCCTACGACATCTGGCCTGGAAACAAAGTGGGACTATTCTGGTAGAATGGGAAGTGACGGAAAAGCAAGAAAATAGACGAAGCGAGTAAGAAAGGGGAAAGGGTTGGATTGTTACGTTAGGTATAATGGGGGATTTTAACAATCTCAGCTTTTCCCCCGTCTTAGCTACTGTCTTTTTTTCTTTCGGTCTTTCATGTAGCCAGTTAAGTTAAGTTAAAAGATACTAAAAGATAGAGTAGAAGATTAGGAAGCAAAGGTATAAGGGAGGGAGGGAGAGTGATTGCCCAGGGCTCACATGGGGCAACGTCCTATATAATCTGCGACTATTAATGACATTTTAAAAAGTGGCATTTGTCAAGGGTGGGTGCCAGCAGAAACTGAGGGTGTCTATGGGTGGCCGGTACATGTGAGACAGGCAGTGTCATGCTGTGGGATCAACAGCTACCGTATTTCATCACTGTACAACTGTATAGTCTGTATAGTTATCATTCAGAACTTACAGCCATGACAGAAGTATCAGCAACGTTTCGATCCCAGTTTGTAGATCTCATCGCCAGTACGTTGGACAGCATCACTGACAAGTGACTGTATCGAAACACATTTCATCAGAGCACATTAACGACCATCGGCTACTGCAGCTGCCCATAGCAACATTGCAAATCACTAATGTCACAATCAATGCCATACGTACAATACCAACCATTACATAGTTAAGCCTGAGTTATCCAGCAGTCACAGCTAAGAACTGGAGGATTCTGTTAGAGCAAGCTTTTACTGCCTGCAAACCTTGCTGATGTCAGTGTCAATCAAAAATTTTTAGTGTGGCTAAAATAGCAACAGCTATCTAATACGAAGTCCACAGAGGCGTAGTAGAGTCGCAGCACTATATCGGGAAAAGACTGACGAAAAAGTAATGCTATTAGACGTTGACGAAAAACAGGCAGATAAGGAGATGACTGAATGTCGGGTAGCAATGTAGTGCCATAGTAGTGATGCAGTGTTCCATGAGACTGGCAATGTACGATGACCGACAGTTGACAGCCAGAACTGGCAGAATGGTGGCACAAGCAACTGGAGCGACGATGACAATCGAAGTCAGCTGCCATCTACGATACGGTATGTTAAGATACCGTATATTTACGTGCGCTCAAATTTGGTGGGTAGGTTGATCGTAGCAAGTGCTAGCCCAAGGATAACAAATCATCCATGAAAGGGGTGTGGTCTAGTGTTGTTACGGTTTCAAAAATTTTGCCGTCGGTCGGTTTCGGTAGGTTTTGTAAGAAAAACTGCGGTTTTCGGTTGGATTTCGGTTCTCATAATAAACGCATTGCAAACTTCTTTATGTCTACGGTCATATGGTATGACAACTTTCATCATGCCTAGTTCGAACGGCAAACAGCTTAGCCCTTTTTTCTTTTCCCCAAAAAACCCTCTTTTCTACAATAAAGTACAAACTTACTATCGAATTCTTGTCAGCAAATGGCTAAAAAGTCAGAAAACGAAAAAAAGGCCCGCCTACGAACCCCGCTACCGCACCTCCGCAATAATGCACTCAAAACAAAAAAGCTATGAACAAACCATTAATGTAGGCCTACAATTGTTAAAGAATATACACTTATCAAAAAACCTGGGTTTCTGCGACAAACGGTTTTGGGGAAAACCTAGGTTTCGGTGGCGGTTTCAGTTACCGTAACAACACTAGTGTGGTCAGGTCACGTAAACCATTTAAATTTTGGTGGGCACCAACCATATCTCTGGCATGGCTGAAGCTATAGTGGTCAAATTCTGTACACATGTAGGCTACGTCAAGTCCCAGCATACTGGTGACAAATGACCCTTAAAAGGGGTGTGGTCAGGGTCATGTGACCCATTTTAAATTTTGGGCCATCGAATGATATCTCTGAAACGGTTTAAGCTAAAATCGCCAATTTTGCACACAGATAAAATGTATCAAATCCTAGCCTACGGATGACAAATCACCCCTATAAGGGGCATGGCCAGGGTCGTGTGACCCATTTTCAATTTCGATGCCGGATGTACCAGTGCATGAACGATAGATTACTGCCAAAAGGGATGTGTTTTGGGTCTTTAAGAAAACTTGCACCATTTCCGATATATTATCACTTATTTTCCAAAAGGAAAATAAGTAATAATATATCGGAAATGGTGCAAGATATGGTTGCAATGAAGTCTAACAGGAAATCGTAAATAGCCTATCAAATGGCACCATTTGCCAATGTATTAAAATGACCTTGAGGGTGACTTTTGCTGTTGAAACCTTTATAGATTCCATACCTCGTTAAACATAGCATGCTACAGTCTGTGTGTACAGTCTGTGCCGGTATGATGCAAACAAACTGCACCACCTGAGCATTTTGGCCCAAAACCGACAATTTTATGACTTATGCCTACATATATACTGTATTTGTGTAGGCGTGCGTCTGTCTACATCATGTACATGGCGTCTCGTCATACAATGTTGGCGACAATTGGGGCAATAAAAACTGAAATAATATTTATTCAGTTTCAGTTGTTAATTTTTCCCTTTCCGTTATCGTTATTGGAATTAAATTCTATCCACTAACGGAATCAATATTATGCTTCCGTGAACTTAAACCGCACCGGACAAAACAGAATAACTAAAAACTGTCCATTAATACCGGTAAGTATAAGTTTGTTAGTCAGGAGAAACAGTTCATACCGAGGAGTCAGTGGATCACAAGTAATGTTGTGAATCTGGGCACAGAGCGCGTCCATCATCTGTCCAGATTCCTCCAGCACAGGTCCAGACAACTGAGACATCAGATCAACGGACAGCGTCATCATGCACATTATTAAAAATAGCCAACATTAACAACCTCTATAATTTAACGGTGGTAGACTCGCTGCAATGGTTCACAGAGATTTACCAGAAAGTCACTCGCAGAAAGACATTTCCCAGAAAAGTAACTTTCCCGGAAAGCTGTTCCCTGGAACCGCACTGTCACAAATGGACGTTTCCCGGCCTTTAGGGAGTCCGTGACATGTCCCCAGGGACATATCACTTATCCCCGAGGGAGAGGGCTAGTAGAGGATGTATTCTCAGCCCCAATCCGTCCTTGATGTAGGCTGTGTGCATTTATTATCATTAATCCTTTTACCTCAACGTTTTTCACCGCCCCGGCGGCGGGTGAAATCCGAGCCCCATCAAACTTGGCATGGTGACAGAGGACCTCGAGCACGTTCTGGCACCTCTAAAACTTGTTGGGGGTTTGATGCGTAGTTACGACAATCAAAGTACCATGCCAGGTCGAAAACATGATGCTGAGAATGCTTTTTCTCAATCACATGCTTCATTTAAGACCATTTTTAATTTTGCAGGGAACATGCCATGGACTTCCTAGTGTCTGGGAAACGTCGACTTTGTGACGGCGCCATTCCGGGAAACGTCTTTCCAGGAAATGTCTGTGAACCTCTGCAATAGTAATAGACTGTATAGACTGCTTTGTGGCCCTTACACAGGTGTTATCTGGCACCCCCAGTAAAAAACTGGAAGATTTTGTTTGAGCGAAGCTTCACAGCCAACAAACTCTTGCTGAAAACAACCAGCACATTTATATGCATTAGGAAGAATATGCGTGAGTTCTAAAATGTGTTTACCTACACCATCTCTAAAACAATAGTGAGCTATCTAAACAACTGTAGAAGCCATATTAAATCTAACATCACGGATCCATAAAAATGCAGTCAACAATAAAATGCTCAAACCAGACTTTATCTAAAGGTTAAACACCGTATATTTTAATTTTTATTATCAAGAAACGAACAAGTAATTGAAACATCAGACTTAATTGCCTACTTTATTTTACATCAACAATTATGTAATACACTGCACGTACACACAACTGTTCAACTGCCGAATGATAAAACATGCACAAACCTTCAGTATCTGAACAATAGTTCTGAATGAGTCATCTGACCGAAAATTGAGCAGAACGTTAATGAGGTGTGCCACAAGTTGTGCTAGCTCAGACACGTATGCCTGCCCCAACCGTACGTCCTGTTAACATGACAGTCACATGCTCTTGGATGACACTGCAAAGTCTCTACTGAGTTAAGGTTTTACGTGCCACCCAACACAAAATAGGTCATTTCAGAGACATTCTTCCTAGCCAATCTCTCGGCTTAGTACTGAAAAACTGAAACAAACAAAAGCAAATATGCATCGATCAATATAAGCTTGCACTATTATGACTGCGTAGCACCATGTTTAGCCAACATCCTCCAGAAAGGTCGATACTGAGCTGCGTCTCTTGCGTATCTCAGCTCCATGTTAAATCACGAGAGGTCAGTGGTCTAACATGCATCCATAATAAAATATACCACAACACAAAATGAACCCAGAAACCAAAGCCAGGTTTGGTCGCCTCCTACGACCTCCGGCCTGGAACGTGTCTATTCTGAAAAGAGTAGATAGGTAAGTCAGGAAGTAAACAAGTAAGGAAGTAAATAAGTAAGAAAGAAAGCATATGATAAGACGTAAAGCAAGAAGAAAGGGAGGAAGAAATTAAGTAAACACACAAACAAACAATTTATACACCGCCTCTAAAGTTACGACCTTATGGTGGTATAGAAATGTGTGTATTATTATTATTATCATTATTATTATTATTATTTAAATCAACATAAATCACAGGGCTGCAAGGTCACCAAATGAACTGCTGATTGTCTTACAGCAGCCTCTTGCACTAGGTCAAGGTCACAAAAACTCAAGTCCGTATTGGTGTTCAGACAGAATGCAATATTGCCGCTTGCTGCACACATCAGCTACATTGGGTTTTCCCCACTACAATGCCCGACTGCATTAGCCATGCTAGCAACACCAAGTTTTTCCTGCATCACTTCCCTGCAGCCGATGCTGCGAGATATTAACCACGTGTAACAGAAAGGCCGTCGGTTTTTCATGTGCGTAGTTTTTTGCAGTCATCCAGTGACAAAAGACATTGCCGGCATGGGTCACGACACTCTAGTAAGTGCTGGTTTCTTTTCGTTCATTTTCTGCAGCCTTTAAACCTCACGACAAGCAACGTGACTGCCTCACCTGAAACTATCACCGAGTTACAGCAATCCCTGACAAACCCCTGGACATTTATAGACAGCCACTCCATCTGACTAGATGCAAAGCGTTCGTTCGTTATTGTGGACACGAGTCCAGCTTACTCAGAAAGGGAATTGGTTGCTGTATGCAAGTTTATATGTGAAATGCAGGGTGAAGGAGGGTTAAGTAGGAGTGAACAGCTTATCAAGTATTTCTACAATGTACTTCCTCTAGGTGTGGCCTAATGCAACTGGCGCTTATGCAGTGCCAGCCCTGAATGGCGCTTATGCAGCGCCAGGCATTGGATGTGCCACATCTGTCTGCTTCGGCTCACGTCAGCAAGGCTAATACCTTGACGCTAGGCATCAGCAATGGTCACAGTTTATAGAGGACACCATCCAACCCTCTTTCTCCTGCCTAGGACTATCTCCCTGTTATGAATTATTAGAAATAATTATATTTGATAGGCAGACGTGACCGGGCTGAGGTTTGAACCCCAGCCACTGAGCACATCACGCTCTACTGCACATGGCACCCGAGTGCTTTGACCACTGGGCCACATGAACAGGTAAGATGCAAAGCTGCTTTAACACAAACATAACTGTGACAAACAGTAACATAGAACAAATGCACAAATATGAGCCGTACTGACAGAAAACTGTTAGAAATTGAGTTCTATTTCCTTTCCTTTCAGCTCTCCACCATCTGGTTTTTAAAAATTCAAAAATTTCAACAGCCGATTGGGTTCTCATTGGGTTTTATGCATCCCCATGTAAAATCTTATCAAAATTACTTGTACCACTGCACAGAAATAATAATTTTTAAATTTATAACATAAAGGCGATCTGCCACCTTCGATTTTCAAAATTTTAACTGGCGACAGAGTTCAGAGCTGGACTTTGTGTCACCACACAACATTTTGCCTTGATATTTTGAACCAATGCTAAAAAATGTTAATTTGTAAGCCTTTTAAATAACTGTCGTTCGCCATCTTGGATTTTAACAAATTCACAAATTTCAGTTGCTGATGGGGTCCAGACTGGGCCAACACCTCATCAGGCCACATTTAGTCGATAAGACATGAATAAAACTTATGGTAAGAAACCTACCTTCATGTTAACCAGGAGTTCTCCGACATACAATGTAAAGCCAATAATATATGGCAAGTTGCTGACTGACAGAGCCGTCTGCAGGAAACCGAACTCGTTGCGACATCTACATCATTGCAGCACGCAAGGCAATGTGCACGTAATGACAGCAGGAGCACACCTCTACATATAGTAAGTTATGTGTATAAAGTTTACATACCTCCTCACGTAGAACAACAATCAAATCAAATACTAATGAGATGAAAACTGCTCACAAAAAAATAAAGTATTTTATGCGAAAACTCACATAGTCAACACCTCGAGACCACAAATCTTATTATAATCTACCTTCCACTGGTTAATACTGTTGTTTACTATTAAACTATTAACAACATTAGAAATACTGTTGTTTACTATTAAAATATTAACAACATTAGAAAGTTTATTCACACACACACCATAATATTAGTTTTGAACTACTTAGCAGACATTAATATGTCATTCAATGTACGGCATATATGACTAATGCTAGTGTCAATATGATCCACATTCTGTGAACAATCAAGCACAAATGAATTATTCCAAGTGTACGTATAGTATAGCCGAGAGAACAAAACAAGAAAGGCAACCTGATAACAAGGCAGTCTTGAAAACGCAGCCCATAATTCGGCTGTAATCGACTGCTAAGATAACTGCACATTCGTGCACCGGTGTAACAAAAATTCTTCTCAGCAACAGACTAAAATAGAATGTACAAATTCCCAGATACCACAGCATTCAATGAAATGCCATAAAGTCATTAACATGACTACCACTACTATTTCTTCTATCTAACGGTCATTTTTAATGATTAGGCAAGTTACGGTTTTACGTCCCTCCCAACACCAAATAGGTCATTCTGGAGACATTCTTCCCAGCGATCTCTTACTAAAAACTAAAACAAATACAACAAAAACAAACATGCATCTGTAACAAAAATACTACAACATAAAATGAACCCAAAAAAATTAAAACCAGGTTTAGTCGCCTCCTAAGACCTCCGGCCTGGAAAAGAAACAAACCTATTCTGGAAGAAGTAGCTAGGTAAGTCAGGAAGTAAACAAGTAAGGGAGTAAATAAGTAAAGAAAAGTATAAAGAAAGAAGGAAATAAAAAAGAAGACGGTAAAGAAGTTACTTAAACAAACATACAATTGATATAGCACCAAAATCAACAAATAAATCAGTGCTCATTACCTCCCGGAGCCTGTACGGGGCCATTTTAAGTGAATGCGGGTTAACTAGTTTCCCCACAAGTCTTCCTCCTTTACCTTTACGGGATAGATATCCTTCCTGACCATCAGTGTTAAAGCACCAAACGAGACACAAAGCACTAACCTTAACCAGTCGCCTGGCTTCATGCGTTTTAACCCACTGGACTCGGGATGGAAGGTTTGTTATAGCCTTCATGTCAGCTCTCAAATCCATGAATTCCATACAAAACTTTATGACCGTAAAGTTATAAATACAACAGCTGAAATTCCATACAAAAAACTTTCGTGGTACCGGTATATTTCAGACCTCAGTCATAAAGGTCTCCCTACATTTTCATGATATAATAGCTGAAATTCAATGAACAACAACAAATTCTGCAGTGACACATTTGCATTACCTCGTGTAGTAAACGACGGAGTAAAAAATGTGATACCATAAGCCTTCAAAATTCTATACCAAAAAGGCCTAACTGAAAATGTCAGAACTGCATCCTCGGCTTATGGAAACAGTACACACCTTTTAACAATCAAAACTTCTTCTGACACTAGCGTTCATCGAACGTCATTTAACAGAAACTAACGGAAGGTAAACGTGAATCGGTTACAATGCTGGCAGCAAGAACAAAGAATACCTGGCTAAAAATATCTTCAACAACGGCTTCAACAATACTGTGATCAGACAAGCTGTCTGTGATCATAGTCACAAGTGAAAACATCACTTCATCAAAGTCAGCTGGACTACTTGTCAAATGCACAATGGCTCGACGAACCTCAGACATCGCATTCACAGTCGGATTCTGCAACGGCAAACTTGTGACATAAAGCTAATGAACCATAATTGTTCCACAATATTTTCATAAATACATCAACAACTTCCGAAGATGGCACAAATAACGGCTGGTACAGTAATACCAGCTGTTGTAAAAGCCAATAGCCACAGTAATGGGAAAGGGCAAATTTCAACCCCCCTCCCCCCAAGGCTCAGAAGCCCCAGAACAGATTTCGAAAAAACTTAGAATATATGGAAGTTTGTT
>Ga0209363_1001124_pt1 | contig 12282 bp, 8 predicted proteins | sample WorMetexBAHAMAS3_FD_187385 | JGI IMG/M metagenome (GOLD analysis project Ga0209363, IMG submission 187385) | Marine gutless worms symbiont microbial communities from Max Planck institute for Marine Microbiology, Germany - Inanidrilus exumae... | ecosystem: Host-associated > Annelida > Digestive... | reverse complement strand
ACAGATCACTGTGACGTCCCAGCATAGTGACTTGCCGTTCAGCCACGGGATGAGTGAAAGACCGTCTGGTCGTTTTCCGTCAGATCGGAATAACCCTGACGGCTCTTTAGTGACTGGTATTCCGGCCGAGGCAAAGCCACGAGCAACCAAATCATTAAGGGCATGATGCCTAGCTGTTCGGCCCGGAGCTTTCTTGCAGACAAAGCTGTGTATTGTTATTATTATTATTATTATTAACAGAGAAACAGACATGCTTGTTCACCATGAACACAGAGAAACACATAAAAAGTAAAAGACAGACAAAGAAACAGTGAACTATAGGGCTTACGTTACATTGTCTCAAAATACTTAGTATATACACCATTAATAACAGCACCCTAACACTGACCATCAAACACTGATAACTTATACAACGACGATAAATCTTGAAACGACTTGGACTTACTGAACGTTTCATGCAGTATAGTGGAGCGACGAATATAAGATGTGGTCGTGACATCTGTAATTACACATACTGCAAATTAACTCCTAAGTTTGCAGTGTGATTGGAACATATTTAAAACTGATCAACATTTTCGCGAAGTTATGAGTACGGTGGCACCTTTTAAAACTACGGTCTAGTACATGTACAGTATATACTCACGATACCTGCCAGCAATTCATCGAGTTTCGCATATCCTCGATGGACATGTGCGCCAGGTGTTTAGTCCCGTAGCCGGTAAAGTCGACGATGAACGAGTGGCCGTTCACCTGAATATTTTCGTCAAGATGGCTACGACGAGCATACAGCATTGAAGCACGTAGCTCTTGTTGTACCGTGAACACGTGACCGTTTTTATCTGTCACTCCTGATACAAAAAACATGACATTGTAAACTCAAATGAATTTACACATTGACTGCACATATCCAAACCTGTCGTTCTGTATCTTCGTTCGGTCTAAGCGTTTATCATTTACAGTCTTTAGTAGGCCTATGTTGACTGTTTTGAACTAGAGTGGCATTGTGCCACCCATCAGCATCGGTGACAGCGACAGCGATTCTGAAGATCGTCGGCGGTGGTGGTGTGCCGACGGCTTATGATCGGCGACGTCATAATTTTGATATCGAGATGTCAGGGTAATAATTCTATAGATTGTGCGACGTTATATTGACTTCACGCCATCCTTATGGCATCTCGATATCACAACTATGACGTCGCCGCTGCTGCCGATCATTAAGTGTGACGGTATATTGATTAGGGGCTGTGATGACAGATGGGGAAGGCGAGGCGGCGTGAGTCCGCAGAGTATTGTCCAACTAACAGTGTTTATGAGTCTTCCTAACTTCTTTAAGCCTACGACCCTTATGTAGAATGCAAAGCAAAATTCATTGGTAAGTCAACGCGTAGGCCTATTTCTGAAACTTCATACGCAAAATATGTACCACACTTTCTCATAGTAAAGCACAGTAATAGGAAATACAATGTAAGTACTGTGACACTGGCTGCCTTTCGGTTGCACGTTACATAATGTAACGTGCAACCGAAAGGCAGTCAGTGTCACAGTAATTCAGCAAACATGTGGTCGCCTCCCCGCCTATACTACCGGCCTACTTCTACGCACTGGTCAATATAATGTCACAACCCAGAGAACAACAGCAGTCAATATAACGTCGCACTACCATTCTACATACACATCTCACCGGGCACAACGCTATTTTCCCTGACAGACCATCGTGGCGGTCGTTCTGCCTTGTATACGTCCATTGGAAAGCCAAGCATAACTTTTACATTACATTACATTATTTACTTACTTACTTACTTACTGTTTTACACGCTAGTATCACTCGAATTCGTATCTTTGAAGATTACCAATGAATTGGTCCATTTTATCAATTTTAAACCAAATTTCAACTAATTTCGAACATCAGTTAAATGAACTATTTTAGTTAAACTGTTGTTAACTACTGTCTAACTTTTTGACTTTTATTCTTCCCATTTTTTTATATTATACATATTTTATTTCGGTCGTAGGGGGCCTACCAATGGCACGTAATCTAAAAGTCATTGACTGAATAGAAAGTAAACTAGAAATGCGTGACAGAACCTAGCGTTTAGCCCACGTGGTATAGCAGTGACGCCCTCTAGCGTATAGGTGAAACAAAACTGAGTAGTGATCGCCCAAGAAAACTCAGTACTCATCCCCGCAAGGTCTAGCAGTGGCGCTGCGCAGCCAAACTGCTGATCGACAAGCGAGTGTAAGTATTTGACCTTCTTAAACTCCGCAGTTATTGGACGGAAGTTCACCAAAGTTTTACACAATGTAGCCAGATCATGCGGTTCATGCCGGATGAATCTGTTATAATCAGAATTGCGATACTCTACTCCATTTAGGAATACCCAGGCAACGAATGAAGGTGAGTCGGCCGATTTCGAGCATTTTAGACCATGAAATTGGTTGCCGTGGCAACGTTCCTTGAGCGATCAGAAAAAGAGGGTCAAATCAGTAGTCTACGATCGATTATCTACCATTTGGTGAAATTTGTTAAAAATCGGTTTGAGATAATTTGTCGGAAAGGTGTATTTTAAAAAAGAAACGACGGGGCGTACGTCTTTTACCTTCGAAAACTCCAGAGGTACTAGACCGAAGTTCACCAGATTTACACACAATGTAACGAGATCAACATAGATAAACTTTTTAAAATCAGAATTTCCGAACGCCAGGGCTGCGAATAAAGGTGAATAGTTCGATTGTGCCAATTGTGACCTTAAAATTGGTTGCCATGGCAACGTTCCTTGAGCCAAATGCTTACCATATAGTGAAAATTTGGTGAAAATCGGTTCAGTGGATCCTGAGATCATTATGCTCAATGTTTATTATTTTAATAAAAAAAAGAAATTAACGCAAGCATAACATAATAGCCCACTGTGCATGCATGCCGTGCGGGCTAAATTAAAAACACCAAATAATTAACTACAAAATATTCATAATATTTAAACCGTGTTAAACGTATGTACAGGACCGTTTTGTAGCATTAACTTTGACAGGCATATACATACGATTGAAAATTGTGAGTTAAGTGGAGCTAAGCTAGAGATAGTTGGTGGGTGAGTAAAATATCAATAACACGTTAAAATATAGTAAAAATAGCAACAGTACAAGTAATAAATACACATTCGATACCAAGTACTTACTTGAGTCTAAATTACATACTCGATACGATACGTGAATACTTTTAACAGCGCCTAGACTTCGTCGTGCTTTTGCACGACCACGCAGCTGTGTTCAGCAGCCACGCGGCCAGCTATAGTGCGGCCGCAATTACTAAATTGCCCGGAGCCCTACAATAATAATTATTGGTCCTTTGTTTTCGTTCTGTCTTGTAACCGACTACTCCCAGCCGAATGCTAAAGTGAAAAGACAGCGATGGCAGTAACCTATCCTGTAGAGCAGCACACAGCATCCATCCTTGTCTCTTTTCGGCAGCGGAATGATATACCTGCACAGTGGTCGTAAAAACAATCACCAAAATTGGTGCAAAAAACAATTAGAAATATGTTGATACATTTCAGACAGTCAATCTTAACTGTTCCGATACTGCAAAATCAAACAAAAAAGCTCAGACCAAATCAATAAAGTTACGTTCATTCAAGTCACTAGTTTTGCAAATGAGGGACTTGTTGTGAGTTTTAGTAGGCCTATGGAGGGAGTAAACGATCAGTGGCCTCTCAGGTAAGAACGTATGTAGAACGTGCGTTTCGTTGTGTAGAATCCTACGAAACAGCGCATCATCTGCTTCCAAGAACATACCGGTAACTGTGGCTGATCGTTCTACATAACCTAACTTTGAACAACGGCGCAAAAAAGACTCAAGTCGCACGTAATCGGCAGTAGAACAGAAACCATGCCAAGCAGCTAGGCGCACAGTACGTTAACTTCCCAATCACCGTAACATGAAAAACGTCTTTCAGTGACTGGTCGCCAAGGCTGGAACCTTGTACAACGCTAGCCATAGATGAACTCTGTGCGTTACCCCTAAGTCCCACAAAAGGTGGCTCTAAACGAGAATTTTTACATCTTGCATTGCCTTTTTTATATCTTTCTTGCAGGTAATCGCAGACATTTCAAATTTGGTACGCCGATTAATCATAGCAAATCCGAGCCTATGGACTACAACCTATTTCTGAAATGGGCGAGGTCACGTCACGTGATCCACTTTAAATTTCAAGGCCCTAAACATACCTCAGAAATAACTGAAGCTAGAATCGTCAAATTTTTTACACCAAAAATGACGACATATCACCCCCAAATGGGCGTGATTGTGGTTATATGGTCACGTGATTGTTTTACAAATTTGCTGTTTGCTGTGATGCAGCGCGTCGCGCGGGTTCGTCAGCGACAGCTGAGCTATTTGTGGTACAATACCGGCGTGTGACAAACGGACGGACGTAAACTCGACGACATCACACCGCGCTAGCATAGCGTCGCGCGGTAAATAGGCGGGACCGTAAAGTGAAAAGTTAGGCGTAAAATGATTCGCACTGTAGGCCTACACTTCATACAAATAATCGCCAGTAACGTTATAAGAAAGTGGTTATTTAAAAAGAAAACATATTTTTATTCGAAAATGCGCAAAAATAATTCTAAACCCGTTGGTGAAGTATATGAGTGGAAAGGGATTACACGAAAAACAGGTTACATAAAGGAAAAAAGGAAATGAGATCGAAATGGAACAGAGAGGATGGGAAACGCATGATTGTTAAGATCTCATGCTTACACACTCTGTCGAAGAATCTAGTCTATACGCCATTCGTCGAAACTTCCGACGTTAACACGATTCCAATTACCCGGTCTCGTAAGGTTCCAGGGTGGCTGGATCGTGTGTGTCGATGTCAAGAAACCAATGCGGATACGTGGTCATCGCTTTGGCGTAGTTTTCGACGAGCGTTCTGGCCCTCAGTTGGCTGAACTTCGCCGTGCGTAGGAAATACAGCAGAGTCATCGTGTCTGCACTCGCACATCAATTTACTATTATCATCGCACTGCATTATAACAGTTTAACATACCGCCTAAAAGGTAAAGGCTTCCAATACTCCTTACCGATCGTTGGGCCCTGAGCTGATCCCGGTGTACCGGCAGTCAGCCCGCAGGTGACTATAAGTTATCCACCCGGCGGTAGGCTGCCATTACTTTTCGCCAGGCCTGCAGTTACCTTCCCAGCCACACAGCATTACCGTACCTTGGCCGGTACCAAGTTATACTGCTTGGTGACAGAGGCCCATAGGTGTGAACAACTTGCGCAAGGTTGTTACGCAGCTTTGCCCGCGTAGGACTTTAACCCAAGTTCTTTGAGCCTTCGGAAGAGGGGGTCGAATCGGCAACCTACGATAAATGCCTACCATGTGGTAAAATGTGGTGAAAATCGGTCCAGTAGATCCTGAGTTCTCTTTACTTAAAAGTTTATTTAAAAAGAAATAACGCAAGCAGAACATATAGCCCGCGCAACATGCATGCCGCGCGGGCTAAAATATCAAAAGACGAACAATAGGCAACTTTTCTCTTTTTTGCTGTTAAATAATAAAATACTGTTAATATTTGACTTCAATATGTGGTGCTTCATGTTGTTTTTAAGTTTTACCAGATAGTGCGGAGACATAGGTCCTAGTTAATGAGAAGTGGTAAATGTAGCAAAACTAGCAACTTTTCTGTACAGCATTCAATACTGCTTCCAGTGGTACAAAAAGTGTAGAAAAATGAGAGTTATAGTCCGAAATAAAGTGACCCGTTTTCATGAATTACGGTGTATATGAAAATTGGAGATTATTGCTCAAATAGCATATTTTCGCACCCAATTTGCATATAGGCTTAAGCTCCGTTCAGGATGATTCTCATTGGTCTGCATTTTGCACTGTTTTGTTTGATATAAAAAAAACTAGAAAACTACGACGTGAACACGTGCTGAGTTTGAACCATTTCGACGCCGTACATAGTACATCGAAGAGAAAGATGCAAGTGCGCTTAGCACACGCGTCGCGCGCTGAAAATACCGACAGTTACTTACTTGCTCGAAAGGTGAGGTGTGGTTGTTGCTGAATCCAGGTCCTCAGCGCTTCGACGGCGTTCAGTCGATCTTTAGGATTTTCGTTCAGTTCCTTTATGGCTTTCTCTTCCGTCCGCTCGTCCAACTGACACACGTAGTTGTCCTCAGCAGCCGCCATCCAATAGTCACGTTACACGACGTTCGACTGCCACAGACAGCATTTCAGAGGAGTTTGGCCTACCACCATCAACCGAGGTTCGCACAGTCTCTAACTGCTGTATGACAGTCAATTGCCCACATGTGACTATAATGATGTGTCGCAGACCAATATGCCGAATGCCGATTCGCATGGACACCGTGCATAGATGCTGCCTATTGCTACAGATGTCGCACGTAGCGTGGTCTGTCTGTCTGCGTGTGTATGTCCGTGTTAGGCACTCGGGTGAGCTTTACAAAAGACGGCTAAACCCATCGAGATGCCGTTTGGGGCTGACTTATGTGGATCCAAGCAATCGTGTATTAAATTGAGGTCATGATCTTACGAATTCATTCGCCTCCGCGAAGGTGACAAAACGGCGATGCGGTCCTTTGCCAAATCGCTTTGGATACTTGTTCGTAATCGACATGCGCATATTGCGACATGGTTTTGAGGATGCTAGCAGCAACACAGGAACACCTATATATTTTCAGCAATAACATTAACCCACACGTATTGAGCATGCGGCATTTAGTAGGTTGCGTCATGAATTTGTCTGTTCACTTGTTGGTCGTTTTTCTGTTTTTGTTTGGAAGAGCAATAAGATCGTCAGTTTGTCGCTGCCGCCTAGCTCGCTGACGACGTTCTTGGTTTAAGAGAGACATATCACAAATACCGGTGGATGACTTACTTTGTGAAATATATAGAAAAAGTAGCCTACATTTGTTACCTCCTTTGACGCCCAAACGCTAAAAGCTTCCGGTGGCTTGGCCGCGTAACCCCTGACACGGTCTGTGCCCTTGGACCCTGTTGGGTACGCCGCAGACTCCTGTTATAGGCTCGAGCTCGCCATGTCACTCTACTGTTTGCCTCCCCCCAAAAAACTTAAGATAATTCCGGCATTACAGTGTATATAACTGACTGTGACCTCGAGAAGTCCTTTATTTTCGATATACAAGACAGTTTAAATTACAAGCCTTGCGCACTATAAATTCATGTATAAACATATCGTAGTTAAATATGCTATATTTCATGAGATATGGGAGTTAGAAAGTCTTTGTGCAGCAAAGGTGACGTTCAAGGTCACTCAAAGTCACTGGTACTGGTACTGTTCGATAGGCCACACACGATTTCATATTAGCCTTCCTTTGCGACTATGACTCTTGTTTTGTAACCTAGCCGAGGTATTGTGAGTTGTTTCCCAGCATTTTAACAGGTTACGTTACGTGACCCCAAACAATCTCTTCGGGGGTAATCTATCAGTACTAGTCAGTAGTAATCTACATGCAATGTTTGAAATACCTATAGTTATACCTATTCCAAATATAGAACTGGGCCACAAAATTTAACAAGAAGCTCAGCTAGCGCCGAGGAACCGCGCGACGCCTCTTTTACGGGTGGTTTGTTATCCTTCAGCTAGGACATAATATTGTCTGCATGGACATAAAATGTGACGACTCTCGCTTCAGCCGTTCCAGAGATATCATTAGCGGCATACGATCAACCTATCCACCAAATTTGAAGACTCTAACTCACTATGAAGATACGAAAGGCAATACAAAATATCGAAAATGAAGTGGTTAAGTGTAGATGGGGTCAATCAAGTTTGATAATGTGGATAGTAATGTCTGGTTTAAATTGTCTTCCACAGAATTAAGAGATCATGATTATGAACGTTTCAAGCAACCTTGTCGTCCAAATATTAGGAAGCATTTTTTCGTCAACGCATTATCGATTACTGGAATAAATTACCAGCAGATGTCGTCAATAGCTTCTCGGTAAGCACTTTCAAAACAGGTTAGACTGTTACATTAGGTATAACGGGGGGTTTAAACAAGCTTCAGCTTTACCCCGTCTTTGATACATGTTTTTGTCTGTCTTGTAGTGTTTTCTGTCTTTTCTGTAGCTAGTGAAGTTAAGTTAACTATGTCTCTATCTTGCTCCGTTTTTGAGATAAAGTGGGATATTGGTCGATAATCGCCGATTGTAACCTACCCCACCCCTATTTCGCGCCCCCGTTGGGGTGACCCCGTTGGATCTTCGCTAAGATCTTTGGCACCAGAAAACTACTGCAGAGACCCTGGGCTATCCTATGGCGTTGTGTGCGTGATCCAACATTTAGTTGTTTGGTACAGTGCCGGCTTGTGACAGACGGACGGACGAACGGACATACACACGAAGACAGTATATACCGCGATAGTATAGCGTCGAGCGGTGAAATGTGTTACTTTAGTCTTTTCCCCTAACCACGCACATTTAGGGGTGCTTTCTCATTCTAATTCTAACACCCGAGATAGCCGCCATAATATACAAAATTTTACAAGTATGCTTCAGCTGTTCCAGAGATGGTTGGGCCCAAAATATACAAAACATCAGTTATCGCAGAAGGACCACACCTCATTATATCATTTGATATGCTGCACAGCTGTACGAAAACACATTTGAAGAGGTATGCAGTAGTTGAATGACCTTGAAGGTCACTCAAGGTTATCGGAATTGCTGCTGTTCGTGGGCCATATATAACGTTGCATTAGTGGTCTGTAGTAACGATACCATCTTGCACCGTTTCCTAAAAATAAACATATTTGTAGTGCACGGAAATGTCTGTGACCTTGAAAAGTCCTTCGTTTTTAAAAAGGCAGTTGACATCACAAGCCACGTGCGCATTGTGATTCAAGTGTAGCCTAAACATTTCGTAAATAATACATGCTATATATCCCGAGGTATGGAAGTTAGAAAAGTTTCGAACAACAAGTGACCTTCGACATCACTCAAGGTCACTGGTAATGGTGCCATTTTATAGGACACGTACGATGTCCTTTTAAGTCTTCCATTGCAGCTAGGCCTATAGCTCTATCTTGCACTGTTTCCGCGATGTCATCACTCATTGCTCAACATTCAAAGAGGTTAAGTGACCCGGAACACATTGCCTTCAGGAGTAACGTGTCATGCACGCACTTATACTCGACATTTGAAGTGCCTAGCTTCATTGATTCCAAAGATATGATTAGGGGCCTAAAATGTAAAATAGGTCACGTGACCATGACCACACGTATTAATTGGCAGTTTGTCATCCCACGCGAACACTTGACATATTTTTAATGTATACAAACTTCGATGACTCTAGCTTTAGCCGTTAGGCCCGGGTTTATTGAGTTCCCTAAACTCCTTGTAGCTCCAAGCTATTGGAAGAGTCTACACGGTGTCACAAATAAATTCCCACCTTTAAACTCTCTGTAACTTTGTCAAATCTTAAGCGATGTTTAGAATTTTTGCACTGCGGGAAAACGTAAGCAACTTGCTATAAAACCCATACGACAGTACGCACGTCACCTTAGACATGTTGCGACATTACCTTAGGAAAATAAAAATTCAAATTTTCTGCAGATATGGAAGAAATCGCAAACAAATTGCATTTTAATCGTTCCTAACTTTGTTATCTATCCACAAATATTGATGTTTTCGGTGTTTTAAATAGCGAGTCTTTCGTCTTTTATGGACGAAAAGGTGTTCTCGGTCGCTTCACCTGACAATCGGCAGAACGACCGCGTCTACGCACCCCGTGACACAAGGAAGCACAGCATTGCCGCTGAACGCTTACTGCGCTGTCGCCATACGTTCAGAAATTCGCTGATGTTCTTAGTGGCCGCGTCAAAGATATGCTGTTCTCCACTCTTTTTGGTTGAGCCAGGCGTAAAGGTCGATGGTCGTTATTACCGGGACGTGATACTGAAATAGCAGATGCTGCCAGTCATGCACCGTATTGCTGGTGACACCCCGCCAAACAGCCCAGACATGAACCCGGTCGACTACCGTGTCTGGGGTGTCACGCAGGAACGAGATTACAAGACTGCAGTGCGTGACACAGCTGACCTCAAGCGGGGCCTCATCAAGACTTGGTCGGGCATTCCACACACTGCCATCGACGAAGCCATTGACGAGTGGAGGCTACGACTATATACGAGCCTCCATCAAAGCAGAGGAGCGTCAATTCGAGCACTCGCTGTAACCAACCGGTTTTTTTCAGAGCCACCAAACGCTACCACAAAATAACCGGCTCTTTTTAAAGCCACCCAAATTTTATCGAAGAAAATACCTATGCGATCGTATGCTTAAATATTTCAAACATTTTGTTCACACATAAATACATTCAGCACACAGTTGCACGCATACAGGAATTAAAATCGGTGCATTTAAAGTGCCATTTGTTTGCATTTTCTTTCATATGGGCTGAATGTCTGCAGAAAATTTGATTTTTAATTTACCAAGGTAGTGTACCAACATGCTTAAGGCGAGGTGGGTATTGTCGTATGCGTTTTGTAGTAAATTTCGTACTTTTTCCAGCAGTGCAAAAACTTTGAAAATCGGTTAAGATTTGACAAAGTTACAGAGAGTTTAAAGGTGAGAACTTTTTTGAGATAGTGCTTAAGCTACGCTGGTGATTAACATTAGCGTTAAAACAATACACGTAGCTCGAGTGATCTGTTCCATCTCTGTATGCGATTAATACCGAAGACCAGAATGAGGTTCTTTCCACTAGTTTCGATGTACTGCTGGAACTTACCTGTAAATATATTATCCAAGTTTTCAGGTATTCGACCTGAGCTACGTGCACTGCTTCACGGTAGCATGCAAGTACTGTTCGCTCTTTTACACCTAACTGCACGCAGGCCTATACTTCACGGCCTGTCATATGAACGCAGTATAGGCCTATCGCTTTTAATTGTGGCACTCTTTTGTCGTATATCATACCTGACTACCGTACTACCCCGTACAAAAGCCGTCCATTTGAATTTACTTCTTAACTAGACTGACTAGGACTCGTTTTTGCAACGCAAGCAGGCCTCCGTCGCCCACGTGTTTGTTTGAAGTTTAATATGTCGAAAACTACAGGAACGTTTTTTACTGTCAACGGACGAGAGTATACCGAATACCGGTATTTGAATGTTGTATTTGAACTTGACGAAATTAATAAGCTCATTCAGCGATATACTACAACATTCAGGGAACGAGTGGCTTTCACAGTACGACACCAAAAGCTCCGCTAGCGCCGAGGGACAGCGTGACACGCTATGTTTGCAAATTTGTGCGATGTTTCACGAATTTTGGGACATAGAAAAGTTTCAAACATCAAAAGGTGACCCTAAGGTCATTCAAGGATACTCGCATCAGTGCCGTTCGATAGGCCACATACGATTTCCTATTAGTCTTTTGATTTGGGGCAAAATTGAAAAACACGGGACACGTGACCCTGACCACGATCGTTTGGGGTAGTCTGTCATCCCAAGGCTGATACTTGATATATTCTACCTACATACAAAATTTAGCGACACTCGCTTTAGCAGTTCCGGAGACATGATTGCGGGCATCGAAGTTGAATCATGTGACCTTGACCACTCCCCTTTGGTTTTGATAGAGTCTACCGGTGTGCAAAATTTGACTATTTTAGCTTTCGCCGTTCCAGAGATATCATTGGAGTACCAAAACTTAAGGAGACCTACTTGAGCTTGACTTTGCCCTTTAAGGATGATTTGTCATTCTTATGCTGGGACTTGACATAGCCTACCTGCACACAAAATGTGATCACACTAGCTTTAGCCATTCCAGAGATATAGTTGGTGCCCCAAAAATTTAATCGGTTTACGTGACCTGACGACGCCCCTTTTAGGGATGTTTTGCCATCCTTGTGGCAGCACTTGCTACGACCAACCAATCTACCAAATTTGAAGTTTGTATCCCCACCCACTACTGCGTTATGAAAGGCAATACAAAATATCGAAAACGGAATGGTTTGGGATAGTTAGGGACTTTAGGGGGTCACTCAAAATAATTGGAAATGGGTCATTCGATAGAGCGCATATTGCGAGTTACTATTAGCGTTCAATTATTCCATAGTAACCGTATAGCTATCTTGCACCGTTTTAGCGGACGTGAACTCGCGTTCACGTTCGCTACTTGCCGTCGCAATTCCGTCTGTCTGTCTGTCGTCTGTCTGTGACGTTGGTGCACCCTACTCAGGCGGTTGAACTTTTCGGCAATTTTTTTTCACCAGACGATAGCCCAGGGA
>Ga0209363_1001123_pt1 | contig 12285 bp, 9 predicted proteins | sample WorMetexBAHAMAS3_FD_187385 | JGI IMG/M metagenome (GOLD analysis project Ga0209363, IMG submission 187385) | Marine gutless worms symbiont microbial communities from Max Planck institute for Marine Microbiology, Germany - Inanidrilus exumae... | ecosystem: Host-associated > Annelida > Digestive... | reverse complement strand
AGGCGATGAAGCCAGGACTGAAGCCTCGAGGAGTTCCACGGCCACCGGAGAAACGACAGATGGAATCGGTGACGCCACGTGCCACTAACACGGGCCATTGCCTGTATGAGTTGGAGGAGCCGTTCTCAATTACACTCGTCTCCGTCGGCAACGTTAACGTCGTCGACTTTTCGCTGGTAAAGTCGTTACTTACTGCTTTCGGATTTTGTTTCACCAATCCAGTTTTTCTGAGTCGTAAATGTAAATGTAAATAAACTATTTTGAGTGGCCTAAATGGCAGGTGACGCCACATGCTCCAGGTAAGACCGGCTATTCCAGAAGCCAGTTGCATCAAAACACTGCATGTAAGGGGTAACCTAACTGTCCCAGTTTGTGTATTTTTTTGTATGTTTGCATTTCGTTTTTGCTCGGAGCGGGGTGATTCTGTTGTATTTGTCTATTTAAATCAGCCCGCTCCTTTGAATCGCCGAGAATAGTCAAATGTTTTCCGACTAATTCTTTCATAATTTTTGGAAGGGAAGGTATCAGAAATAAACCGGTGAGTCAGACAGCAAACTTTGGAGTGGATCTGGATGTGTGATTTTTTAAACTTTTACTTTTGGTACTACACCTGTGACACCAATGTCATAAGCATTTATTTTCTGTTTTACCGGATCCTGTCATCACGTCTCTGTATATTTTTGTGGTCGCAGTTTTTCAGCCTTGTTGAGAGATCTTTCTAGTTACCCGCACCGATAGCAGTTGAGGGGGTATGGTTTTCAGTGGCATTTGTCTGTGTGTCTGTGTGTTTTCCGCATGATATTTAAAAAACCGATGCAGCTAGGATCACCAAACGTGGTGTAGAAATGTTCCACGATGAGTCCTGGAAACCGTTTATTTTTGGGTCATATGTCAAGGTTGTGTGTCACAATAAGTCTGTCAGTCTTCAGACAGAATGAAATATTGCCATTGGCTGCATACATAAACCATGCTGGGTTTTCCCTGGTGCAGTGCCCTGCCACACAAGCCGTGCCAGCAGCACCATGTTTTCCTTGTGTCACTTCTCCGCAGCCGATGCTGCTGCCAGCTGCCAGTTTTTCCATGTGTAGAGTTTTTTGAAGTCAGCCAGCACCAAAACCACCGTCGGCATGGGTCAATGCACTCTTGTGAGTGCTGGCTTCTTCTAGTTACTACTAGTTACTATCAGGACTAATGAATTAATGCATTAAGTAACACGTTAAGGAATTAATCTGAATTCAATGGGGACAGCCGTATATCTACACATGCCAAGGGCATGCCCCGCACGCTCGCCGGCAGTGAAGGGGACTGCATGACGTGTATCGGCAACACTTACCGCTGGTGTCCGATTCGTCCGATTTTGGGCTTTTGGTGGAGCAAAGTTCCCCAAAATCTGAGATTCCCTGCCCAGATCACCCATGAACCACCGTGCATTTGACGCCACTAGCTTTATCCTCGCCGGAGAACTCCGTAACCGTACAAACAAAACAAACAAAAATTGCAAACAGTAAACTATATATCCTCTCCTTGCCGATAGGCATGTGTGGATAATTAACGTCACTAAAATTTTTAATGCAAACTCGTCACACCGGTAGCAAGATTCATTACAAATTTCAAGATAATCGAACTTTACTCCTTTGATGAACAAGCATTTACTTTGTGGTTGCATCAGTACTCTAAATTTCATTTGATTTTACTATTCTTTGATGATATTTTCTGCTAATGCCACTAAATGCTATGTCCAGTCTTACTGGCAGCAATGTCAGCAATGTACTTTGTTCTGTCATGGACTAAAAAAAAACTTCTGCGAAAGGAATGAATAATGTTGCGAGTTACACAAATTAGGCCTATATATAAAAGAATGGTTAGTTGATTCCAAAATAGAAACTGGAAATCAACATTCATTAAACACACGCATTACTCGCCTGGCACAATTGACCACCTCAGAAGAATGCATTCATGTCAGGCCGTCCGCATCCGTTACTATACAGTTACTATAGAACACTTGATAGGAAACCCATGCTAGAAATCAAACCCACGGGTCAACATGGCTGTATGGCATGCACGTGTGTGAATAAATAAAAATGTATTTGTGTGAAGGTGAATGTCCGAGCATCACTGTATCACGGCCGTGAGAATCTCTGTGCGACTATCAACAGTCCGGAGAAGCGTATCACGCAGAACGGAACGATTGAGTGGCACGAGAGGCTAACCTTCGATTTGAAGCTGTGCAACATTCCCCGCATGATGCGACTGTGCTTCATGCTGTATACCACCGGAGATCGTCGCTCTAAACCTACGGGAAAGGGCGGTCGACTCCCGACGGGAGGAAAGGTCAAAAGTGATGGGAGAAAGGTGATGGCTCTTGTGTCGCGTTAATACCGATGAATGATACGCGTTATTGTTAGAGTCTTTATTTGTTTGATGTTTTTTTTGTCAGTACCATAGTCAGAGCTCCTGTATACATCATAAACTGGGGTCCGGCTCTGTTTGGGCTCCAGAGCTGCTATATACATCTTTTACTTGCTTACTTTCTTGCTTACTGCTGACGTCAGAGCAATGAATCATAAAGCTTTCCACCCCTGACCTTTTATCTCTGATATAGCTATATTTGTGCTGAAAGGGGACGTTAAACTGCAACTGACTAACTTGTGCTGTTGTTTTCTGTTGTGAAGGAAGTGATCCCGTTGGCGTGGGTGAACATTCCAGTGTTTGACTACAAAGGCACGTTGAGATCTGGCGAACACAAGCTCTTTATGTGGCCGGTGACTGATGAAGCTCTCCTCACAGAAGAACAGCTCAACCCTATAGGTACACAGCTTCCTCATCACTTATCTACATTCCACTTAAAACAAAGAGTGCGGCCAAGGCACGTGAGCGAGAATTATGAATAATCTTCGGATTTTTATCGGTACCTTGAAAGATAAATTTCTGAATCAGTCCTTACGTTTTTGTGCTAACTCATAAGACTTTCCAGTTGGTTGATTACTGAAATGCTTACTACATTTTATCACTTAGAAAAAAACAGTTAACAATATCCGAGAAAAAAATTACGACAAACTGAAGAACACAAAATACGTGTCTTAGGATACAGCCCATTACACAGTCTTTTTACACTCATTATACATGTGCTGGCAAACCCAGTTAAGAACTAGAGCATTTGTTGGAACAAAATTTTACTGTGCATGTATTTGCTGATGGCAACTGATGCATTCAGATTAGGGAGAAGGTGTTAGAGTTCTTCTCAGTGATGTTATTTACACTGCCTCAGTACCATACAGGATTCAGTCTGTTAATCACAGGAAAAATCCATAAGTGATCAGCTGGTTCTCGTGTTTTACAAGTAAGTGAACCCTATAATACACTACTAACTAACTTACAGTTACTTGCAGATTTTCCGGTACCAGGTAATAGTGGATGGATTTTCCTGTATTTAGTAGTTTCTACCAAATATTTGGCAGTCTTTAACGTTATTGATCATATGCATGTAAGTTCAAATGAGTTTGTTTATTTGCATAAAATACACGAGCCAAAATCGTGCTACGTGCGATTTTGGGTCGTTGGCTCGGGCAAGTCATACGCGCTACGGCCATCGGCTTGCCCCGACGGCCGTAGCGCGTTGCGCGACCGTCCATCCATCCAAGCCACGCCCGTGGCCACGCAGAGTGACAGTTTTCCTTTAATATATAGATAACACAAGTGAAATACATGATAAAGTGCCTCCAAGTACTGATAATTTATACATTACGGTTTAACTCACTACCAGCCGAAGTTAAAATGAAATAATCATCACTTTCTACAAATTTATATAGTTCCGGTAGCTAAGTGTTTTTTGATTACTGTGCTCTTTAGTTACGTAATATTATGAACCGATTATTTCATTTGATTTGCTTTTCTACAGTTTAGTTGTATTTGTGTTCTTATTTGTATGTGTTTGAACTTTGATTGTATGTCCTATGTTTAGCTTTTGATATCTAGCATTGTTTTATGCTACAATTTTTTGCAGTATGACACGATCCAAGGTCAAGGTCAGGATACTAGCCTTCAAAGTTGGCAATTCCGCCATTTTCAACAGCTATCTCCGCCATTTAAAATGCGAGCTGGCAGCTGACCACTGATTCATAAACTAGGACATGATCTGATATTTGGCCTAGTTTTTTGTCACGTGACTTTGCAGTTGGCAGAAACGTTGGTTGCAAAGAGTCGACCGTCAGTCCCGTGTGGGGCTAATTTATTAGGTTGACTCTACCGAGTTTACCTAATAACATTAGTGGGTCTCAAATGTCTGTACGTCCGTCCGTCCACAAAAGTTTCTTCGATTTTAATGAAATTTGGTATGTAGGTAGAGGTCGATAAGTGATGCATGACGGTATGCAGTATGACCCGATCCAAGGTCAAGGTCACAAGCCCCCGAAAGTCGGGAATTTAACCATTTTCAAGGGCTATGTCTTCCCCCATTTATAATGGGGGCTGGCAAATGATCACAGGTTCTTAAATTAGGGGGGCAATACCTAAAGCTTACCGGGGCCAGATTTTTGATTTTTGCCCTAGTTTTTGTGTCACGTGACTTTGAAGTTGGCAGTGAGCAGCCGTCCACAAAAAGTTTCTTCGATTTCAATGAAATTCGGCATGTAGGTAGAGGTCGATGACTGATGCATGACGGTATGCAGTATGACCCGATCCAAGGTCAAGGTCAAGAGCTCTTGAACGTCGGAAATTCAGCCATTTTTAAAGGCTATCTCCTCCCCCATTTATAATGGGGGCTGACAAATGACCACGGATTCTTAAATTAGGGCACAATACCTAAAGCTTATCCAGGCAGGATTTTTGATTTTTGTCCTAGTTTTTGTGTCACGTGACTTTGAAGTTGGCAGTAAGTAGGAATCGACCGTCAGTCCCGTATGGGGCTAATTTATTATTATTGGATATTCCCACTGTCTCGTTCCATTCACCTCCACCTGTTGTTGTACATCGTTTGAATCAGTCAATGTCATGTTCACATTCCACATGTCCAAACCTCAGTCTTCCTGGTTTAATTGCTAGGCTGACTGATTCCAGTCTCAGTAATTCTCAGACCACTTGAGGAATTTTCATTTTTTTATCGACATAAATACAACATAAGTTAATGCGATGAGATGGTGACTGTAATTGCAGGCACGGTAGAAAGTAACCCACAGACAACGGAAGCTAGTTGTCTCACAATTAGCTTTCATACGTACAACAAGAAGGGACCAATCTTCTACCCGCCTTTTGACAAGGTCTGTGCCGAACGTCATTACTTCATTCTAACTTCATTTTGACTTATGTTCCTAAACTTCATCTTGCGAGTATATAAGGTGAAGTCAAGAGTCGGCATCGTCAAAAGTCTGGAAGACTGGAGAATTCAGGGAAGTAGTGACAGTGCAAGAAAATACATAATGTATCGTGCATACTGTGGTAGTTAAAAAATTGCACGATTAAATTTTTTAGCAAACAGTCGGTTAACATGACTGATAAAGATTGTTGTGCTCGGCATGAAGGAGGACAGCAGACGATGGAGTGGTGACATCATGGACTGATGTGGTTGCACACTACCAGAAGCCATGGTTATGGCACAGGGCAGGAAGAGGTGGCAAGACAAGATCAATAGCATCACTGGTCGCAATGGCCCCGATGGGACATGACTCAGAAGAGGAAGAATCTGTGAACTAGTAACTGAAGTCGGTGTAAGAACATAGTTGATGATGATGATGATGGTAAACTGACGTGTACATTGTTAGGTTCTGGAGCTCGCTGCCAAATACTCTGGTCTGACTGAATCGCACCAAGACGGCACCAGCGATTTTGCTTCACTTGCAGTACGGCTTTTTTCTGTTCTTTCTAGTGTGGTCCTATTTATACAGTGTTTCAAAAAAACACCCCGGACATTTCTAGCTGTAGCTTGAGCAAACATTTTCCTATTTGAATAATTTTCCACACAAATGTTAACTAGAGATTAGGCAATCAAAAGGTGGTTTATTTTCCACCTCATTTAAACAGTGTTTCTGCACAACCTTGCGAAACAGATAACACAAATTTTTTTCATGCAATGTCATATGATTATATAACATGTTTGGTTGCGTGGCACAGCTGTAGAATGTCAGTCTTTGGCTGGCAAACTTTCCCTGTTTTGTGCTCGACCTGTAGCTGACGGGTGACCATTTATTTTTGTAAACGGTTTGCTATAGGTCAGCCTGCCAGGCCAACTCAGCCTTTCATCCCTTTTGGGTCGATAGATGAGTAGTAAGCTGCAACTGGATGTCTGCTACCTCAGTTAGGGGTAGCGCCTTTTGGTGAATGCTTACAAAGGAAAGGCAGGTATGGTGTAATTTACAGGTAAAACTGTGTGATCCATGTCTGAGCGCTTTGAGACTATACGTAGTATAAATGGTGCTGTATAAATACTTTTTCTTTCTTTTCCTATGATACTGTTGCAGTTTGACCCGAGCAAAGTGACAAAGGAGCATCTTCGGAAGCTGCAAGAGATGATTGAGAAAGATCCGTTGCATGATCATCACGAGCAGGACAAGGAGGTGATCTGGAAACTGCGACACGAATGCCTCGTACACTTTCCCCAGTCACTGCCAAAACTGCTGACCTGCCTGCGATGGGACAACCACATCAACGTCGCCATAGTACGTGTGCGTCGCTGATCTTAAGTACTGTTCGCTGATGACCATCCATTGCTCCTGCAGTACTGATAAAGTTGGGGAATTTGTGCTAAAGTCGTCACCATGTGAAAAAGCTAACGTGTTTGCACAAATAGGTAAAGCACTTTGTGGTATCCGAAGCGGCATTTGAATGACATAACTAGACATGATGCCATTGGTGGTGTTTATCATTAAAATCTGTTGCAGCCTCAACAGACGACTGGCGACTTAGAATTGTCGTTCTCTTCATTGGCATTAGTGGTTGAATAAAACATAGAGACTAGTGAGTGATTACTCTAGTTAACATAAGGAAGGACAACTGACCATAGATAAATTTTTTATTAGTCTGCCTTCAGCATTAAAGAGTAGCCAGATGACCAGGAGTTATGTGTGTGTTGTCAATGTGCTGTATGTAGATGCAGAGCCTGCTGCAGATCTGGAAGGATTTGCCGCCCAAGGAGGGGGCACTGGAGCTGCTCGACTACCAGTATGCCGATAAGTCAGTTCGGGCATTTGCCGTTAAGTGCCTCAAAGTGATGACGTAAGTTTACTTGTTTGACCTGTTAGTGGGTACTTAGATCGTGGCAGAAATGTAACATTATAGGACAAAAATATCATGCTTGGTACGCCAGTGCCATGATGTACTGATGAATTGTACTTACTTCCATATGCAGGAATATGTCATGGTGGTGTGGTGGCGAGGACATTGGACTGGCTTACGATAAGGAGGTCACAAGTTCAGCCAAAGAATGGTGATGAGGTGCAGCTGGGAAGGTAACCGTGGGCAGTGGCCGTGTGTCACAGGATACTTTCAGCAGGAATGTGACATCCTTTACTTCTTTGTGCATAGTAGTTACCGGCATGTGTAAATGTAGTGATATTCTCGCTGTTTTCGGGTTTTGCAGAAGTATGAATTTTGTTAGCGCTTTCCTTCCTTCGGCGAATTGACGAGTGTTTGGTGTGTTGCAGTGATTCAGAGCTGAACCAATACCTGCTGCAGTTTGTCCAAGCTCTGAAGTACGAGTCATACCTTGAGTGCGAACTCATTGAGTTCCTGCTGCAGAGGGCCATCAAGAACCAGAAGATCGGACACCAGCTGTTCTGGCTTCTTCGGTAAGTTCCTCATGCAGAATTATCTATCACAGCTCCTCTTACATCAATCAACCCACTTTTCCCAGAGTGACGACAGTTTGCCTGTACTGCAACTATTGTTGTAGATACAGACTTGGTGTATAATGGTGTAGAGTTGTTGTTCAAAATTGTATGGCTGCTGGCAGTAGAGAGCTGAAGGAGCAACGACCCATTCCTTCTTTGGGTTGGCATCAGGAAGGACTGAGTCACACCGGATCAAGGGGGCAATCCGGCTAATCCAAGTTCGCCTGGAAAATGGCAGTTCATCCTGCATAGTTGTGTTGGTTTCTTTTTTGAGCTTGATATACTGTACTGGTGTGCATCTGACAAGAGCTTTTGAAACTACATGCTTGCTTACTTAAGCTAATGATGTTATCTTAATTCCTTCTCTACTCTTCTGCAGCCGTGGCTCAGTGTTTAAGGCGGTTGATTTCAACTTTGCTACTACTAATGCTTTCATTCAACAACCGTTTTATTTTCAGGTGAACTTCTTCTACGTATTCAGAAAGAGAACCTCTAGGATTAGTCAAACGGGTTTTTACTGGCCGGATTTTTCTTGTCACCGAACCATCAATGTCAAAGTACTGAAAGGAACACAAAGCAGTAACCTTCACTGGTGGCCTGGCTTCATCCGTCTTTATCCAACACTGGACTTTATGCAAGGGGCATTGCCCCTTTACACCGGTTGTCGAACTTCGATACCAGAATTAAACATTCAGACTGGTTACCTGTACTTGTAGGAAACGCGATACTAATACACATTGTATTACCAACTTCCTCATGCTGAAACTCCAATTGTCATTGGTGGTTATCTTGTATGATTGCTCGGTATTTCTGTTTGTCTTCAAACCAGATATCGCAACAACTTAATTGACACGTTTTAGAAAAAACTTCTTTTTTATCACTAGCTCACCCCAGACGACCATTGTCACATTTTTCAGGTTGTTAAATGGCTTGGATCAGATTTACCGATTGTTGTGGTTATTTGACATCAAGCAAGTAGCATTAGTGTACGGAATTGTATATAGGAGTTTATTTATTATTGTGAAGTATATTGTTTTTAGTGTATAAGTATCAAACGAAGGATGGTTTGTCTGCAAAGATCTGAGATGCATGTTCCGTCTGTGTCGGTGAGATTCGGCCTCATTTTGGAAGCTTACTGTCGCGGAAACATGGAACATTTGGCGCCGCTCACTAAACAAGTGGATGCAATAAGTTATCTGGGAAGGCTTGCCGACATTATCAAGGTATCGGACTGAATTTGTTACTCATCTTGTCGTAATTTATCAGTATCGCTACTGCTTCTGTTTTTTCTCCACCTGTTCCAGAACAGAACATCTGGGATTAGTGGAACGGGTTTTTTATGGGCTGCTTGTCCTTCTTACCACCCAGCCATCAATGTCTAATCACTGAAGGATCACAACGCAATAACCCTAACCAACCTTCGGGCCGCATTTTTTCTTTGTCCAGCACTGGACCTTTGATAGAAGGCAGTTGCTCCCTTTATGCATGTTGTCAGATGCCAATACCATCTTTTCACAATTAATCAAATAAATATAATTTGCTTTCACTGTTTAATTAACTGGTTTTTTTTTCGGGATTTACTGTATGTTAGGCTAGTTGAGAAAATCAATCCATGGATCTCTGATAATTTCTTGATCCACTTACTGTTTTCTGTTAGCTTGATTGCTGAAAACGTTATGGATGGATTTTTTTTGTGAAATTTTATGGAAGGGTTCGCTATTGACATTTGTTAGGTGGCTTCTTCACTGCTAGTCTTGTGTGTTTTTGTAGCATTTATTTATCAAAGGTGAACTGACTTGCAAGATTTACAAAACTATCGCCATTTTGGCGTTCGTTTATCAGTGCATGTTGCAACAGTATTCTCTTTGACTGTTGCTGAAAGATGACGGTCTTTGCTAATAGTACACAGACTCTTTTGTTACAGTGTCGTTTTGAATAGTGGAAGTCACTTATCGCACGACAATGCATTGTTAAAATATATTATAGATTTGCATATATGTTGTACAGTGGGATTCACTTAATTACATATGAGCCATTTGGCCCAGCTTAATGCTGTTGTCCAGGTATGCACCCCGCGTGGGGCCGGGGTACCCCCTTTCCGCCTTTGCTCCTCCCTTGTCCATTCACTTCCTCATCTTTTGCTCTTTATTACCTTTTCCCTTTTTCCTTTTTTCATCCACTTTACTTATTTTCTTCTACTGTCCATCCGATCCCTTTCTACCAGAATAGTCCCACTCCATATCCAGGCGTGAGGTCGTAGGACCGAACCTGGGTTTAGTTTGTTTTTGTGTTATGATTATGTTATCTGTATTGCTTAGTTAAGATTTATTCTCGTATTTTGTTGTATTTGGTTTAGTTTAGTCTTGCGGTGTGATAGTTGCCTTTGCCTGTTGTAGGCGCTGGCGTAATAATTCAAATGAGCCTCTCGATCCCTTTCCCTTTGGGGTGGCTGCTGAACAAAAAGGCAGCCAGGGTTGAGGTTAATATATCGCTGGCCTTCCTTCACTGGGTAGAGATGGCTCTCCACCCTTGACCTTTTGTCTCTGATATAGCCATATTTGTGCTGAAAGGGGATGTTAAACTCGAACTAACTAACTATGTCCAGGTATGCAACTGAGCATGAGTTCATTGGCCAGCATACTACACAGTTGGTGTTGACGTCATATGTAGAAGTTGCAGATACCGAAAGAAGCACTTCGTGATGAGATGGTGAAAGTGTTGAAGAACCCGCAATACACCGATAAGTTGTCATCTTTCTCTTGCCCGCTGGATGCCTGCCAGAAGCTCAAACAGATCTGGTATTGTCACATTTGTTTTGTCATTATAATCACTGTTATCTTCATTGTCATGAGTAATGTCATAATCGGCAGCACTTACTTATCTGGACACTGCGGAAAAACTGGACAAAGCACAGAATGGGTGGAGGCCAGGAAAATCTTTAGAAATTTATGAAAATGCAAGAACTTTCAACAATAACAAAGACTTTTTACTTGCCCTATATCTGACATATATTACTCTCTGTTAGTGGTAAATAGTAACAACGTCTCCATCTTGCACCGTTTCCACAATATTACCACTTTTATCCAGAAAACCCGGGTATGCTGTATTCACTAACTCGCTCCTTATCTTTGTTGGTATTGTTCAGTTTCTTTAATTAATTTCCTCCATTTGTTATGGTCTGTGTCATCCTCTTAGTCCTTGTTTAATTGTTGACGATGGTCACCCAGATTAATGATGAGGTGATTTTTTACTGTGCACTATGTCATTTCTTGGGCATACATGGCACCATAATAAACTGTCTCTGCAATATGTGATGGTGATATGCCGTGGCTGATGTAAATAAAATCAGATATTATATGCAGTTGACTTGACAACTAAACTAGGAGGATGCTATGGACCATAGTACTTGGACGAAGTTAACTGAAGACATTGAATAATTCGTGTAAGATAGGAAGTGAGTGGACGAATATTTTCCTGGATAAAATTCCGTTAAACGGTTGTTGTTGTTGTTGAATGCAAAACATGCTCAAAAGCCACTGGATAAGAATATGTTCAGTGCCACAAGTCTGGTATGATTCTGATGCAATAAGACTTTTTTGTCTATGAATTGCTGTAGGCTTATCCGGGGTCCAGTAGCTTGTAGTCATCTGAGAGAGCTGATGTAATGTCAGTTGGGAGGATGCAGAAAGGACAGTCTGGTAATTGATTTCCGTCATTGAGTCATGAAGTGCATTTTACCAGACATGAATTTAGCACCACTCTCCCTCGGATCGTCCGTCTGGTTGACCCAGGTTCTGCTGGAAAATGAATGTTGAACAGGTGTATGTATGCATTCACGTGTGTATGTATGTGTGTGTGTGTGTTTGCTTGTGGGTCAATCAGCTATGAGAAGTGCAAGTCGATGGATTCCAAGATGAAGCCGCTGTGGCTCGTGTGGAAAAATATGGAGCTTGCTGCTGGCACGAAGGAGTTTGAGAGCTTAGTTATGTTCAAGAAGGGAGACGGTTTGTGCTGTGAATCTCGTCTCATTCTTGTGTTTTTGTATTGATTTCATTTTTAGGCCGCATTGTATACACGCAGTGCATAGATGCAGCGTGCTGTGCTACAGATGTTGCATGTAGTGTGGTCTGTATGTCTCTCTGTCTTTCTGTGTTGGTCGAACAGATGTGTTGTGCAAAAACAAGATGCAGATTGGGGGCTGACTCTTATCGGCCCAGTGAACCATGTATTAGAAGATGGGGTCGAGATCCTCCACGGGAACGAGCAATTTTGGGGGTTGTCCAGCCCATTGAAAAGCATTGGGAGTCTCTGCTGTGGTATATGCACCAGCAGGGATCATTCAGTCCTCAATAACGGCATAACAGCAATACTGCTGCAGCCGACTGGTCGATGTCGCATTACGTTGTCCCTCGTGAAAAATCCACCCCCTGTGATGCAGTCTTTTGTCAAAATTCTTTGACCATTT
>Ga0209363_1001122_pt1 | contig 12288 bp, 6 predicted proteins | sample WorMetexBAHAMAS3_FD_187385 | JGI IMG/M metagenome (GOLD analysis project Ga0209363, IMG submission 187385) | Marine gutless worms symbiont microbial communities from Max Planck institute for Marine Microbiology, Germany - Inanidrilus exumae... | ecosystem: Host-associated > Annelida > Digestive... | reverse complement strand
GAATGAAGACTCGTATAATACACAAATTATACAATGCGTTAAGGATACAATATTCAGAAACGGTTCCTGGTATACCTGGTTTTGGAACCGGTTCTGGAACTTTAGAACCGGTTCCTTGGAACCGGTTCCTACGTCAAATCACTACTGCTGTTTGAAGACTGACACAGACTTTTTGTGACTCATGACCTTGACCTTTAACCTTCAACCCCAAAATCAATGGATTTCCAGGACTCATCGTGGAACATTTGTATGTCAAGTTTGGTGGTCCTTGCTGCATCACTTTTTGAGTTATCGTGCCGGCAAACAAACACACAAACAGCAGTGATAACCCTACCCCGACGACTGACGTCGACGTGGGTAATAATTGAATAGTGTAATTAAACAGACTTTATCAGATGAAGTAGAAAAACACACTTAATCTTTTTTATTGGAACTTTCTTCTCTGCTAGAAGAGCAATCATCTCCTTCTCCTCAGATGGCAACAGCATCAGTAATGATGCACCGTGTTTGTTGAGACGAGCTGTGCGGCCAGAACGATGAATGTATGTATTAATGTCAACTGGGCAGTCAGCGTGAACGACCCAGTCTACGGACGGAAAGTCTGTAATATCCGAAACAACTACATCAATAGATTAACACATGATCTATCCATGGTATTCTATAGTTCGTACATCAAAAGAAAAATAATTATCATCAGTAACAGCAACATTAGTAGCATTACTCAGGGTAAAAAAATGACATGAAGAAACGTTATTAACCACAGCAGTTACAATTGGTGGTGATCATCACTGTCTATACGTTTGTCTATTAACATGATTAAACAAAAACAATGACTTCACACTTGGTATACAATTAATCCTTGACAAAGCCTAGTGTCTCTACTGCTTTTGGAGTCAGTTAGTTAGCTGAAGTTTAACTTCTCTTTTTCAGCACAAATATGGCTATATTGGAGATAAAAGGTCAGGAGTGGAGAGCTATTCTTATCTAGTAAAGGAAGGCCAGCAATATATTAACCCAAACCCAGGCTGCCTTTTGTTCAGCAGCCAACCAAAAGGAAAGAGATCAAGAGGCTCGTCTAAACTATTATTCTAGCGCTTTTGGAATCAGAAAATCAAAGGATTATCAAGTGAAAATATACACAGTGTGCAATAAAATGAACACACATATTTGCATCAAAAATGGTACAACATTGGCACTCGTCGATATCTCTTCAATCACAACCTTGCCCAGTAACTTAAGTGCTTTACTTGTATTCTCTGCACATGTCGTATGTGTGTATTCACCACGTTTGGGCTTAACATGAGTCTGCATCTTGACAGAGTTATTCTTGTGTGCACTTTGCACTAAATGTTGATACTCACTCAACTAACTCATACTATTAACTTAAATAAAAAAATCACATGATGACAAGTTCAATATGTTTGTGATACGACCACAACATAAATCCCAAAAAAACTAGAAATCGAAGGCTATAATATCATTGGCACTCATCGATATCCGTTCAATCCCAACATACATGTGTATTCATCAAGTGTGGGCTCGACATGAGTCTACATCTCAACAGAGTTATTCTTGTTTGCACTAAATTGTGATACTTAACTAATTCATACTATTAACTTAAATAAAGAAATCATGTGACGACAAATTGATGTTTGTGATACGACCACAACACAAATCCCTCCTAAAACTATAAATCAAAGGCTATAACTCGTGATCACAAGTGTAACTACAAACCAAGAATTGCACAACAAAGCAAATGACACATTATTCCGATGGCCATCATCACGAGTAAAACAAGGCAATCAGACTTCACCCGTGGTGTGCAACTGCACCGTTAACTCTATATATTTCCTTAGCCTAAGTCCCATTAACGCTAAATTAACTTCGCTTTCTAATGTCCATCAATATATATTTGTTTCTTCGGCGACGTAAACTGTTGCCATAGTAACACAATAACGGCTTCGTGCATTTCCGTACTTCTTCCCATTAATCGTCGTAATTCTCTGTGTGTCTTTTAGCTTAGTTTGCAAGTAATTTTGAAATAGTTATTCACAATTATGCCATTTAATAATATGAAATTGAATTCTGTCTGACTTTACAGTAAATAAGTAAATTTAAGCCAAATCAGTCCTGCACAGCGAAATTCATTCCACTATATGGCCCATACAATGCATTGTAAATGGGGAAGAAAACCCCCGAAATTGCCTCTTCCCCTTGGGCTTGTGTCACCCTGCCGGAGGAGGACTGAGCCACGGCCATAGGCAACATGCACAAAAATTTGGTAAAGATCGCATGTGGGGTTCGGGATATATGCTCACGGACAGACAGACAGACACACACAAACATACAGACAGACAGACGCGCTCATACAACACTTCTCCGCTGCTCCCGCTTGTGAAGTAATTACAAGTCCGACCGAACTGTGTGGAAGCCAGAACTGTGAATTATTATTGCTCGAGAAAATACCAATTCATGACGCTAATTTCCCTATGGCAACTGTACACAACCTGTATACAACCTACATGAGTTTCACATGCAACTCACAGCTTACTCCTGCTTGCATCAAACCAGTACTGTACTTTTAGACTATCATTTAAATGAACTATTGCACTGTAAGACCAGAATAAAGAGTCCTTAAAATGCAGATAGAGCATCAGAGTTCATCTAAAAAAATAAGAATGTGTCAGCAATCAAATCATTCCAAAACATAACAGCTGTTAATGAGTATGACATGAGACATTACCAAGGCCTCGAGCAGCAATATCAGTTGCAAACAGAACGGCGTATTGCTTGCGCACGAATGACTCATACATTGCAAGACGCTTCATATACTTCATCTTACTGTGGAGTGCCAGGACAGTCACGCCAGGCCGGAGTCGACGGAATATTTCGTGCACAAACCGAACCTGATACACGCAGACTGGCTTCATCATATACAAACAATACACTATATATAATATCATAGGAAATGCATAACTATGCTAACTAGAAAACATAGGCAGTCGTATCGACACGCAGACCCAAGCCGGCAGCAGCAGCACACGGCCGTAGCAGCACGCGTCACTAGCAAACGTGTGACCGTGACAGTTTTCATAACCGTGTGACCTTGACCTTTGACCTTTGACCTTTTGACGTCTGGGTCAATGCATGCCACGCGACTGCTATAGAGTATATGTGTACCAAGTTTGGTGTCGCTACCTCAAGCCATTTTCCTTTTAGAGCGCGGACAAACAGACAGACAGATGCGACTGAATGCTATACCCACGCTGGCGGCCACACATGTACATCTGGAGTGGGTAAATAGCTTACAGATAGACAGCTTAATGTACACATAGAACCACAGCAAAAAAAATAACTAAAAACGTTAAAAAGTAAAAAATACTGCATGCTGAAGCTTAGAAAACCGTGTTTTTAATAAGCTATTTTCACTATAGTATTTATCTGGTCGACCAAAATTAGCAATTGCTTTTATTGTGTATTTTAGTATGTAGTGTTAATTTTAGTCGCAGTTTCAGTTTTAGTTGACTAAAATGTGTCATGTTCATGTTTTCATATTTTTTGACAGGTTCACAATGCAAATATCATTTTGATTCATGTAGACAATAAGTTAACAGCAGACGAGCATACTGCTGACAATGAAGACACGCAGTATTAATGAATGAACATTGCACAACTACACAAACGATGCTGACAGATGCGTGAATACGGCATCAATGCTTGTCACACAGACGTTAACAGTACATGCCAATCTTTGTATTTGATATTTTTGCCCAACGAAAATACCCGCTACTTCTTACTGGGATTTTGTCTTTTTTGTGCATTTTCGTTTTCATTTCATCAATAAAAATACAAAACATGTTCACCAATTTCATTTTCATTTACAAAAAAAATTAGATTAAAAATTGTTACAGAACTGATAAGACAATTGCAGCAGAAAGTAAGCCAGTATTAGCACCATTTTAAGTTCTTGTAGCAAATAACGATAATCAAAGTATCACAGCTTTGTATTTTACACACAGTGGTTAAACGTGCTATAAATATTCTGCTCATGTACACACAACCGTTGTCCAACATGTCATGGTCGTTACCTGTTTGCAGGTGGCAAAGAAAATAACAGTCTTGCTCTTGAGGTAATTTCTTACAAATGACCAAAGAGTATCGACTTTTTCTGCTAAGCGGCATACAATGTATGTCTGAAACAGAAAGTCGATATTCATAAAACAAGTTACTGATAATGACTATAAAATAAATATGAAAAAACAGCATAATGTTCTATGTTGGTTGAAACCTTGTCACCTGCTGCATAACTGTACAAAAATTGAACTTTAAAAGCATTGCAGTAGGTACATGACCTTGACAGTCACTACGTTCATCAAAATGGCACGACACATTAATTAATGCGTTAAGGAATTAATCGCAAATTAAAAAAATTAATGCCACTAAAATGTTTAACGCAAACTCGTCACACCAGTAGCAAGATTCAATAGATTCAATACAAACCTCAAGATAACCGAACTTTACTCCTTTAATGAACAAGCATTTACTTTCCGGTTGCATCACTACTCTAAATTTCGTTTGATTTTACTATTCTACAATGATATTTTCTGCTAATGCCATTTAACTGCTATGCTGAGACGTCACTAACAGAGATGTGTGGACAGTGGACACAGTATGGTTACATCGTTACTGTGCTAGCGCTAGATGCCCGATACTATCGGCCACAGGGCTACCGATGCCGATACTGAAGGTGACGTCTCCAGAATATCACCATCTGATACAGCACATACGACTTCATATTCACCATCCCTTGCCTTGTACAGTTTCCAAGGTATGGCTGATTATGGTCAAAAACTGCAAATTTTCCAACCCAACATGTACTTGGTGCCTCCAAGTTGTGGTGGACCCTACTGCACTTTTGACAAGATCTTTGGCATCAGAAAACTAGTGGACCTAGGCACCATGCAGCACTAATTGCATGGTAATCACATAGCCAGTTCAATACAATACCAGGATGTAACAGACAGATAAAGACACGGGGCCACAGCACACTTTATTGATTAAGTTAAGGTTTTATGTCCCACCCAACGCAAACAGGTCATTTTGGCGATGTTCGTCAATGCCAATCTCTTGGCTAAGTACTGAAAAACTAAATCAAACACAACACAAGCAAACATGCATCCTTAACAAAATATACAAAAGCAAAAAACTAACATCAGGTTTGTGTGCCTCTTACAATAACTGGCCTGGAAACAGAAGGGTCTATTCTTAAAAAAGTAGATAAATAAGTAAATAAGTAAGGAAGAAACCATAGAAAAATGCGCTCTGCAAATGCATCCCTTTATAAAAGTGTTATATGAAGGTCGGATGTACTACACGTACTTTCTGTTTTTATTCAGCTGGCCTTCTTATTCATCTAACAACGACCATCAAAGCACTGAAAGGAACGCAAAGAACTGACAACAACAACATTCACATTCGGTAGAATTCTGGCCGAATACTATACCTGCTGGAGAGACACAGGTGTTGGAGTTGCCTGGCCTCGCAGGTCGTTGGTAAATACCAGCACCGGTTTACCTCGCATGCTGATCCGTGCCAAGTCTCTGACCACTCTGGCAACAAATTTTCATACGAGTAATGCTGCACTCCTTAACTGACAAGTGCACAATACCTTAACATCTGTATTAGACAGATACGACATCGAAGATAATTGCTTCCTCAGTCCAACAATGCAGTCTCTCACTATGTCATATGTCATGCAGCAATTATTACTTTGCCCACGGGAGCAGTGGCAAAGTAGTGTCTGTGTGTCTGTGTTTGTCTGTCGGCAAGCATATCTCTCAAACCACATGCGTGATCTTTACCAAATTGTTCGTATATATTGCCTATCGCCGTGGCTCAGTCCTCCTTTGGCAATCCCAAGGGAAAGGGGCAATTTGGGGATTTTCTTTCCCACGGTGGTAACGGTGTATGTTGCCAAAGAAACAAATATATATTGATGGATGTAGGAAAACAAAGTTAATTTAACATTAATGGGATTTCGGTTAAGAAAATAAACAGAGTTAACGGTGCAATTGCACACCACAGACAAAGTCTGATATCTACAACTGCCTCCTTGTCACATAATGTGGGGCTAAATGCTTCACAGCTAGAAAACAAAGACAGTCATATTGACATGCAGACCCATGCTGGCAACCGCCGCAGATAGCACACTGGTGTATTGGATTACGCAATAGTTGAATACTGGCCATGGTCACCTACTAGCAACTGTGCGACTGTGACAGTTTTCGTACCGTGTGACCTTGACCTCTGGGTCAATGCATGCCGAGCAACTGCTATAAAGTATGATCCGTGTACCAACTACCAAGTTTGGTGTCGATAGCTCAATCTGTTTTCCTGTTAGAGTGTGGACAAACAGACCGACAGATGTGACTGAACGCCGTACCCACGCCGGCGGCTATGCCGGCCTGGGTAAATAGCATATCTCAGTCAGCATTCATGAACAGGTGACTCTATGATTGCCAGAATCAGCAAAAGCCATCAATAATTAATTACGACAGTGATATCATATAATTTCTGCCCAAGGAAGTAGGTCTTACACAAGAATTATTTTATACGCATCAAAACACAAAAACATACAGCAACATAACATGCTTTCACACCTCGTCTGTGTTGCTGAAAACAGCAGAGTCTGTCTGTCCTGAGGTAGATTTTCAGCTATCTCAGTCATCTGCTGCTGAAAGCCAAGATCAAGAATGCGATCTGCCTCATCTAACACTGATCAACATCAAACTGTCCACATTTCTCTAAAACATAAACTCACATAAGAACAAAAAACACACAATGTATTTAGCATAGGTACCAGTGTTGGATAGGTGGTGCTGTGGCACAATTGGTAGCGCATTGGACTTGCGATCATTATCAAAAGGTCGTAAGTAAAAATCCTACTTGGGGCAAAAGCTGCGTAACAACTTTTGACAAGTTGTTCACACCTATGTGCCTCTGTCACCAAGCAGTATAACTTGGTACCGACCAAGGGGCGGTGATGCTCTGTGGCTAGGAAGGTAACCACTGGCCTGGCGGAAAATAGTGGCAGCCTACTGCCGGGTGAATGACTTATAGTCATCTGCGGGCTGACTGCCTGTACAATGAGATCAGCTCCAGGCCCAACACTCGGTTATGAGTATGGATGCCTTTACCTTTAATTTTACCAGTGGTGGGAAGATGGGAGGAACCTTCTGTCAGGAGTCTAGTGGTGGACGAAGAAAGGACGAACTGGTTAGTGCTTTGTGTTTTCTTCAGTGCTCTGATACTGCTGGACGGGTGACACGAAAGACAGTAAAACAACCTGTGCCATTTATCTCTTTCTGGAACAAGTGAAAGAAAAAAATCGAGACGGACTGGTAACCAGAGTCTACCTGGTAAATGGCCACTGAATTGGAAGTAAAACGTGGAAATTTCTGTTGGTTTCCTCTCTTGTCTAGTTTCGAAGCAACATGTCGATGAGATTCACTGCTCAAAGAAGTGACAAGACGGAGTACAATTAAAAACACACGACACCATAACCACCACCTACAGTTTACTGCCTTAAGTTTATCTGGAGACAGCCAATTGTCTACAAAAGATTCAACAGAAACCTTTCGAGACAGGCAACTACTGCCCAACCAACAGTGTCAAAGCAATAGATACTACAATAAAAAAACTAAAGACTACATTAAAAGTAAAAAATTCAGCAACCAACCTAGAACGTGCAAGCTGTCAGCTCGGAAGTTGAATGTTGTTTCTAGATGCTGCTTCAGTCTGCCTGGAGTACAGATAACAATGTTTGTCCGACTGATCCTGTCACGTTCTTCTTTTAAGAACTGCAACAAAAAGTGATCCACAGAAGCAAATCGCTCATAACGTTAATCAAGCACAAAGACCGTAAGAATTGAAATTTTCTCCAATTTATTTCTGCCGCAATTCTAACCATTAACCTTGACACTTTTCCACTCTAAAATATAATATGCTGTCTGTGTGCCAAAGGTTTAACACAGCAATGTATTTATTGTCACTTCAAACATCCGTGACTTCCTTCAAGGTAATAATTACAAGTATCTAGAACATAGCCAGACAATCAAGATCAAAGTGATGTATTTAGTTATCTTGTATAATGTACAGCAAACTGCAACTGAGGTAGAAAGGCTCTAATGTTTCATTTGCCACATGTTGTTACTGCCATTTAAAATGCATTGTGATTCAACGTCAGTTGTATGACAGGAATGGCATTCATTCCACTATGTAAAACAACTCGTTCCAATTATCTCAAAGGTTCTCTTTTAGAAAAAGAAGGCTTGCTAAACTAGAAGATGGACATCCACACCATAGTGCCAAAATGGATGCTTTTACCACTACCGGTACATACGTGAATCAAGGAAATATAATCAGGGGCCCGATTTACAAAAAAATCTTAGGAAAAATCCTAAGTTTATCATAAGTTTTTCCTAGGTTTATCCTAAGTTATAAAGTTAAGATTTTCATAGATTTTACATGTAATTTACTAATGCAATCTTATAACTTACCTAAGTTCTTCCTTTATATATGCAGACAATTCTGTGAAAAAAATGCTAAGTCATTTTTCAGAAATTGCATTTTTCTTAAGTTGATCTTAAGTTTTGCATAAGTTCATCCTAAGTTTATCTTAAGATTTCCTAAGTCACACTTTATCCTAAGTTTGTCGTAAAATTTTTTGTAAATCGGGCCCCTGGTCATCAGTATGGGCTAATGGTTATTTCCACCGAGACTGCTCAAGTAGTTTGTGAGATATGATTTTCACAAAATTTTACCTCGATGGCCTGCTGTGACCTAGACCTGTTACCTCCAAAATCAAATCATGTCATCAGTAGGGGCCAGTGAATATTCCCTGTCAGTTTTATCAAAACTGTTCAAGCCACTCATGAGACATCATGATAACAATATCTGACCGGATGAATGGACAAACAGACAAACAAACAAAAAAACAGGACTGTCTAAAGACATAATGACTTCACCAACACTGAAGGGTGGCAAAGGCATAAACAGCTGCGAATGGTGCGTTTCAGGCAAAGATGACCATTAGTGGCTTAGTATATAGTATTTGGTCATACTCACTATTGCCACAAATACAGAAAGTCTATTTTTCAAATGTCCCGACAACATATAATGTCAAAGTGAGCAAAATATGCTGCTAAGACCTTGCCGCCAATGACTATATCTGCAGAGAAGTCATGGTGTTTGCCAACGACTTTTAGCACTTTGAACGTCTGAAGTGCAAGTTCTCGAGTCGGAGATATAATCAGGGCACCTAGACCATCACGCTGACTCCATACCTCTTTGTAGAGCTTCTCCAGCACCTAAAATATTAGAATATGTCCAAACATTAAACTGTCCAATTGTTGTGCTAAACTCTAAACCCACTTAAACATGTCAAAAATAGCAAAATCCACAGGACTGATGCAGCTAGGATCATCAAACTTGACATAGACATGGTCCACTGTGAGTCCTGGAGACACATTTATTTTGGGGTCAAAAAGTCAAAGGTTAAGGTCACGAGGCACAAAAAAACATCACCAGCGTGGGCCACGGTGGCCTTGTGAGTGCTGGCTTTTTTCTAGTTAACTTATCATGTGCATCCACCAGCCAAATGCCATCGGCCACTGAACAATGAACAGAGTCATCATCACCTGTGTGAAGCTGATGCAGACCACCCTCCAGCTTGGCTTCAGTGGGCAGCTGCTGATGATGTAAAGCATTGTTTGTCATGTGTCACATGGACACTGTCAGCTGCTGCAAGGCCCCAGTTTTTGCAGCATGGTGTGCAGTGGCCTTGATTGGTCTCAAAGTGGCTTAATAGTGACAACTGATGTTGTGGTACTGGTAGATCAAATCCTGGTCACTGTATTGTGGCATTATCCAGTAGGAAAAATATGTAATCAGATTACTGGAGTCTATAACGCTAACTAACTAACTGACTGAGTTAAGGTTTAATGTCGCGCATGACACAAAATGGGTCATTTTGGATACGTTCTTCCCAGCCAATATCTTGTTATGATACTGAAGAAACTAAATTTAACATAACAAAATCAATCGTGCACCAGTAAACCTAAAGACAGAACACAAAATAAACCACCACCACCATTACCACCCACACCACTTCCTCCTTCGCATTAATGACCATTTCTCAGTTAAACCCAGGTTCATTGCCTTGTATGATGTCCAGCCCTGAAATGGAATAGGCAACTTTTACAACCGTTTCGACAGAACATCATCTTGTGATGAACGAACAGAAACATGGCCACAGCATATACCGTGCTAGGAGAGAGTCATGCAGGTAAAAACCATTTTCACAAATTATTACCTTTTCATCAGTACTCTATAATTTAATCAGTGTTCTAAGGACACATTTAATGGCTGACTATTATTCCTTCTTTGCTATTCCTTAATTCATGTACTGTGGCTTACAACTGTAATATGCTCCATTGCAAGATTTGCAACAAAATCTGTAACAGCTGTAACGTGTATTTACTGGAATAAGAAATGCTAGAGTTTTTCCAGATCCTGTTTTTGCTCCAGCAAGAACATCACAACCGAGAAGTCCTGGTAAGATTGCACATCTCTGAATTTCAGTCGGCTCGGTATATTTAGCATCTTCAAGACCTACACATCATAAGCAATTATTAGCTTAACTTCTAAACTGTATACAGCTATAAATGATGTAAATGAAAGTAAACTAATCATGGAAAATGCAGCATATTGAAACAGTAATTTTAGGCTAATATATGTCACAACTGTTTCAGGAACCCAACACAAAATCTGATACCCTCGTAACACAGCAATCACCTTTCTTTGTTTTGGTCGACAATGGAAAATCATCAAACGTTTTCACTTGCTTAGCAAACGTCTCAAAGTTGGAATGAAACTGCTGCAAAACGCAACAAGTTCACAGTCACAGTTAATTATGCTCGCATTAAACAACATTTTGTGACACACAGCACAATCTGGCAGTCTACTTAACACAAAACAAACTGAACAGCCAGTGCTTTTTGTGATGGTACAAGCTCATATGGCATACTGGCACCTTTATCACGCTGCAGGCATATTTTGCAAAATGTCTGGACAGTAACTTAAGCGATTTACTCGTATTCTCTGCATATGACCGGGCCAAATTCACCTTCCGCTGACCATATTTGGTCATTTTGGATGTGTCGACAGCCAAGACCATATCTGTGTCCGGATTGACATTAATGTGCCCTGGATGACTGTATTTTTGCATATAACGACTGGCTGAAATTTATAGAATTATTACAAAACAGTGTGTGTTATTGGAAAGGATGGTAATTAATATTGCATTGCAGAACCTGAATAAGAAGGCATGACTTGCATGAACAACTGTAGTGAAAATTAACTTACTTAAGGCATGCGGCCTCAGTGCTAGCATTAGACATGCATACCGGTACATTTTTGTTTCCAAAACTAGCACTGTGCACACACATGAAGTGTAGATATCATAAACAGATCACATGTCAGTGGCAGTCATTCAGTGACAGAGCCACTACAAGGAATACAAACGTGCATGCCATTTACAGCCTTTGAAGCACTTGAAAGTGTTCCATCCAATCGATATTCTCTTTCAAGTATGCTGTACTCAAGTAACACAACACATGCTAACAGTTGCCTAATGCATACCACGTCCTTGAAATCATGCCTAACAGGCACTAGCAATCATTGAAAATGAAAGTACTTAAGTACTTAAGTACAAGTTCACCAATACCGATACCGGAAGTGACGTCATTCGTTACTGGCGGGTATAAAGTAACATTCTCACTGTGGCCGTCGACGGCTGTAGTACGCTAGCAATCAAACGTGTGTGAACGCAGGGGATGGTCTAAAAATTTAGCATTGAAGGCGTGCTACGTACAACCGTGGACCGCCGTAACATGCACGTTACGGACGTAATGCGCGACGATCGTAATATGCGCGTTACGACGATAACGCATACGTTATGGCCGCAGTGAAAATGCTACTTAACCAAGCAGACCCACGGAGTCCGGGCGAAAGTGACCTGACCGGCATACTGTAGGAATGGAGAGAGCCGCAAAGTGCAAGCTTGATGTACTCGTCACCTCGCCGCCGGTGTCATTCACTCATTTCTGACACCGCCTGCCGTAGGACCACCCACGTCGCTGACCGACACGCGGGCGCTGAGTAATTCCCGTTTGGCGGCAGTTTATTTATGACTGGCGATTGCTAAAGCAGTCAGCCACTGTCCTGGAC
>Ga0209363_1001121_pt1 | contig 12290 bp, 10 predicted proteins | sample WorMetexBAHAMAS3_FD_187385 | JGI IMG/M metagenome (GOLD analysis project Ga0209363, IMG submission 187385) | Marine gutless worms symbiont microbial communities from Max Planck institute for Marine Microbiology, Germany - Inanidrilus exumae... | ecosystem: Host-associated > Annelida > Digestive... | reverse complement strand
ATCTACGACGTCTACGGACATGTCGTAGGCCTACGACATGTCCGTAGACGTCGTAGATTTACGACCATATTTATGCCTGGCGTACGCTTATCGTACGTACGTCACGTGTCGTGAATAACCTTCGATGTCGCACGAAAAGCGTACGACCTGAGCACGTCCGACACTTTTCATACGCCCAGTAGTGAATAGCCCCCTTCTTTGTACTGTTTCGCTGTGTCATTGTGACAAAACGATTCTCAATCAGTATACTACTGAAGTTGTTTATTTCGCAAGCTAATGTCGTTTCCGATTAGATTTTCAATACGGTGTGGCAACTACACCGTATATACGCATACCTTTGTTGGTGGCGTGGCACAGTGGTAGAACGTCGGTCTTTGGCCGGCGAACTTTCCCTGTCCTGCGTTCGACCTGCAGCTGACGGGTGACCACTTATGTGGGTAAACCGTCCGCTACAGGTCAACCAACTAGGCCAACTCAGCCTTTCACCCTTTCGAGGTCGATAAATTGAGTAGTAAGCTGTAACTGGAGCTCTCTCGCACGGGTGGCGACATCTGGTGAATGCTTACGGCCGTTACGGGATGAAGGCCTGGTGTGGTTGATTGGAGCGGTGGCGTGTTTGCTAGCTGCATAACGCGGGTCCAGTTGTACGTTAACGCGTGCAACTGGATGGCCGCAGTTTGCGCTGCAGCACCATTAGCTCTTGCCAATCAACTGCCACTTCTGAGATTGTAAAGCGCGCTGGTCCGGTCATCGCGTAAGCAGCGCTATATAAGAATCCGACCTTCACCTTTTTACCTTTACCTATATGTTCAAACGCTGTGGTCTACAGAATAGCGTAGCGTACCAGGCGGTGTGCAGCAGAGCAGTGATGATAGTCGGCACTACGAGATCGTCGGAGCCGAAACTCCACCTGCGTCCAAACATCACCAAGCCCGGCATCTTTGTCGTCCAGCAACCACCACCACGCGACCTTTCACCACCCGACCACGATCAGATATTCTTCTTCACCGCCGATGCTAGGAGTACGAGTACCGGTAGACCTATCAGTCAGACCGATTTACAAGACTGCCAGAACCGCAGAATGCACATCGCATTCGCTACCGGCATAAATGAACATCGACTGTTATGCACGCATAAATCGAATGAATTAATGGCGCCTCGAAAATCTTACGCAACATGCCACTCACGCCTACGAACGCAGCTCGGCTTCCAGTGAACTATCGGAGCAGCAGACGATGAGACGATACGTGCCCGGCTACTCGCTGCAGCCTTGCCAGCCGACGTACTGAATGCATGAGCGCCGCCGCGAACGACGATTGTAGACTAAGGACGGCGACACTCGCGGACTTCGATCCGCAAGAATTTGAAAATTGCAAAATGGGCGTACTTAGCGTAACGTATATAGATGTACTCCACTACTCCGTGATGCTGTAAATTTATTTACGCTTCAAAAATCCACATATGGCTCCTGTCTTGTGTGTATCACTTATCGTTTACCAACAACACGCAGAAACGAAAGCGACCTGAGCAAAACTGCATTTACGATACGACACGATACGATACAATACGATGCGTTCGATTGACGTGCGCTCAAAAGCTGACGAGGTGGCCAGCTTAGCCAGAGGCGGTTCTAGCTGTTAGGCCGGGTAGGCCATGGCCTACCCAAACTCTTGCCTGGCCTACCCAAACGGCGAGGGTTATCTCCATGATCCACACGTACACCACTCCTGTTGTCCTACCCAAAATTTGCTCGGCCTTTGACTGGCCTACCCAAATGAAAATTCCTAGAACCGCCCCTGAGCTTAGCGCATGGCACAGAAACGAAAAATAAGGAAAATCTAAAAATAACAAAAAAAACTAGTAGCTGAGAAGAAACGATCCAGGCAATAGTATATAGGCCTAATGTGGCCGTCTATCGAACAATGGTCGAAGCGATGAAACAAAAATATTTTAAAAGGCACCGTTGGCCTCAGTGGCACGAAGTTGTCTGTACTGTTGCCGCTGATTTTTCTTTTATTGTAGCGTAATCGTCAGCTAAAATCGACTGAAATCATATATGAAGTGAACAAAATCGGTCTCCGGTGGACTATGTCAGATAAAGTATGTTCGTCAGTAAGGGTATTTGAACAAGCACTGCGACCGGACAGCATTTTTCAGTCATTTGAATCTGAAACTTTGCGGGTGTGTTTGTATAAAGCATAAAATAGAATTGGGTCTTGCAACTTGCAAGCTTGACAGTAACTATAGTTGTTATGCCACACGACTTCGGGGGCAGTGGACTATTAGTAAGACTTTTAGTAATCCGCGGCAGATTGTGGGATGTGTGGCATGAAAGTGCGTGAGATGCAACCGACATGCATCTGTATTCTGTAGTTGTCTGCAACTACAACCATGCGACGCATTTTGCGCCACCTTGAGACTGCAGGTTATAGGCCTACTATCGACTTGCTTGTCGTGCGCAATCTTGCGCCAACAGCACGCTGTGCGACTGATGACGAATCGATCCGAATCAATTGTTACATTGCCACAATTTCTTCTCATTACCTCCCATCCACTTCCGTCTTTTAGGCCGCATCGCCTGCGCGCAGTGCAAAGATGCAACTAATTATTGCTATAGATGTCGCACGTAGCGTGGTCTGTGTGTCTGTCTGTGTGTGTTGGGCACATGGGTGAGCTGTACAAACACAGCTGAACGCTGAACCGATCGAGATGCCCTTGGAGGATGACGCAAGAGGGCATTTTTTGTTTTCGTATAAAACTTACCAATTGAAACTTTTAAAGTCACTGAAATCTGTGGTTAAATTACTTTGGGTTTAACTGAAATAGTTTAGTTACCCATCAATGACAACTATTACCGCTGTATTTATAATTTCGCGTTTCTAAATTGTACAGAAAAAGTATACCGTGATCTCGGCGGGTTGACCGTTTGAGTATACTGTGAGATTTCATACTGCGGTATACCTTGTTACCGCGAGTACCGCCCATCACTATTCCAGGGTGCGGCAATTTTGCAAACAGTTCTCAGTCCTGTAGGCTGTAGCATTGGCCCTCCGTTTCTAATTAAATTATTTTTATCCACACATGCCGATAGGCAAGGTGTGGATATATCGTTTGTTGTTTGTTTGTAATTTTGTACGGTTATGGATTCTCAGGCGAGGATAAGCTAGCGGCGTCAAATTTTGCACGGTGGTTCATTGGCGTCCTGGGCAGGGAATCTTCCATTTTGGGGAACTTTTCTCCCCCAGAAGCCCAAAATCGGACGAATCAGCGTGCGGCGAGTGGACGTAGGATCGGCATTTGTGGATAACCGTCACTCCTTTCATTGACGGTACCTGTTAAGTTAAACAGTTATAGGGTTATCCCTTGAGACGAATCTAACGGACGTGGATATTTGACAACAGAATGGCGCTGAACTAATGATGGTTCATCAGCAGATCAGTTGGACTGCGACCGGTTGTTCTTGACCTCAGATCGTTCCCATTAGTTAGGGGCTGAGAACTGCCAGGTCCTCTGGCCCAGCGACCTACGACAGTCTAATTAGTCATAGTCATTTACGTCTTGGTTGCCTGGCAGCAGCTAAAATATAGATTTTTTTTCTCCCAAAGGTTTTCGTGGATACCTCCTAAAGAAATGAGTTGTACTACTTTTAAATAATGTCAATGTACCAGTTTTGGTTCTTGATATTGCTGTTAAATTAGTCTGCACTTGCATTTTTAATAGCTAGGCGTGCCTGGTGTTCTGGTCTTGCTGCGATGTAAACCTATATATAAAGCGATGCTGTTGTTGTGAGGTTGGTTGGAGAAGTTCAGTCGTACGGCTAGTTAGACTAACTCGTTATATGCCGAGAAAGAGACTATATCAGTTGTCGTTATGATGTTAGCGTACTGAATACAAGAGCGGTTATCAACATTAAAGCGAGTTGCTCTGAGTTCAAATTCAATAAACGTTAACTGAAGACTGGATAGTGCTATCTTCCGCTATCACAGCCCCCATGATACCATGTAGCGTTTCACTTCCAAGAATTTCAAAAGTACGCGGATACCGGTACTGATGACGGTGTGTTGCCACATGATGATAATATTGACTGCTAGATAAATTTATGCTCATGTACTTGCAGTACTGTCATCTTCCATCCATCCATTCATCTATTTATTTGCCCATAAAACATCTTTAAATCATGCACGTTGAGATACAAGAGAAGAGGACGCACAAGGTACATACTGTGCACCAACAGAGGTCCTCAATAACAACAATAATGCTCAGACAAAATAAAACAATCTAATACAAACTAGATCTGAAAGCCTAACTAGAACCTAAGATCGCTAAAACGAACCCCTTCTTTTGCGGGACAGTTGTCAAAAGCAGATAAAGCCCGTATTGATTGTTTGTTCCGGAAGGCCTTTAGGCAAGGATTCTGTTGCCATACTCTTAGCATTGATGAGTTAATATCCGCTGGAGACAATAAGTTATTTCGGCAGATGTCTAATGAAAGTCACTGACTACATCCACTGCTTGCTGAGCCTGCTTCCCACACAAACAAATAATAACGTACTAAATTCTCTCAGGAATCGCGACCACAACCACCTACTCCCACAAATTCAGTCAACTTTATTCAAGTACAGTTTCATTAATAGGTGTTTGGTTTCTTATATTTTACAGTTTTACAGACTGTGTTCTCTTTTTTTAATTGAGTACTTACAGTATTCGTCGTGCATTTGTATTTGTCAACGTACTGGTGTAATAATGTGTGCGTTTGGCACATGTTAATATAAGGTACTTGCTTGCTTACTTACTTACTTACTTACAGTGGTACTTATTGTGATGAGTTTTAATTGTTTCACGGTGCTGTGGTAGTTTATTGATAGAATAGGCCTATTATTACAAAGCAGATCTCCATGGCATCGGAAACCGTATTAGGCCTATTGCAGTTTAGTTATTTTATGTATTAATAACGATTTCATCTGTCTGCATAAAAATCGAAATCCACAAAATCCAGCCACTTCTAGGCTAGGACTGCTATACAAAATAAACATCGAAATACACTAACCAATACAAACAAGTGAAATTAACAGTGCAACGGAAACTAACAATTCGCCATGGGCGAATTCTGGCCTAAAAGTGGACCTAAAAGTCATTTGCAACACATGTTTACTGGTGTCTACTCAAGTCTACTCATGCTGTGAAGTTGTGTGAAAATGAAAGATCTGTCGTCGATTTTTGGCGGACATCGGTTGTCGTTAGGCAGTGGATAATGCGTAGTCTCGGTAGATGAAGTGACGAAAGGGCTAACAATAGGCCTAATTCGCATCGCGCGAAAACCAGGTCAAAGAGTTGTACCTCGTCACGACGTCGTGCAGCAGCAGGGGTAAGCTTATTTTCCTTTTTTGTTGGTGCTCGATTTTTATAACATTTAAAGCCCATACTGTTATATTTGTAGTCACTCAACTCACAGTGTTGTAATGCACAGCCTATACTACAGCCTACACTGCGTCTCAAAAAAAACCAATACAAAATCAGACGAATCGGCTGACTTTTGATCATAACTTCGACAAATGTAGACCGATTTTCATAATTCTTTCACCGACACATTCCGAACGAAACAGTCTATTACAGGGTCTTCCATCACACCTTAACTGTGTTGCCACACTACCTTGCGAAACTTGAAAATTACAATTGCTGCCGATTTCAATGGTGTATATGGTATGTGTATGTGAGACCTCAGAATTGAATTTCAATCAATCAATAAATCAATCAATCAGTTTATTTGCTCATAAAAAGCAGCATAAAATTAAAAGTGAAAAAAACAAGTAATAAGAGCAAAACGTAGCCTACCAAGGCTTGGTATAGGAGCACTTACAGTCGCCTCTAAAAATGTCTACGAACAAGCTACATATGATATACGATGCAAACAAAATAAAACCCAAAACTAAGATTAAAAGACTAAAATTAATTGTCGGCGATTATGAGCAAGTGCAAGTTGGTGAACGCCGCAGTCAACATTGCTTTTATAATGTCGTGAATTGTCTACGGTCGTTCAATATGCTGCTGCCAGACAAATGCTCAGCTCACTGTACTTTTTCTGTGCGTATCGTCTGCTCGTCGAGGAGTGCCATCATGGCCGACGGCGCGTGACAATACCACACCCACAAGTGCCACCGTGCCACTACGGCACGACCACAGACATTATTAGGCACGACTAGCGCTGGGTAGCCTGCCAGTCTCATGTATTAATAGGTCTGTGGCAGTGATCCATCTAAATTTAAATATTCGATGGTTGCATGAACTTCCGCCGGCTGAATGATGAAATTGGTGAAGTGTGACACGAAAACAAGTTGAAAATGCCGACTGTTGGTTTAAAGAGGGATGTACTGTTCGCTGCTCTTGGACGCTCATACACCGAAGAGGAATTTAACGATCTTTGCTTCGACTTCGGACTCGAACTTGATGAGGTGACGTCGGAGAAAGAGATGATCTCGAAAGAGCAGGGCTCTGACAGGCAAGTAAAGCCTTGATTTTCAGTTCTTCGTGGATGTGGCAAAAAATACAATAATATTGCATAAGCAATATAACAGCAAGGGAGAGTCGAAATTAGTATAGAACCCTAGTAGGAAGTTACATCCAACCTACTCAGTGGTGCCGTTAAGAGTAATCTTGAATGACCCTAGTCCCAGTTTCTAGGTTGTGTCATATGCAAAAAGACCGACTATGTGTACAGTTATTTCACATAGTTTATCAGCAATAACAGATGTCTGATCATAGTCAGTAGTCAAAGTAGTTAGCATCTACCCGATAATCTTACATGATCAGAAGTGTACATGTGATGCAGAGCGGAAGGTGCGTCAGAGATGGTGATCTACAAAATTGAGGTGCCAGCAAACCGCTATGATCTGCTGTGCATGGAAGGCCTGGTCATGGGTCTACTGGTATTCCAGCAGAAGTGCTCAGCACCTGTGTTCCAACGTGTGATCCCGGACAACATGCTGGAAGTATACACGCAACCAGCGACGGCGGACGTCCGGCCGTTTGTCATCGGTGCGGTGTTGAGAGGGATCGTGATGACACCCGACCGCTACCAGAGCTTCATTGATTTGCAGGCATTATTATGTTTGGATATAATTAACGTTAATGTTATTAGATTTCATTCAGTGCTTTCCTTCAGCTCTGTTGATTGGGTGACCGAAATGACGTCTGGCAACTACTTCACAAATCCCCAATATTCACGTTTGAGAGACTTGACCTAACAACAGTATACAAGGCTGGTTAAACAAGAAGCAGGAATCACTGATAAAATTCGATTATCGACTTTTAATCAGTTCTTAAACTGATATCGATCATGGAAAAGGTTTGGTTTTTACACCACTGTTTACTAAAAGATATTATTTGTGCATTGTTTACAGCTACACCATGTCTGAATAAAGTGCCACAACATTCTTGCCGCTGACACTGACAAATGCTGACCAATTTTCAAACCAAAATTCTTTCACTGCGATACTTAGCAGTAAATTTGCAATACAGTAATAGTCAAAGATACCACCAGTTCTCGAAATCATTACTGCACTGCCATGTAATATATCTATATTAGAAACCAGCGACAAACTGAAACATGTATTGTGATTAACAATGAATCCACAAGGTAGCAGTGTGCATAAGGTGTGGTGGATACTGTGTAGAGTTTGAACTGATCTTGGTATAAAGGGCACTTGAGGAAATCAACATTCTTGTCCATAACTTCGTCAGATGATGACTGGTATTAAAAATTTTAGCCTTCAGTTGGGAGACTAAGAGTATTCGTGGATTCATATCTCAGTTTTTCCCTCTGTTTTGTAGGACAAACTGCATCACAACATCGGTCGTCAACGTTCACTGGTGGCAATCGGCACACACGACCTTGACACTGTTGAGCCGCCGTTTGTCTATGATGCCGAGATCCCGTCGGAAATTCGCTTCCGGCCGCTGAACCAGTCGCGGGAATTTACTGCCGCAGAACTTATGGACTTCTACTCAACCGACAGCCATCTGCGCCATTACCTCGGAATCATCCGCGATAAGCCGCGGTATCCAGTCATTCGTGATAAGAACGGCATTGTGTTGTCGATGCCGCCAATTATTAATGGTGATCACACGAAAATTACACTCAGTACAAAGAACATCTTCATAGACATCACAGCAACAGACCTCAACAAGGCAAAGATTGTACTTGACACCGTTGTCTGCATGTTCTCGTAAGTAACTCCAGCGCCTATTCTAATATTTACAATACAGTACTGCTTTTTTGGTTGTCATTCTTTTGTGGAAAATCGGCAGTCATGGGGGCACTAAGTGTAACAGCTGGTTTGCGTTTCTGGTATGAATGTAGGTGAACTCTGAGAAGGACTGCAGTTTTTTGTGTGACAGTTTTGTTATAATTAGCATTAGACAAAGACACAACTTATTTGATGTAACCTGACTATTATTCTTTTCAAGATAGTTTGTTAGATTGTTACACAACCTTCTTTTCTGTGATTGCCAAATAACACCCCCACAGCTGAGGCATGTTTAGATCTAGCCTCGCAACTATTAGTTATGACTGGATACGAGCCAATATAAAACTAATCATTCTGGCACTTGACATCATAACACATTGTCCGTAATAGAAATTAAATGTTAGGTATTCTGTGTTGTACATCTGTGTAGAAAACACGTACATGGGTTAAGTTTGGGGTTTGGGGGTCAGGATTTGTGTTATGATGAGGATTACAGCGTTGGAATGATAACAGGTTAGGCCCTAGGGTATCAGTCTAAGGCCAGAGTAATAATAAAGCCGACCCTTCTTGGGGGTAAGGTGGTTGGCTATGAAGAGATTATGTTCCGTGAGTGATTTCTTTCGTCCATGTCAGCAAGGAAACCAGTCATTACTCAGGACAACAGTGCCTCTGAACCTTTTCTAATCACCGCACCCTTCTCAATATCTATTCGACAGCTGTCACACTGCAGCTGTACCAAGTATTTGTTTTTAGCAAGTTTTCAGTCATCTAAGTCCTAAGTCTACTCCAAAGACCACAACGTTTAGTTTCCTAGTTAGTCTAGTTAATTGCTACCGTAGTAACAAGAACTTACGTCAGTGGGACTGACATATATCCACATGTGCCGATCCTACATCCACATGCCGCACGATTTCACGAACGGCTTATCTCTAGCGTGACGTTTATGTCGGCGCATATCTATGGTAATGTTTACATGCAGGTGGGCGTGACCAGCATGCTGGCTGATTCATCTGATTTTGGGCTTCTGGGGAGCAAAGTTCACAAAAATTGTAGATACCTTGCCTTGGACGCCGATGAACTGCCATGCAAAATTTGATGCCGCTAGCTTTATCCTTGTCGGAGAAATCCGTAACCATACAAAGTTACAAACAAAATTGCAAACGAACAGTAACCGATATGTCCATTTCCACACCTTGCCTATTGGCGCGTGTGGATAATTACAAACCAGTGGAATCTGACTGAGTGATACAGTTGTCCTTTAAAATCATAGATTTCCGTATCTGGTTGCAGCACTGTCATGGTACCCTATATGCTGCAACATCCAACATCCAGAAAGGGAAGTATTGGCACCAAGGGACCAAGTTGTTAATCCAGGTTCGCCTGCAAAGGCTATTAAATTGACGCCTGTGTGTGCTGAAATGAACGTGTGTGTGTGTGTGTGAGGCTTGTAATAATGTGATCTGCAGGCAGTATTGCACTAAGCCGCACACAGCGGAATGCGTTCGTGTATTCTCGACCGATGGACAAACGAGCGTTTTGTATCCTGAACTGCCGTACCGTATGGAATCGGTGTCGGTGGATGACATCAACAATGGCATTGGAATCAAGGAGTCTGCTGAAGCGATTGCATCACTGCTGACCCGCATGTGCCTGAAGTCGGCTGCCATTGACGACGGCAAGAGACTTGGCATCGAGGTGTCAGGATAAAGAATTTTGAGTTTTGTGGTATAATTCTAATTGTAGTTCCAGTTGAGTTTGAAGACATTAATTTCTGTTTGATATGCGATTAGTTTTCCAAATATGTGTTTAACTGTAGCTCAGTGCAATATCTAATTTTCCGATCACAAATTAAAAATATCGTTGTTTCTTATGTTGATTTTGCTTGCAGTGTAATTTTACTTTCCATATTTGATTTCTAACTTTTGTGCAACTTCTTATGACTTATGAAAGCCATTGTTTACTTTTCAAATGATACAGCGACAGATCCAGCCAGCCCAATAGTGTATACTGTACAGCTGTACTGTGGGTTAAGCCACAGCTTTGTCTTCTACAGTCGTTGCTGAGGTACCAGGCCCCTTGCATCATCTTCACTATTTCTGGTTAGACACTGCTGTCAGTATGTAGCATAATTCGTATCTAGCACACTTGGGAGCAGTCTGTTATGAGCCATTCTGAATGCTTCAGTTAATGTAGGATTGTGGGATTCAAGGCTGTCTAGAACTGTCATGTAATCTGAGAACTACCAGCTGGTTGCTTCCAAAGACAGTTTGATATATAAGTGTTAAAAGCCACATCTTCATCACTGTCATTCATCCCTTGTGAAGAGGAAAGAAATTATCAGTCGACTAACAGTGCTGGATACCAATCAAGCCGACTTGGTCATGTGCTGACTCAATTGCATTTAGCCCACTCTGGCTCAAAATATTGCTGATAGGATGAGCTTTCATGTAGTTGGTGAACATATGTGCGATCGTTTTTTTTACAGCAGTGGCAATTTTTACACTCAGAACTAGCAATAGTATTGTATAGCCCTGTAAGCCTAAGCCATTGAATAAGTGTATGATGATGGTTAAAGGTGTGTTTGATGCTTTATTTCAGATAGGTCTTTGGCGCTTTACACTGTTGATAGGTGACAGAATGGGCAGCTGGCCGGCAGAAAATCCTGCACAATTTTCCCCCTAAAGTTCTATTACAGGAGAAGGGAATCAGGAGTACTAGCCAGTGAACCCAGTATAATCCAGAAAATAGCCATCAACCAGTGAGAGTGGATGAATGTTCTCTTTTGTGGATCCAGCCCAACTTAGCATAACTCGGAAAAAAGTAGTGGGAATTTTCTTATGAGTCTTTGGGCAGAAAATCTGTCATTTTCTTGCAGGTTTTGATCAAAGTTTTGTATTCAGAACTCAACATATTCCATTTCATTGTATTATTATTATTATTATTATTATGGACAAAGTAACTGACGATGTGGGCATTGCAGTGTTACGAAATTATGACCTCATCAAGCCTTTAAGTAACCAAATGTTAGAGTGTTCTTTCCTGTTTCTACTGGTACAAAAAGTGTAATAATCTATCAAGAAATACGGGAGTTGTAGTCAAAAATAAAGTGGCACGTTTTTTATGGACCACGATGTAGTAGTCATAGTAACAGTAGCAGCATCAGTATTTGATTTCAGATTCCACCAACTCGGCATGATGTGATCCATGCTTGTGACATTATCGAGGATGTCGCAGTCGCGTATGGCTTCAACAACGTTGATCGTTCTCCTCCGGCGACAAGTTGCATTGCCGAGCAGTTTGGACTCAACAAGTTGTGCGATCTGCTGCGTGAGGGCATCGCTGAAGCTGGCTTCACGGAGTGCCTGACGTTCGCACTGTGTTCACGCGACGACATTGCAACCCGGCTCAAACGAGATATTGCCGATGTCAGAGCTGTACATGTTGCCAACCCAAAGACGCTTGAGTTTCAGGTTGAGTCACTGTCACATACTTAAAGCACACAATCATTTGTTTTAGCCATTTCTGAAGTTTCTCCAGCAGATCTAGAACTCTTTTGCTCGTATTGTCGTTTATGGCTCTTAAGTCCTGTCACATCACTCCCATCCTATGCTCTCTCCACTGGCTCAGAATCACTTCACGCATCAAATACAACTCCTTTCTTTTACCTACAAATTTCTCACAATTACCCAGCCTTCATAACCTCATCTCTTTTCAACGTCCTGACAGTACTCGCTGTTCATCTGTCGCTACTCTTGCTCGGCCACTAACATTATCCTTTCTAAAAATTACTGATCGCTCCTTTCGCCTTGTCTCAGGAATCAGCTCCTTTTGTCACTTTGTCAACCTCATTGTTGTACCAGTTCCTCCATTTCCTACTCACTCATTCCTTCACTCATCACTTCTTCCTCTTATAAATGTAAAAAAACTGTCATTTTGTAACAACGTGTAAGGCCCATAACTGACACATATAAAACAGCAAAAATTCTTTTTGGCACGTCAAGGGCTGTGGATATAATACACAGTTCTTATTATATCCATGGCCCTTGA
>Ga0209363_1001120_pt1 | contig 12290 bp, 5 predicted proteins | sample WorMetexBAHAMAS3_FD_187385 | JGI IMG/M metagenome (GOLD analysis project Ga0209363, IMG submission 187385) | Marine gutless worms symbiont microbial communities from Max Planck institute for Marine Microbiology, Germany - Inanidrilus exumae... | ecosystem: Host-associated > Annelida > Digestive... | reverse complement strand
TGCCACTGCGAGCGTGATATAGCACCTCAAAAGAGATGTGTTCGTGGTCAGATAATTCTTTAAACTTCAGGAAATAACTGATAATATATTGGAAACGATATATAAGACAGAGATATAATTACAGTGAAAGAGTAACCGGAATAGTATGTGTCCATATGGAATTGCACCAATACCAATGACCTTAGCGGTAATTCCGATGACTTTGAGTAAACTTGAAGGTCATTCGTCTATTGCAAGCATTTTCGGGCACTTGACATGTACATGCAGTAGTAAGCAGTCGAGGTAATAAGACCTTGCAAAATTATACATGAAATGTGTCGTCAATCATTTGCGGATGCGTAATTGCCTCACAGACGGAAAACATCAGCAGCTAAATATCAAGTTCGAGCGTTATCGTAGTTCACTGTTTAGTTAATGTTTAGTTAAGTTTTATTGTTGTTGCCGTTGCTTTTTCCTCTTGCTACCATGTTATATTGGTCAATAAAGATGTATATGTAACCAAAGGTCACGGTCACGAAGACAACATTGAACACTGTACATCGATTCCAGCCAATATATACGACCTTATTTCACCATCAAGACATAGTAGCAATTAGCATAGTAATATGCGTACGCTTACCGGTAAGTCAACACGTGATGTTTTCTTTTGATGATATACGTAACAAATATCAAGTGTTATGACTCAGGAATAGGTCTTAGAAAATTAAATTTTCGTACACACGGTTTCAATATTGTGCGTAATTGGTGAAACGATCTTTAATGTGACGGACAGAGTGAATTACGGCGCTTGCATGCAATGCGTCGTGCGGTAAAATGGAGCAAGTGTGACGCGTACGGTGTGTCTCAGACGACGCGTGTGGTCGGCGGCGGTGAGATGAAAGCGAAGCGCGCACCTAGTCGGCGCTAATTGACGACGCGTGCCGATTGGTCGCCGCTGTTGTCAATCACGTCATGTGTCAACTCGGCTTGTCGCCAATACACGTGACCACCACTGACGACGTTTGTACCTACCGGGACGTGGCCGCCAACGACGAGTACGACATCGCGACAGGTCAGTTGGCACGGCACATTACTGGTTTGTTCGTCATCAAAGCGACTCTGAATCCGCAGCTTCACGGACAATCGTCGAGGCTCACAACAGCGCTGAAACCGCCACTCACTGTCAGCGTTCGTCGTCCGTGATGATGCCACGAGCATTCCTTGTCAGGACGTCTCAGCGTGAAACTCGAGACGATATGACGTCAGCCGATCATCATTATCATCATCACCATTATCATCATCTTCATCATCAGCAGCAGGAACGTCAAAGCAACAGCCAATTTTTGTTGACAACGTCATTCGACCAAGTCAATCGGGACGACCTCAAAATAACTTACGGTAAATTTATATTTGTACACAGTATCGTACATTTCACTTATATATGAATCTTTATTGACCAACAAGTGGTAGAATAAAACAAAAAGAAAAACACAATAACTAGCAAAACATAAATGCATAATTACAACAAATGCATTATACAACTCACTTTTTTAACACATTGGCTTTCCATAACTTATTGTCATACATTTCTAGTACAGTGATACAACAGCTTTTAACACTGAGAATTTTTCAAACAGTAATTGTCAAACTAGTTGCACATAAATATTCGATCTTGATGTAAGCTGTATCTTTTAAATTGGAACTTAAAATTTAGGAGATTATAATACGGTAAAAAAAAGAAAAACTACCTATTGGCTGACATCGATGCTGTTTTTGATGACGAAAGTGAAAACGCAGAGCATGACATGATGCTATTCAGATATCACTTAGCAACAAAGTCCAGATTCCTTAGCATCTGACATTTATTTATTTATTTTATTTATTTAAAAACTTCGGAGAACATATAATACAATGTAAAAACTAAGATAAAAATCTTATATGAAACTCCACGACCGTCACAGGGCATGAAACGCCGCTAACATGACGCCGCAACATAAACACACCCCAAAAACATAATAAACGAATTAAAGTTAAAATCTGTACTGCAAGTAATGTGTTAGGTCTACTCGTGCCAGTGCATTTATAAATTGTGAAGTGACACTGGTAACAGTTGATGGCAAATTATTCCATGCTATATTTTATCAAGTGCAATATTAGCAATCTGACGTAGTCTTCCGAAATATTATAATGATGTGTAATGTTTACGACGTGCCGAAGGATCTGCATTGGTAGCCCGTCGAGTTCCGCACCACGTAAAGGTGTGCCTTTTAGATGCATATGGTGCACATCATATCTGGCGGATACCGTGGTTCCGACAGCCGTCAGTTGTACTGGCCTACGTTCAGGCAGTATGCAACGATACATCCAACCGCGCGTCCGTACCAAGTTCGGCGATCGCAGTTTCTCATCAAATGAACCCCGTATCTGGAACACGCTGCCTGTCAGCCTCCATGATATCGCTGATACTGCAAAATTCAAACGTTCCCTGAAATCGTATTTTTAATTTAGCTTATTCCCCCAACTGAACAACTTTACTACGCTGTTGAACATTTTTTTATTTTGTAATTAGCGTATAATTATTTTATGTATGTATGTATGTAGAGCAGTCACGGAATGAAGGGGTGCATTCGTGCCTCCATCAGCTGTGGTCGGCTGTCCTTGCGTCCAGAAACACGCTGTTCCAGCAGCGACTTCCGGTGACGTCATCATATCAACTTCCGCCGCCGGAGCCGTTAAATGACGACCAACAACAAGGCAGCAAGTTCAATCCTTTCATCAACAGTCCTCCACTTACTGCAGACGTTGATACTAACCGGTCAGCTGCATATAGTGCACTGTTTCCGGTTTTATGCGTGTGTCATTACGCTGGCCGCGTCCATAGCAAAAAGCGTAATGTAACTGTCTGGCGTCCGTCCGTCTGTCCGTCTGTCTGTCTGTCCCGTCGGCAATCGGTATGCTCGCCGTGACTCACCAGGGAGCAGCCTTCGATGCGGCCAGCGTACATTTCGTCCCGATAACTCGAGGGCCGACATACTTGTTATATTCGGGATACCCGGCGTGGTGATGCAACGGGTGGGGGGTCGGTATTGTGATCGAAAGGTCGCGGGTTCGCCTCTCGGTCGGGCGCGGCTGTGTAACCACTCTCAGGAAGTAGTTCGCACCTTCTGCATCTGTCATCAAGCGGTATAATTTGGTACCGGCTAACGGGCGGTGACAGTCTGCGACAGGAAAGGTAACCTTAGGTCTGGCATCGCGCTGGCCAGGCATTAGAGTCATCATGGTTTATCCACAAGCGGGCTCCACACGTAGGAAAAAAGAGATGAACAGACGAGCACCTCGCCTGCGCTTCTCTATAGAGTATGGCATCTTTTATCTTTTCCATACGGTAAATATCTCATCGTAGATTGCCGATTTGGCCCCTTTTCCCGATAGCTGAATAAACTTTGTCATAACAACCAATTTTGGGGTCAACATTGGCAAAATCGGACTATTCACCTATATTCGCAGCCCTGGCACTCCGAAACAGATTGCAGTATCGCCATTCTGATTTAAACAAGTTTATCTACGATAAACTCCGGAGTTTAAGAAGGTCGTGGCTTGCACCTACTCATTTAAAAAAAAACATCTTTATGGTAGGCAGTTGACTGTACATTAAGGATCTTACCGTATTTTTCGATTGCTCAAGGGACGTTGCCATGACAACCAATTTTAGCGTCTAAATTGGCGAAATCAACTTATTCACCTTTATTCGTTGCCCTGGCATTCGGAAATGGATTGTACTATCACACTTCTGATTTTAAAAGGTTTATCTACAATGATCTGGCTACATCGTTTAAAATACTTGGTGAACATCGGTCCAGTAACTCCAGCGTTTAAGAGGGTGAAAGGTGTACACCCCTCGTCGATCAGCAGTTTGGCAATGTTCGCTTTACTGCTAAACCTTGCGGGGATCAATACTGAGTTTTCTGGGACGATCACTACTCAGTTTTGTTTCACCTATACGCTGGAGGACGTCACTGCTATGCCGCGCGGGCTACACGCTAGGCTCTGATACGTATTTCTAGTTATTAAAATAAACCTTTGAGCAAAGAGATCTCAGGATCTACTAGACCGATTTTCACCAAATGTTCACCGTATGGTAGGTATTTGACCGTAGATTGTCCACTTCAACCCTTTTTTCCGATGGCTCAAGGGACGTTGCCATGGCAACCAATTTTACGGTGAAAATTGGCAAATTCAGGCTATTCACTTTATTCGTAGCCCTGGCATTCCGAAGCGGATTGCAATATTGCCATTCTGATTTTAAAAAGTTCATCTAGCTACACTCTTTGCAAATCTGGTCAAAGTCGTCGAGTAACTCCGAAGTATAAGAGGGTCGTCGGCATGCACACCCCTCATTAAAACAAATCCTTTGAGACAATTTATCTCAGGATCTACTTGACTTTTTTTCGCCAAATTTACATCATCAGTACGTATTTGGTCGTAGATTTAGGAGCTCACCTTCATTTTCCGATCGCTTAAGGGACACTGCCATGGCAACTAATTTTGCGGTCAAAACTGGCAAAATCGGGCTATTCACCTAAAGTTATTCGTAGCCCTGGAATTTTGAAACGGATTGCAATATCGCTATATGCTATTCTGATTTTGAAATATTCATCTGTGATGATCTGGTTACATACACTGTGTGTAAATCTGGTGAACGTGGGTCCAGTAACTCGGGAGTTTAAGAGGGTCGTCGGCGTGCACCCCCTCATTTAAAAACAAATCTTTGAGACAAATTATCTCAGGATCTACTTGACCAATTTTCACCAAATTTTTACTTTTTGGTAGGCATTTGATCGCAAATTAAAGATCTGACCTTATTTATCCGATTGCTCAACGGATGTTGCCATGGCAACCAATTTTATCGTCAAAATTAGAGAAATTGGCCTATTCACCTTTATGCGTCGCCCAGGCATTCGGAAATGGATTGCAATATCGCACTTCTAATTTTAAAAGGTTCATCTACGATGATCTGGCTACATCGTGTAAAACACTCGGTGAACATCGGTTTAGTAACTCCAGAGTTTAAGAGGGTAAAATATGTACACTCCCTCGTAGATCAGCAGATTGGCTACGTTCGCTTTACTGCTAGACCTTGCGGAGATCAGTGCTGAGTTTTCTGGGGTGATCACTACTCAGTTTTGTTACACCTATGCACTAGAGGGTGTCACTGCTATGCCGCGCGGGCTCCACGCTAGGCTCAGTCACGCATTTCTAGTTTTTAAGATAAATATTTGAACAAAGAGATCTCAGAATCTACTGGACTGATTTTCAACGGTGGAACAACTGACGTTGCCATGACAACCAATTTTACTGTCAAAATTGGCAAAATCGGGCTATTTACCTTTATTTGTAGCCCTGGCATTCCGAAACTGATTGCATTGTTGCCATTAAGCTTCATCTGCGATGATCTGGCTACACACTGTGCGTAAATCTGGTCAACGTCGGTGCAGTAACTCCGAAGTTGAAGAGGGTCGTCGGCGTGCACCCCCTCATTAAAAACAAATCTGTGAGACAAACCAATTTTAGCGTCAAAATTGGCGAAATCGGACTATAAACCTAAAGGTATTCGTCGCCCTGGCATTCGGAAATGGATTACAATATCGCCATTCTGATTTCAACATGCTTATTTGCGATGATCTTTCTATATTGTATGTAAATCTGGTGAACGTGGGTCCAGTAACTTCGGAGTTTAAGAAGGTCGTCGGCGTGCACCCTCTCATTTTTGAAGAAAAAATTTTTTTAAGACAAATTATCTCATCATCTACTTCACCGATTTTCACCACGTTTTCCTTTTTGTTAGATATTTGATCGTAGATTAAGGATCTGGTCTTCTTTTCCCGATCGCTCAAGAGACGTTGCCATTACAATCAATTTTAGGGTTAAAATGAGCAAAATTGGGCTATTCACCTTTATTCGTAGCCCTGACAGTGACATTTCGAAACGAGTTGCAATATGGCCATTCTGAATTTTAAAAGTTCATCTGTGATGATCTGGTTACACTGTATGTAAAGTTGGTGAACTTTGCTCCAGTAACGCCGGAGTTGAAGAGGGTTGTCGGCGTAAAACTGAAGCTGATAATGTGGTATTTACGTGTTTATTTTCGTCTGTGATACGCGCAGTTTATATCCACGGGTGAATAGAAATCACAGCGTGAAGACATCAGCTGACTGCGTCACCACATCGACTGTGATGGGCTTCAATGCGTCGAACATGAGCAGTTTGAAGAGCAGCTGCTGCAACCAGCGTGGACACTCGGTCACCGGCGACAAACTGTTGACTGAGACCACGACTCATCGCTACGCACTCAGTTGTCTCCTTCAGCTCGCCGACACTGACGTCGTCTCTCCGTCACCGGCCCGGCTGCAGTGTACGGCCTGCCACAAGAGCTACTGGACGGTCGGCGGACTGTCGAAACACCGTGAGTTCCACTGCCGGGAGCTGACTGCCGCCGACCCGTCGAGCTCACGACCACCGCAGCATCCAGGAGACTTCACCGGCAGAACGGCCGTGTCGACGACGGGCAAGGACCAGCGATGTCCTCAGTGCGACAAAGCGTACACGTCGACGAGCGCTCTCAAGATGCACATTCGCACGCACACTCTGCCGTGCCGATGTCGACTGTGCGGCAAGGCGTTCTCGCGACCGTGGCTGCTGCAAGGTCACGTGAGAACGCACACGGGCGAGAAGCCGTTCACCTGTCCACACTGCCAGCGAGCGTTCGCTGACCGGTCCAATCTGCGAGCGCACCTGCAGACGCACTACGACGTCAAACAGTACCACTGCGACGTCTGTCGACGTACGTTCTCGCGCATGTCTCTGCTGCTGAAACACCGCTACGGCGCATGCGCAGTCGTCACCGACACCGGAAACAGCACGGCCGGTGTGCATGCTCAGCAAACGATGAACTCTTAGAAGGAGTGAGCACGTTCTGGGTACCGGTACTGTCTTCGATGAACTGACGCAAAGTGAAACATCTGGCGATATGATGACTATGATGATCGCAGTAGGAACTTTAAAGTAAATTAGTCAGTGCTCGTTAATAGTTGTTCATTTGTTACGTCAGTGTTGATGTTGTTCAAGGAACTGTGTAAGTTCAAGTCACAACTCACATTGTTTTGTTGTAATTACTCGTGTTTACATTGACTCAATTTACAGAAGAGCACTGAACGTGTGCTTAGAACTGAACATGTAAATTGGTAAAGAAAGCAGAAAGGTTTTGTGCGTGGCTGTTTAATTACAGTGGATCTTATACAGTGCTTTGAATGTTGGTCCTGTTGCGTAAATTATAAATTACTGACATGTTACTTGTTTTTGATTAAATTGCTTGTGTTTTATTGATTATTTACACCGATCACAGTTGTACTGGAACACAACAAATATTACTCGTTGTTGTTCTGTTGAGTGGACGTAGACGATCAAGCTACTGACAGAGTTTATCACGTTTGGCAGTGCAATCACAGCAATTAGCTCTCTGGAAATCACCTTTCTATCCACAGTTATGCGAGGGTAGACCAAAAATACGGGAACGGAGAATGAGTGAGGTTACAAATGAAAAACACGCTCAGCACATACGTACATGTAGGGGCCTACAGTACGGAACATTGCTAGTTCAATCAGTTCACTCAAAGAAATAATACAAACAAGAGAATACAAACACGTCACTGTATCTCAGCTTAGATTAACATTTAAAATCACAGCAATACAAAATTACTGGCAATTTGTTTTTAGCTTAGAAGTCTTGTCAATTAAGTCTACACAAAAGTTATGTCAATTGGAATTGAATGTTACAAGTTGGCACAACTGCAAACTACAAATTAATTTACATCAGCTTGTAACTCTACAACAGTATTACGTTAGCTCTGTTGCCTGCTGTTCATGTTCTTTAATACTCTTCACCTTCCTCGCCTTCACCCTCAACTGAATCCACACCGACCTCTTCGTAGTCCTTCTCCAGGGCAGCCACGTGTATCAAACATGTGTCACAATTGGTAATGGATATATGCTAAAGCGTATTAAGACCATTATATTCAAAGAATTATGGCGACGTTTGGAGCAGTATTGCTCATAACTCTGTGTCAAAATTAGTGCTTGTATTCAAAACGTCATTACTGGCTGAGCAAGCTTCAATACTCAATAGTCGGTTTGGTGTCTGCTTATTGAGCTAATCGTTGCTTGCGCTGTTCTTTGAAACATTAACATAACAGTTGCTAGCAGCGATTCCGATATATTCTAACTATATAATTGCATATCCATACGCGATACCGTGCCTTGATTTCGTAAATAGGCTCAATTTTTTTAATTTTGCATTCTCCAAAATCATGCAGATTGTCCGTTTTATTCCGTTCCTGCTTTTACAGTGCCGACCATCGGGTGAACTACCGAGTAACCCCTCAAAAAACGGGGTCATTGTGTTTGACTGTTCGTCTTTAAAACGCTCGAACTAATTCACGTGATTTTTGGCACATTCCAATGTCGTATTTTATTGAACACAATCTGCTAACTTTATGTCATCAAGTTTATAGCACAAAGTGGCCCAACCTGGCGAAATTAAATAACCTGGTTTTCGCTTTCGGCGACTGCTGCTGTGCTGGATGCTGGAATTTCAGCCTGATATGCGGAGTGCAGCAGGACAAATCCGAACACGTTGTTGAAGAAATCGACAGCGGTGTGTCGAAAGACAGGGAAAATAGAAGCCGTCCCCGGTCTGCTCGAATGGCGTCGAATATTGTACTTGTTGGAGATTTATTTGCAACGAGGCGTGGCAGAAACTCTCGCAGGAGTGAGGCATCAGTGAATGGCGACGTCGTCTAGAATGTGTGATGCAGCAGAAGGGAAGACACATTAACACATGTTCATAAACTAGGAAATAAGCCAGCACTCACAAGAGTACAGAGACCCACGCCGGTTGACTCGTGCCTTGACCTTTGACCTTTCGACCCCAAAACAAATGGGTTTCTATGGGTCATCATAGAACATTTGCATGTCAAGTTTGGTGATCCTAGCTGCATCGGTTTTTGAAATATCGTGCGAATAAACAGACAGACACACGGCGGTGAAACCCTGCCCCGCGACGGCCGTCAGCATCGGCAATGAAACATTATGTTTGCGCAGTCGATATTTATAATATATGGACTGATATCCGGAAGAACATGGCCAAGAAAACCGTTTTTATTTTAATAGATAATGGAAAACTCTGGCGAAATACAGTTTCCCTTTCCCTTACAATGTAAAAAAACAAAGACAGGGTTTCCTTCGCCACGTGGCGCCACTTTGTATTAACAAGTTGATGGAAATAAATTTACAAAATATTTAGGACAAAACTGCTTTGCTAAAAATCTTGCAAATCGGTTCGGGCGTTTCCAAGAGCTGAGCGGTCAAGTGCAGTGTCCAGGCAGTGTGTGAGAAACACATCTCATGAACCTGATCGCACTTGCTCTATTGCTGCACTCTTCGTTTGCGTTAAAACGTCTTACAGTAATTTTTGTACGTATAGGTACAGATTACAGATATCGAACGGTAGGTGAGTTGGTTGCACAAGTAGATTCGTATTCCTACACGTAGATGGCGGCTGAGGTCACCGTGCACTCAACTCCACGTAGCGGTGGTTTGTCGCGACAGATGCGGTTTGACGTCATGACCACAATAATGACGTCAGTGAACGTTATGCGTTGATCTGTGTGACAGAATGTCGGCGCCGCTATGATCTACCGGCTTAGCTGGCGGCTTAACGGCTTATCGGCGCTGTCGCCGATGGCGGGCCGTGCAGTCGTTGAGAGCTGGGTCCTGAAGCAGGTTCTGTGAGTTGCCGTCATGGTCAATAAATGTGCAAATTTGCAGCAGCAGCAGTTCGGCGTCGCGAGCGATATTGCAATGAACGTCAGCTAAGCGCGATGTGGAGATAATTGCACACCGACGAAACGACCACATCGTCGCATGTGTACGTCTCCGCTGCACCTCATCTCAACCGGCCGGTCTTTGGCTGTCTCAATCACAATCGCACTTCATCATAACGGCGTCGTGACAGTCGCTTGCTTACACGACTGCAATCGTGTGAGTAAGTAAGTAGTTTATTAAAATGCACAGTGCACACGCAACAAACGCACATGTTGTACTTACTGCCATAATGTCTCCACATCAAGCTCAAGCATCAAACCAACTCGTCTACAATTGCACGCATAACAGTCAAACGTGAAAACAAAAAATATAAATAACAACTGCACTTTCATATTGCACACCTTAAACTACGAGACTAATTAAGGCTTATTCTTTTGAACAAGTACAATTAAAAATTAAAATGAATCAACCTGACTCACAAACGTCCACGACTGCAGGCTATATCCCATTGCAAAAAAAACTTCTGAATGTCATTAAACTGTTCTTTATTGACATCATACAGCTAACTACAGTAATTATGAGACAATATCTGCATCGAAAATTATGTCAGTGTTCCGCAAAACGTAAATCGCAAACCGTTAGTTTTATCAGTGATATTATAAATACACCGATATGAAGACATTTTACCGCCAAAATGTCTCTAGGAGAGACTTTTTGCTGTTTAATGTCGCCGTGAGGGAGACTTATTAATCGTTAAACGTGCTCAGTGAAGAGTTTTTAAGAAACGATCACGTTCTTATAATAAGGAACAGGCGTGCCATCTTGCTGAAATATAAAATCATCAGACATCAATGTCGCGATTCGCTCTGATTCGTTTGTGATATACGGCGCTATATAAATTTGTGTTTTATTCGCTTTGATTACAGGAGTCGTCAATGAACTTCAGAATTAACGTGTTTCCTTCCTTTATCCAGGTATGATTCTGCACTGGCATCAGCACCAAATATCTGCTAAAACCAGTCTGCATTTGCATTTTTCTTTGAGTAACACTTGGTCCGTTCCCTTTCAGTTAAGATTTCCCAAAAATAACGTAATAAAGCGGGGCGACTGAAAATACACGACCTGAAAATGACGGTCTGGAAAAGGACGGACAAACTTTTAGCACTGGGGTCTGGAAAATGCAGGACAGAAAAATGACGGACAGAGTTAATTAGAGCTGATTGTTTTCTACATACTAAGGTCTTATTATGATTGTAATCACATTGTTCGTTGTATTTTCTGAGGCTTCTTACAGCAGTAGCAATATATGTAGACAGTAGATTTTCGGATGAATATCAGATCGCAGATGACTTGTTCCTTGCCTACGTTGCTTTATGCTCATAGGCTGGGTAAAAAGGTGAAAGCTAAAGGCTTCCCATACTCGTTATCGAGCGTCAGGCCCGGAGCTGATCCGGCGTACAGGCAGTCAGTCCACAGGGGACTGACTATAAGTCATCCACCCGGCCCGGTGGTAGGCTGCCATTACGTACTGCCAGGCCTGCCTTTCCAACCGCAGAGCGGTTACCTTTCCAGCCGCAGAGCATCACCGCCATTTGGCTGGTAGTCATTTTATCGTCCAACAGAGGGTAGAAGACTGAGTCGACCTGGGTGGCTGGTTAAATACCGAAATAAAGTGCCGCCTCCGGGAGTCGAACCCAGACAAGGTCACCCATCCTAGCATTAACCGGGCTCAGCGTAGGTCAACCTCGTTGATCGAGACCAACGAGTTACCACAGTACCACTACGCCAAACCGCAACATAGGCTGGGTGGCTAGTTCTATATAGTAGCATAATGATTTGCACTAGAATGTTAATTTAGCTAGTCTACTGTAGTCGTATATTCCTCACAACATTTTACGATACATTAAGGCGCTTTGTTTTTGTTAAGCTCTCTTGGGGTATTTGGATTACTATGCTACTCCGAGCCTAAATGCATGAGTAGATTTTTTTACTCGCATGCGACGCAAAGTATTCCGTCTTTTTCCAGAGCCCGTAATTTCGTTCGAAGTTTGCTAAACGTTTGTCCATCATTTTTCAGTCCTGCATTTTCCAGAACCCTAGTTTTCTTTGTCCTTCGTTTTCAGGTCTTGCATTTTCAGCGCCCCCAATAAATCATCAAATGTCTCTTTGCAAACTGCAGCACCAGCAAAGCTAATGTGATATATTTCACTGGATCGGCCAAGTTCGTATTCCCATGGTTTTTAGCGAACGTGAACTCGCGTTCACGATCGCTATATGCTATCGGCCGTCCGTCTGTCTGTTGGCTGTCTGTCTGTGACGTTGGTGCACCCTACTCAGGCGGTTGAACTTTTCGGCAATTTTTTTACCATACGATAGCTCAAGGACTCTACTTTTCTGGTGCCAAAAATTGTTGGCGGGGGACGCCCCTTTCC
>Ga0209363_1001119_pt1 | contig 12292 bp, 8 predicted proteins | sample WorMetexBAHAMAS3_FD_187385 | JGI IMG/M metagenome (GOLD analysis project Ga0209363, IMG submission 187385) | Marine gutless worms symbiont microbial communities from Max Planck institute for Marine Microbiology, Germany - Inanidrilus exumae... | ecosystem: Host-associated > Annelida > Digestive... | reverse complement strand
GTATTGTGTTAGTACATACCACTCCAAGTGTTTGCATGAACACCCTTGTCTTCTCAGTGAGCTGTGATATGCTGAGCGCAACTTTAAACCCACTTATTCGCTTAGTACCTTCCTTTATTGCCACTAGGTAGGTAGGTAGGATGCCAGGCTTGATTGCACGCAGTTTCCAAGGAATTCTTATAGAACTTTGGATATCAGTTAAAACTCTGGGGTTAACAATGCATTATATCATGGTATCAGGTTCAGGCACATGGGCTAGGGGGCCCATGCTCCTGAAATGCCAAAAATGATTTTTAATCATGCAATTTTGTGTCTAAATTTTAAAAAATAAGTGACACTGCTAGACCCTATGCTGGATGTGAATACTTTCTCCCTCCCACACTGTCTGGTTTTGGTGACTTGACGTCTTTGGCATCGCAAAACGGTTCACTGTATTACTCGCTGGCCTGAGAACTGCCCTGCATGTGTGAGGTTGACTGTGATGGCTCAAGAAAGGATGTGGCCAGTAAGTAATCGTTTTTGGTGAGTTATCTTCAGTGCTTTGACACTGTTGGTTGAGTGACGGGAAAAGTATTTGGCTCGGAAAAACCTGAACCTGCTCTATAGTTATCCTCAGAGATTTTCTTCTGATGGAATCGGTGCCCCACATGGGCTTCGGGGCGATGATGTGCCCTGATTTGTTTATTGACTCCAGCATTGTTTGAATAAGTAAGTGGGTAAGCGTCTTAGTAAGTAAGTAAGTGACAAATTTATGAAGCGCCAAAACCAGAATAGGCCCTCTCCATTTCCAGGTCGGAGGTCGTTGTATGCATCCAAACCTGGCTGTAGTTTCTTGGCTTTATATTATGTTGTAGTGTATTTTGTTACGGCTGCATGTCTGCTTTGTTGTGTTTGTTTTTAGTTTTTCAGTACTTCGCCAGGAGATTGGCTGGGAAGAATGTCTCCAAACTGACGTATTTTGTGTCGAATAAGATATAAAACCTTAACTCAATCAATCCAGGCTGGAGGATGTAAGAGGCAACCAAAACTGGCTTTAGTTTTTGTGTTTATTTTTATGTGTTGTGGTTTGTTACGGATGCATGTTTGCTTTTACTGTGTTAGATTTAGTTGTTCGTACTAAGCCAAGAGATTTGCTGGGAAGAATGTCTCTGAAATGACATATTTTGAGTCGGGTGGGATATAAAACTCAGTTGATAGAATCGATTAAAACTGGGGTGAAACTGGTGAAGAAGATGGACTGAGTACGTTTGTTGTGTGCTGTGGTGATAGGCGCTTGATGAAGGCACAGTTGGAATGAAGAAGAGCGGACGCCGACTTGTGATAGCTCCACCGTCAATGGCGTACAGTCAGGACAGCAAGCACAGCAAAGTAGCGGCTGATGCTGTTGTCGCATTTGAAATTGATGTTATTCGGGTTTGTAGACAACGTCTGCTTGTCATATTTTTTCTATACGATACAATGCAGTATGTTTACGTGCGCTGAAAAGCTGACGAGATGGTCGTCTTAATATGGCACACAGCAAGATCACAGTCTGATATATGAAATTTGTTTTAGCATTTTTTTTTATTTTTTGAAAAATTGAGATTTCAGTCTATCAGTTATCTTTTTAATATGAAGAAATCCAAGTCGAGATTGTGGTTTGCCATTGTGGTTAATTTCATATTTTGAAACAGGAAGAACAATATTTAATGATTTGAGCTTGATGTCAAAAATGGAAATTAGAGTGCAAGGCCATTAATTTGGGAGTATTGCTAAATGATTATCTGTTATTATTGTTGTCAGATTGTTGTTAAAGTATGCAAATGGTTGTCCATGAATGACTGTCATCTTTCAGTGCTCTGACACTGTTAATTGGGTAACTGGAAAGGGCAACTGGCCTGCAATGACCCAACTAATTATTCCCAAAGTTTAATGTCGGTGGAATAATGCTGGAAAAGGAAGTCGATAAAACAAAACAGAAAGTAGTAGTTGATGGTTGACGTCAGCTGATGATGATGATGATGATGATGAGGCAGGTGAAGCTGGCTCATGAGCAGTCCTCTGAACCTGCAGCGTCGTCACTGGACTCAAGTGAGACGCTGCTGGACAGTATTGAGGATGAGGATGGTTCCAAGTCTCGTCATCCGCCAGCTCCACCAGTGAGCTCCACCATTCTCACAGTACCATTACAATCGTCCACATAGAGCAACCATTCAACGGCCTGTGTGTGTGTGTCTGTGTTTGAACTAAACGACCTTTGACCTAGATTGTTGGCACGCTGGCTCTCCTTGACACTAACAGTTTAAAGTTTGAAGGTCAAGGTCAAAGTTCACAGTCGCTGGAGGAAAAGAACAGCTCAGTGGCTGCTGGGATGGCTGACTGTGGGTGAAAAATCTGCAAAACCTGTATATGGGATATTTGGATGAAGACTGCAGGACTTGTACAGTGCAGATACAGTTGTGTCAGATTACTGAACACATTGACTACAGATTATTGTTGTACTTAGCAGTAAGTAAACGTGTTTTATGCTTGTCTGCATATGTTACAAGTGTCAGAAATACGCGAATATGCGGTTTTTGAATATTTGTGTATTTCAGCAAAATGCACATATCGCATATCTTTTCCACATATTTTGGCTTTTTGTTACAAAGAATATTAATACGAAGAATATTGAGATATTATTTTCTAATTCTATTATTGAATAAATAATAATAAATATTCGTTGTGAACTAAATATGGCAGACAATTATACTAAATAGAAGCATACGAGCAACACCATATCACAGTAGCGTACAGAGCACAGTTAGTACATGTGTTTTTTCAATTTCCGTTGCTGTGGTTAGGCTTAAACGTATGATGTCAGAAATGTGTGAATATGCGATCGCATTTCTATTCTATGTTCCACATATTTTGAAAAAAAATTTCCTCGTAATTCCGACATGCCTAATATGTGCATCTTTCTCTGTGCATGTACATATTTACAAAATGCAGCCACACTGGTTGTTTATCTGGCCTGCCGTGCCTCTAGTCTTCACCAGCTGACTGTCCCTTCTGCTCACGTACCATATTACCCATATTCCCCGGGCCGCTAATGCGCCATGATTTAATTTATGTGTTGATTTTGGTGTTATATAGATTGCTTGTTTGCATGTTTACTTTAAGTTCCTTCTTCACTTTCTTTCTTCCTTACTTTTTTCGTTTCTTGTGCTACTTTTTTTACTCATTTACTTCCTTACTGGTTCACTTCCTGACTCACCGTGTCCTAGAAGCTACTTAGCTTATTCCACGTTAATCAGTACGTTCTACTACTACTATCTATCTACTCCCTCCAGAATAGACCTGTTCTGACTCCAGTCAGGAGGTTGTAGGAGGTGACCAAACATGTCTTTAGTTTTTTGTGTTAATGTTATGTTGTAGTATATTTTATTTTGTTACGGATGCATGTTTGCTTTTGTTGTGTTTGTTTTCGTTTTTCGGTACTCAGCCAATAGATTGGCTGGGAAGAACGTCTGCGAAATTACCTATTTTGTGTGAGGTGGGACGTAAAACCTTCACTCAGTGAATCAATCACATGCCATGTTAGCTATTCAGCAGAATTAACCTGGAATGGCTGTTATGTTTTCTTTCTGTGTTTAAAAAGGACCAATTAATTTTTGTATTACAATTTCCATATTATTGTCTAATTCTGAAAAGGAGTGAGTTGATAGTGTGACAGTGATAGACAGTAATGAATGCTTTTATTTGAACTGTTGATCTGCAGCCGGCCAAGTCGGACAAGGCCAAGTTGATATCACGGATGGCAAAGATGGGACAGCCGATGTTACCTGTGATGAGTCCTTCATCGCCAGTTGATTCACCAGACCATGAGGTCTGTGGATGTTGATGATGATGATGATGATGATGATGATGATGATGAGGTAAATAATAACAAGTGGTCAAAGAATTTTGATGAAAGTGTGCATTGCAGGGGGTGTATTTTTCACGGGGGACAATTTAATGTGACACTGACCAGTTGGGAGCATTGTAGTTGGCTGTCATTCCATTATTGAGGCTTGAATGATTTCTTTTGCTGCATGTACCACGGCAGAGACTCAGTGGGCTGGAGAACTCCCGATAATTGCCTCTTTCCATGGGGATCTTGATTCCTGTTTAATATATGTTGTTTGGGCCCACCCAGTTTAGCTCCTATAAGGCATTTCGATCAGTTCAGCCGTTTTTGCAGTGCACATCCTTATGACCAACCCACAGACTGCAGTTGACAATGTGCAACAACTGTAGCAATAGGCCGCATCTCTGCAATGCATGCAGTGCGGTTTAATAATAATAAAAATAGTAGTTAACAGTCACCACTGACCAAGGCATCTCAATTCTGTCTTTCTGTCAATATTTCTCGGAATGTTATGAATGTATTGTCAGGAAATTTGAAAATTTGGGAAGATGTTCTCTTCATAATGGGAACATTTAGTTATAATAATTTGATAGTGATACCTTTTTATCAGGTGTCCACACTTGTGTCAGAATATATAAATTGACTGTGTAATGAATGACCTCATAGGATAGTGAAGATTTTGGTTGAATTATGCTGACATGGTTAGTCTGATTTATGTGGTCTTAAGAATAAGGGCTAACCTCTGCAGTATATTAGCTTGGATCTGATTTCTCAAGATAATTGGACATCGCAATTTTTCGCCTTTTTGTTGCTCTTAACTGTAAACAGTACGACTATCACAGTACATTGAAGATCTCCTGAAGCAGTTGATTGGTTGCTATAGTAACCTGATGCTGCTGTCACTGAGCTTGCCCATTTTGACAAGCAGCGTTGGCGTCAGTCTAGACGAGTCTTAGTTCAGATGCGTGTTTTCTGAGCCCTTAATGGAGATGGACATATTTACCCACAATGGCGGCAGTTGTGTGGTTAGGGTTGTCACCGCTGTTTGGCTGTTTTTCCAGATGATACCCCGAAAACGGATGCAGCTAAGATCACCAAACGTGACATAAAAATGTTCCACGATGCGTGCTGGAAACCCATTTATTCTGGGTCAGAAGGTCAAAGGTCAAGGTCACTTTATCTGTGTGTCAGTCTCTAGTCAGTGCAATATTACCAGTGCTGCTGCATGTGTAAGCTATGCTGGGTTTTTCCTGCTGTAAAGCCCTGGCACACAAGGAATGATAGAAATACTGGGTTTCTTGTGCATCACTTCTCCGTGTCCACTTGCCGCTGGGTTTACCCTGGCGTGGGCTTTTGCACTTTAGTGAGCGCCGGCTTCTTGTAGTTTTATAACCTTTGTCATCATCATCATCATCGTCATCATGATGCTGTTGTAGTCGTTGACTGCTGCAACTCCACCCAGCCCAGGACCAGTTCTTCACAAGCCCGAGGTTCCTGCCAAGTCGACTCATCATTATCCAACCCATCCGCCTCACACGACACACGTCGCTGCAGAAGCTCTGGCTGGTCATGCATACCACACAGCTCAGCCACCATTCCAACGTTTGTCATTCGTGTTTTGTTTTCATTAGAAAGTGTACGTTATTACTTCTTACCCGTGCCCCATGTGGGCTCGGTACCATTCCCCCTTATCCCTTCAGTTACCTACTTCCCCACCCACCTTCTACACTATCTTATAGTATTTTTACTATTTCCTTTTCCCTTTCTTACTCGCTTTATCTATTTTCTTGCTTTTTCATCCCTTCCTGTTCTACCAGGCCGGATGTTGTAGGAGACGACTAAACCTGGCGTTAGTTTTTTGTCTGTGTTGATTTTGTGTTATATGTATTTCTAGTTAAGGATGCATGCTTATTTTTGTCGTATTTGGTTTAATTTAGTCTTGCGGTGTGATAGTTATCTTTCCCTGTTCTAGGCGCAAGCATAATAATTTAAATGAGCCTTTCTATCCCCTACCGTTTTTTGGGTGGCTGGTGAACAAAAAGGCGGCCAGGGTTGAGGTTATTATATTGCTGGCCTTCTTTTACTGGGTAGAGATAGCTCTCCACCCCTGACCTTTCTTCTCTGATATAGCCATATTTGTGCTGAAAAGGGATGTTAAACTCCAACTAACTTCTTCCCTAGTAGAGGTGAGAATTGTTGCAATCAGCGTGGTTGTATGTCTGTCTGTGTGTTTGTCACACATCTAAAGAACCACATGTCGAAACTTCAAAAAAATTTATGCATGTGTTAATGTGCCGTGGCTGGGTCCTAATTTTTGTGCACATAATGCAGCCAGTAGCGTTATGGCGGCACCGGGGGTGAAGTTTAATGTCTGCAATTGCCTGGTTATATTAAGTGTTTATTAGAATGAAGTATCATCACGGTGGGTTCACTATTGTGAGTTATAGTTATGCACAGACAATGGCAGTAAAGATGGTAGTACCGTAACTTGAGACAGCAGTTTTACTGAAATTATTAAAAAAGAAAATTTGTCTGTCAATTGTAACACTAGCAGACCTAAAAAAATCTGGAATGGAAGGACAAAAACGTTGGCATATCTGTGAAAATGCAACTCTTTGACATGATATGTTCTCATTAGTGTATGTGAATGTTAAAGAGCGAAGATGAAATCGGTTGCTGTTCTTCGAAGTGAGATGCTTTGTAATCTATATCTAATAATCCGTCGGTTGGTGAATTTATTTGGCCAGGGGCATGGTTTACGGCGGGCGGATGGACGGGCGGGTGGCGTGACTCGACGGACGGACGGCAGACAAGCCACAGTCGAGCGCAGCAAGATTGTGGCTTGTTTGCTGAACATTCGATGGCAGACAAAGACGTTTTACTGCACGGCACCACGCCAGCATGCTGTATGTTGTGGCCCTGTCTGTGTGTGTGTCGAAACATTTGAATATAACTGAGTCCACGTGTATAGTGATGGTTCTACGATATGATATGATACGATACGGTAGATTAAAATGCGCTCAAAAGCCGACGAGATGGCCAGCTTAATTTAGTGCACGGCCCAGAAACGAAAAAAAAATAAACACAAAAACCGAGTAGCTCAGAAGAAACGGTCCAGGAAATAGTCCGTGGAGGTAGTGCTGGAGAAGAAGTGAAACTACTGGGGGTAGGATTTGTGAAAGAGGTAGGTTTTAAGCCGGGACTGAGAGAGGGAGTTATTGATGTACAGAGTGGTGAATCAGAAGAGGAAGAAGTGATGGGCGAAGGAATAGGTGAGTCGGAAATGGAAGAACTGGTACCAGAATGAGGTTAACGAAGAGACAAATGGCGCTGATTCCAGAGACAAGGTGAAGCATAACGGAAGGAGCGATCAGTTATTTTTAGAGAGGATGATGAAGGTGGCCGAGCAAGAATGACGACGGATGAAGAGCGAGTACTGCGAGGACGTTGAGTGGAGATGAGCTTATGAAGGTATGGAGGTTGGGTAGTTGTGAGAACTTTGTAGGTAAGTGAGAGGAGCTTGTATTCGATGCGTTCAGGGATCTTGAGGCAGTGAAGAGAGCGTAGGATGGGAGTGATATGACAGGACTTGGGAGCTTTCATGAAAGTACGAGCAAGAGAGTTCTGGATATGCTGGAGACGGGATAATCAAGACTTAGGGAGTTAATAGTAGAAAAAATTACAGTAATCAAATTTGGTGTGAACGATAGAGGCAGCAGTGGTACAGGTAGTTGAGGAAGCGAGGTAAGGCCGGATACAGTGAAGTACGAATGTGATAGTAACAGGCTTTGGAGAGAGATGTAATTTGGTCCGAGAAAGTAAGTAAGATATTCGTCAAAGATGATGCCAAGATTTCGAGCAGAGTGGGAGGTATCAAGTGAAGAGTTGTGTATTTTGGCGAATTGGTTTTTGAGTCCGATGAGCAAGAATTCAGTCTTAGAGGAGTTAAGAGTAAGGAGATTAGCAGTCATCCTGGAAGAGATGTGTTTAAGAGCGTCTTGAAGGTGAGAAATGCTTGAGTCAAAGTTGTGTGGGTGGAAAGAGAAGAAGAGCTGAGTATCTACTTAATCGACTTACTGGCTGTGTAGTGTGATCTGTGTTGAACTGCAGATGGTCATTATTAACTTAACAACTGTTGTTATTGCATGCGTGAAATGGACGTTGATGATAGAGCGTTGTGATTTGTGACGTGTGTTATAGCAAGCTCAGTTCCAGCAGGTCAGCTCGCCGTCTACCAGCCTCAGCCGTTCATGCAGTCACTGGTATGACAGCGTGTTGTGTGACTTATCAGTCTACCAATTTCTACTGTGGTAGACTGATAATATCAATACCTATAAGGAGGACAAGTTACCCTTAAAAAGGGCATGGTCAGGGTTACGTGACCCATTTTAAATTTTCGGTCCTTTAGTAGTATCTCTGTGCTAAAGCTCGAGTCGTCAAATTTTGTACACAGGTAGACTATATCATATCCTAGCTTAAGGATGACAAACTGAAGGGATGTGGTAAGGGTCGCATGTCCCATTTTTCAATTTTGGCGCCCTCAATCATGTCACCAGAATGGCTGAAGAGAGAGTTACCAAATTTTGTACGCATGTAGAATTTATCAAGTGGTTGACGCACTCGGCCGCCATGTGCAGTAGAGCGTGACACACTCAGTTGCTGGGGTTCGACACAGCCCGGGTGTGTCTGCCTAGCAAAGAATTATTTCAAATAATTCGTATGCACATGATGAGCAGGGAGTTAACCCGGGCAGGTAAGAGGGTTTGACGGTGTCCTCTATAAACTGTGACCGTTTGCTGATGCCTTGTTAGCAGCGTCAAGGTGTCAGCTGCGCTGACGTGAGAGCCGAAGCAGATAGATGTGACTAAGTCTCTTGGCTGACGCTGCCTGTCACCCTATCAGGTGGCCGGGCGCTGAACGGCAGAAATAGCGCCATTCGATAGAGTACATACGAGTTTATATTAGTGTTCCATAGTTACTATGTCCCTATCTTGCACCGTTTCTGAGATTTAGTGAGATTTTGGTTGAAAATTGCCAAGTTGAACCTACCCCACTTCTGTTAGGCGCCTTTATAGGGATTGACCCCGTTTGATTTTTGTCGAGATTTTTGTAATTAGAAAACTAAGAGCCCCTGATCTATTGTAATGCATTGTTTGTGTGATTCTACGTCTATCCGTTTTGGTACAGTGCCGGCTTGTGACAGACAGACGGACGTGTGGACAGATGGACAGACACATGACGACAGCATATACTGCGCTAACATAGCGTCACGCAGAAAAGTGAAGCGTTTTTATCGGCCGTGGGTGACGTTATCATGTGTTACAAAGTGACGATGTGTATTGCCTGTGCATATGTATGTTGCATATTAGCCTGGTTACCCGCCATTCATGGCTAACCAAGCAAGTCCGTTTGCAGTACCTATGTATGGCGCTCCGAACTCTGGATATACCGCACCTGCCCCACCACAAGCACCTGTGCCAGGTAATAATAAATAACAAGTTGTCAAAGAATTTTGATGAAAGGCCGCATCGCCGTCTTGTCACCATATGTGGCTACGATTGGATTCGCTCATATGATAAAGTACGTGGTTCCTTGAGCCCACATGAGTTAGCCCCCAAATGGCATCTTTATCGCGTCAGCCGTTTTTTGCATACACAGCAGCAAAGGCGCCCAATGCTCCTCCATAAATTGCACCTAACCTTGGGGGATTTGGGCCTTATCTGATACATGGTTTCTTGTTTCTACCCGATTCAGCCTCCTCAAATGGCATCTCGATCGGTTCACATGACCAACAGACATACGCAGACTATGTCTGTAGCAGTAGGCCACTGTCGCCAGCTATTGTTGTGATGTGGTGTGATAATGATTATGATATTCTTATTTCTTCAATGATACTGTCGTCCTTTGCCGTGGATATCAGTAAATGAAGAATGAATAAGGTCACCGAGTCCTGTTGTACCCAGTCAATATTATCTGTACATTGTTCATGTCAAACATGTCTCAGTTTGTTTGTCATAGAGTCATCATGGTAATAACTGTCGAGAATGCAGGCTGTAATGGACATTTATGGACTTATTTTTGCAATAATTATGTGTTTTTGTAGTTTTCTTCCTAGTATTCTATGCACTAATCTGGTGAACTGTTGTGATGCATTGGTGTTGTGAACTGTGGTGAACTGTGACACATTGGTGTTGTGTTGTGTGCTGGTGTCATCAGCCGGGTTGATTTCTCTCCCGTCCTGCTGAGGTATAATCTGTTGGGCCTAATCTGTTGTTACTGTAGGCCACTAACTGTTGGAATTTCTCATCTCTGAGTCGCGTGCCTGTCCACAAACACCCCGCGTGTACCGGGCTGGGGTACCCCCTTTTCTGCCTTTTTCCTTACTTGTCCATTGACTTCCTCATCTTTTGCTCTGTTACTTTTTCTTTTTTCTCGTTTGCTATGCCATTTTCTTCTGTTGTCCATCCCTTCCCTTTCTACTAGAGTTGCCCCACTTCGTTTCCAGGCCGGAGGTCGTACGAGGCAACCGAACCTGGGTTCAGTTTGTTGCATTCATTTTGTGTTATCTTTATTACTTAATTAAGATTTGTTCTGGTGTTTTGTTGTATTTGGTTTAGTCTGGCGGTATGATAGTTGTCTTCCCCTGTTGTCGGTGCTAGCGTAATAATTTAAATGAGCCTCTCGATCCCTTTCTTTTTTGGGTGGCTGCTGAACAGAAAGGCAGCCAGGGTTGAGGTTAATATATCGCTGGCCTTCTTTCATTGGGTAGAGATAGCTCTCCACCCCTGACCTTTTTTCTCTGATATAGTCATATTTGCACTGAAAGGGGACGTTAAACAACAACTTACTAACTAACTGTCCACACACTGTACACGCACACTTTGAAGGACTCGCTGAGACAGTGAACACCAGCATACGATTGTGGTGGTTGGTTAGTTTCCAACCTTTTGTAGGCACTAGCATAATAACTTAAATGAGCTTCCCCTATCCTTTCCCATTATTTGTCGTCGCTGAACAAAAAGGCAACGAGGTCGGGCAGTTACAGTATTGTTGGTTATCCTTAACGTGGTTAAACTAAATCTCCACCCAAGACCATGTCCCCTATATAGCCTATTTTTATGACGTTCATCTTCCAACCAACCAACGACTTTGATGAGGACACATTGTGATGCTTTGTTGTTCATTGTTGTCTGGTTACAGCAGTAAGTACATCGGATACAAATGTGCCAATGATGATGATGGAAACTCGACAACAGAACACAGAGGTGCGCGTATCGTTGAGCAGAATCTCAGACAAGGTTGATCGGCTGTCAGAAAAGGTACGGACAATGTCTAGTGGGCTTGCAACCGAACTGACATAAATTAGCATTCATTGCTTGTTATATTGTGATGCGTTGCAGTTCGCCATTCCCTTTCTTTTGGAGCAGTTGTATCAAGAAAGTTTTCTCCAGTGGTTTAACACTGTTGATTTGGCAACAGCATGGGCAGCTTGCCTCAGCCTCTTAATTATTATTGCTACTTGAGTTTTTTTTAAACGTGTGAACTTGGCCAGTTTTGAGCATGATGTCGTGTTTTCATACAATGCATGGAATGGGCCAGAATCGCAAACGAAGATACGTCCATTTTTGTCTATTTTGCTAGATGGCGGCACCAGTCAGACGTCAGACAACGTTGTTTGGTCGAGATCGCCGGGTGGCAGCACTGGAGGTGTAGTCTGCCATACATGACTGCATCGTGTTGACTTCAGCAGTTGGTCTTGTTTAGTGAGCTGTGGCTGTGCCATTGACATAACTAAAATAATAATAAAATGTCATGATAGCTAGGCTATATGACAATTATGCTGGTATGCTGATGATGTGTTGCTTGTTTGCAGCTAGATGAGGTTCACGCCCAGCAAAGCTCTGCAGTCTCTCTCTCAAACTCTATGCCTACAATGGAAGTCTCTATGTTGGTTCACAGCATCGAGAAAATAGTCTCCGTATGTTACTTTCAGCTATTATACAATGTTCTGAACGTGATTGGTTGAAATCATGTTATGTAATGTCCGACTAGGTGACAGTGAGAATTGTTACACTGCAAACGTAAGTACGTAAACTAAAGGCTATTGTTCAAAATCATACGATACGATACGGTAGATTTACGTGCGCTAAAAAGCTGACGAGATGGCCAGCTTAATCTAGTGCACGGCCCAGAAACGAAAAATAATGAAAAAAACAAAATCAAAAACCGAGTAGCTCAGAAGAAACGGTGCAGGCAAAAGTCCGTGGAGGCAGTCCGGGAGGAAGAAGTGAAACTAAGGGGGTAGGATTTGTGAAAGAGGTAGGTTTTAAGCCGGGAGTGAAAGAGAGATGGAGTTATAGATGTACAAAGTGGTGAATCAGAAGAGGAAGAAGTGATGGGTGAAGGAATAGGTGAGCAGGAGAT
>Ga0209363_1001118_pt1 | contig 12298 bp, 11 predicted proteins | sample WorMetexBAHAMAS3_FD_187385 | JGI IMG/M metagenome (GOLD analysis project Ga0209363, IMG submission 187385) | Marine gutless worms symbiont microbial communities from Max Planck institute for Marine Microbiology, Germany - Inanidrilus exumae... | ecosystem: Host-associated > Annelida > Digestive... | reverse complement strand
GGATACGGTATTCTGTTACTATGCGCACAATTCAGTATGGACTTGTGAACTCGGCTATGGGGCAGATACCATGTTCCACAGAACGTATTTCTTGTTTTGGAATGCTTCCCTTCGGTAAAATCCAAAAGAAACATCCGGGAGACCTCCTATCTCCAGAATAAGTGAAGGAAGAGGACCTGAAAGGAAAAGGACTGACTTGATTGGTTGGAGTTTAATGGCGCTTTTGACACAATCTAGGTCATATCACGCCTTTGTGAAAATTATATCGTAATGAAGGAATAAGTTTTGAATAGAGTATTTCTAAAAAAGAACTAATATCGAGAATGTCTATTAACTGTATACAAAATTGTACATGGATAAAAGTGATTAGTGGTTGGATAGTTGTAAATTAACATAATTTTAAATTTATATTTCTAATTTAAAAATTTATAATACAATTTAACATTTAACATTCACGGTTACAAATGACTGGCTTCGTGGATATGGTTGACAAATGACCGGTGTACTGTCACTGATTTGCAGATATGCACAAAATTCTTGTCATCAAATTGAAGACCATATATATACACTGTGTCCCAAAAAAGTCACTACTTTCGCTTGCTGTAACATAAATGTACACAGTGCTGAGGGTGGTGCAAATCTATAATTTATACACAGCTGCTTATTAACAGTGTGTACTTGTAGTCACCATGCCTGCATTTTTACAGTTTTTTTCCAGATGATCAATAAAATATTTCATAATAAACATGGCATGGAGTGACCTAACAGTCACTCATTCAAGGGTCCAACAGATTAATAATCACTCAGCATAAATAAATGGCATCTATTCTAGTCACCTGATCTGACAAGACAGCCGACGGACGCAGTCTGTGCAAAATTTCTTCTACAGTTGCACGCCTAAAACACAGACCAAGATGATTGCTTTGGTGATACGAGACCTAAAAAGATTTCATGTTCATAATCACCGCTTACGAATTTTTCATCATTGCTCACTATGTGATATGAGGCTTAACACAAAAAAAATGTATGAAAGGTATAATTTGGTATAATTAAAATTACTAGGTAATGGGTATTCATCTGTCCATCTACCACTGCTAAACTTCTTTCTGGCATTGTAACAGGGTTCCTACAGGTCTTAGAAAATAAAACTCCATGACATGACAACAGCACAAAATTTCCCTGACCTTTACCGTGATAAATTTAAGTATCATAGAAACGTAAAGAAGACAAATCTTCATAAATTATACACTATGACGCTTCTGGGCACAAGATCTAATATACATAACATCGGTACTACTAGTGTTAAGGCCAAGCAACCAATATACCAGCAGACATTAAAAGTATCAGCTCTGTCTCAGTTCAACAGTTCAGTCTGGCTTCAGATGTCATGTGACAACAGTCGCTGTAGTCACTGGATCGATAAAATAAATTTACGCATGTGCATACATGACATATGCAACAAAGAACAGTTCTTCGTGATCATTAAAACTTTATTGCTCCGTGGCAAGAAGATGCGCTGCTGTGTCAAATTTGCCATCATTTAGCTACTTTTTGTATGAGTATGTTTGCTTTGGATTATAACACACTTTTACCATCCATTTATCAAACACAAAAGCTACATCTAATGTAAACTAAGGATGGATGGATAGTGATTTACTGCCGAATACCAGATTCAGTTAACAGGCGCCTAATATCCGGCTGGTTCCGGATTCGGATTTTTGATGTAACTTTCCCACTAGTCTATACCTATAAAAATACAGCAAAACATCGCATCCAATGCTTTATTTTTGTGTAATCTTTAATCTGCAATGATTGCATTGCACTTTTATACTTTTACATCATCCTCCCATTTGACTAAGAAATAACTCCAAATTTCACTCCTGCGATTTTGTGCCATCACGAACAACGCGTATACGCTACTGTCGAACTAACGAGAGAAATGGTTATCACAAATGTACTGCTAAGGCAAGTGAACCAAGACTACAGTTCAGTAAATCGATACCACTGTGAACTGGTAGGCCGCCCAATAAAACGACAGTCACTTGCTGATCGCGTCATTCATTCACGTAGAGATTAGATTCCTATTTGTGTATTTCTCTGAAGCATCAAGTGTCAAGACAGTATGTGGCAACAGCGTCTCTTGCATCAAAGTTATAAAGCGTGGGCATTAATCGGCGGGCAGTGGGCTAGCGGGGAACCTGATCGGCGGCTGCAGTTGGCGCCAGAGCACACTGCCGGCGGCCGGCTACATCAATCGACAGGCTTCATCGGCAGATTTTCGCAGCTGATACCAACTGTTAATTGCGCAGTGACGTTGTGACTTAGTGCTAAATGGTGTACTGTAATTCGTGAAAATCCGACCCGCCATGCCACATACAATCTGGCCAGAGACGGATTTCACCGGTTAGTGAAAAACCGTCCGGATCCGGATGGCTGGGTCGGATAACCGTCCATCCCTACTGTAAACAAACCAGTTCTTGGTCATGTGACCCAATGAGACTAAAGGAGATTTCAGTAAGTAACAACTGTACAAAACTGTACCAAGAGTAATATAAATGAATCATTAACAGACATTAACAAATAGATATGACATGGATTCTCATATCCCAGGACTTATCCTTGACTTCCTGGATTTTCCGTAACTTTCCCGACCAATCAAATTCCGGAACTTTTCCAGTTTTCCCTGACTGGTAGGAACCCTGTGCAAGGATAGAACTCAAGACAAACATGGACTGCTTGCACACAGGCTACTAATGCTTACCAACCAGCCATAAAAAAAAACAAGTTTTAATAACTCTGTTGACACCCCCATATCCACTGCTTTTTCTTCTTCTTCTACTACAACTACAACTCGATTGCTGCAACTAATGCTACTATTACTACACTGTGTTGCAAAAAAACATATACCACCCAACATGCAACGATAATTTTAACACTAGTTGTCCGATTCCAATAATTTTTGAGACAGCTATTACTAACTGAATATGCCATTGAAAGGTGATTTAATTTCTCACATCATAAAGGTTTCAAACAGCAAAAGTGACCTTCAAGGTCACTGGCACTGGTGCCATTCGATAGGCCATATATGATTTCTTATTAGTCTTCCATTGCAACTATGTCTCTATCATGTACCATTTTCAAGATATTATCAGATATTTTAAAGAGGTCACGTGATTCTGAACAAATCCCTTTTGGTAGAAATAAATCATGCATGCACTCGTACTCCTCTGTATCAATCAGTACAGAAAATTTGAAGTGCCTAGCTTCACCAGTTACAAAGATACAATTAAGGCAAAATTTAAAAAATGGCTCACGTGACTCTGACCACGCCCCTTTTAAGGGTGGTTCGTCAACGTAGGCGAGGATTTACTACAGTCTACCTGACTGCAAAATTGGACAATTCTAGCTCCAGCCATTCCAGAGACATTATTGGGGGCATAAAAAATTAAAGTGGGTCATGTGACTGACCATGCCCCTTTTTAATGGTGATTTGTCATCATAGCCTACAAGCATGCAAAATTTGACCACTCTAGTTTCAGCCGCTCTGGAGATATGGTTGGTGCCCACCAAAAATTAAATGGTTTATAAGACCTGACCACGCCTCTTTCAGGGATAGTTTGCCATCCATGGGCGAGCACTTGCTATGATTAACCTATCTACCAAATTTGATGTCTCTACGCTATCTCCACCCACTAAGAAGATACGAAAGGTGATACAAAATAGCGAAAATGTGGTGGTTTGGGGTAGTTCGGTGTCACTCCAGGAGTCCAGGTCACTGGAAATAGCACCATTTGATAGAGCGCATACAAGTTCCTATTAGTGTTCCATAGTATCTATGTCCCTATCTCGTACCGTTTCTGAGATATAGCAAGATGTTGGTCGAAAATCGCCAGTTTGAACCTACCCCACCTCTATATGGCGCCCACTGTAGGAGTGACGCCGTCGGAATTTCGCAGAGATTTTTGGCATCAGAAAACTAGAGTCCCTGCGCTATCATATGGCATTGTTTGCGTGATTCTACGTTTAGCCGTTTTGGTAGTGTCGGCTTGTGACAGATGGTCAGATTAACACATGACAACAGCATATACCATGCTAGCACAGCATCACATGTAACAAATCTAAAAGAAAGATCAGTCAGTCATCATCGACAAATAGTAATGCTACAAGAGCAATATGGTAAGCTCCACATACTTGGCATTAATGCCACCGCCAGGCGGTAAACCCTCAATGTCTTCCGTTGCGAGCATGTGCATGACATACTGCAGCAAACCAGTATCATGTGGAATACCCTCAATAACATCTGTAGACAAACAAATCATCCAAATAATACTACATTGTTGAAATTCCATACGTATCACAGCAGCGAATTACAAGTGAAGAAGCAATGAAGAAATACCTCATCCAATCTCCATGACATGCACTAATTCAACTGCTATAAATCTCAAATATCTGCCACTTTATTACAATTTCCAACAAGTATCATCAGTTATCACAGAGCAATGAGCTATGACAGTTGAAATCTTGTCAGTTGCTGCACAGCTGCACAAAAAATCACACTTGAAAAGGCTTGCATTCGGTGAATGACCTTGAAGGCCACTCAAGGTCATCGCAAATGCTGTTATTTAATAGGCAATATATTAGTCGTCTGTAGTAACAACACTTCTTACCTTGCACAGTTTCTGAGATATTACCACAACAGCAGTGTACGTGACTGCCTATGGCCGTCCGAAGTCCTTCAGTTTTAAAATAACAGTTAAAATTACAAGCCGCATGTGCATGGGCTAGGACTTGCTACAAACAATATACCTACAATATTTGAAGTCTCAACCAATTAAGAAGATATGAAAGGCGATACAAAATATAAAAATGGGGTGGTCTTCGGTAGTGATGGCTCACTGAAGGTCAATGAAAATAGCACCAATTGTGCTTTCCCATTCATATAAACATATAATAGATAATGCATGCTTCATTTCCCGAGGTATGGGAGTTAAAAGGGTTTCAAACAGCAAGTGACCTTCATGGTCAATGGTACTGCTGCTATTCAACAGGCCACATATGATTTCCTATCAGTCTTCCACTGCAACTATGTCTCTATCTTGCACCATATTTTGAGATGTTATCAGTTATTTCCTATAATTTAAAGAGGTCACATGACCCTGAACACATCTCCTTTGGGGTTAATGTATCATTCATGCAGACATACTCCTCACTACCAATCAGCACACCAAATGTGAAGTGCCTAGCTTAGCTTCACCCATTCCACAGATATGACTAGAGCTAAAACATTTTAATGGGTGACATGCAGCTGACCAAGCCCCTTTTAGGGGTGGTTTGTCATCCATGGGCTAGGACTTACTACGATCGATATACCTACAAAATTTGAAGTCTCTGACTCAAACAGTTAAGAAGATATGAAAGTAAAACGTGATACAAAATATGGAAAATGGGGTGGTCTTCAATAGTCACGGCTCACTGAAAGTCACTGAAAATAGGACCAATTAATATACTGCACACCAGTTCCTATTAGCCTTTCATAGCAACTGTGTCCCATGTCTTGCACCATTGCTAAAATAAAGTAAGATACTAGTCAAAAATGCCATAAGTTAAACCTACCCCACCTGCATTTGGTGCATCTGTTGTCAGTGTCCCCACTGGAATTTTGCCGAGATCTTTGACGCCAGAAAAATAGATTTTCTGGCTAATGCGAGCCATTATGTCCATGAACCTAAGTTTAGCCATTTTGGTACAATTCTGGCTCGTGATGGACAGACAGGTGGACAGGCAGATACACAACCACAGCATATGCCATGCAAGCACATTGTCACGCGATAAAATGCATCTTTTACAAGAAATGAATGAAAGATCTGTTATACAATGTACAAATTTATGGTATCTACAAGCTATCTACAAACATCTTACTAAAACAGCCATTTCCTAATCAAAAACAACAAGTTTCCAAGCAATTTAGCAAGAAGTCACACCGACTGTCACTCTTTGCTGTGGCGAAAATGCATTCGCCTGCCACAAGTGGTGGTGGCAGGTAAACAATGCAGAATGCACTCATGCATAGGTATGTTACAATTGGCCAGATCACCCCCCTCAAAGTGCCCCTTCCCGTGGGGGACCTGGACCCCAGTCTAATACGTGGTCCTTGGACCCATATGAGTCAGCCCTTCAAACGGCATCTCAATTGGTTCAGCCACATTTGCACTGCTCATGCTTGTACCCAACACAGACAGACACACACACATACACGTAGACCACACTACATAAGGTATCTGTAACACTAGGCCGCATCTATGCACTGTGTACGGGCAATGCAGCCTAAAAACTCATTGCAAGACATACACTGCCCCTACTGCTGAAGTACATTGTACATCACAGTTGTACAGAACAGTCCACATTTTCACCATCAATGCACAGCATGTAAACAAAAGGGCACATATGCGCAAGTTTACCTTAATCATATCACACCTTGTTAAACAATCTACACAACACTACATCATACCTTTAACCTTAGTTTCTAACCGAGCATCTAATTCAGCTTCTTTCAGCTTCGCCTGTTGACATATCTTTGGTGCTGCTTCAAAAGCTACTATGACGATGCTCATATTATCACGACTGCCCTACATAAGCATCATGGACAAAGATTTCCGACAAGCATTTTGCCGTGCAATACTATGCTAGTGCAGTATATGCAGTAGTTGGGTGTCTGTCTGTCCGTCCGTCACACGCCGGTACTGCATCACAATGGCTAGTCATTGAATTAGTGCTGTGACGGTTTTTAAATCTAAACCGAGGTTTTAATGCAAAACCGAACCGAAACCGAAACCTCCAAATTTTGCAGGCTAACCAACGGTTTTATTTCAAATACTCCATGGACTAAAATTCGGTCGTGTTAAGGCAGATCTACCGCGCCACTTAAAAGGCGCAACAGCTTTCGATGCGTCGTGCCCGGCGTCAGGCGCGGCGGGTCTGCTGAATAGCGCTAATTGGCCTTAATTGCCATACCTGCTGTGTTGTGTTGAGCTTTGCTGAAGGGACATAGGTTTGTTTGCGCTGCGTAGGCAAGTTAAAGGCTGATTATACTTTTTATTAAAAGTAGTGCTGTGACGGTTTTGAAATCAAAACCAAAACCAAAACCGTGGTTTTAATCCAAAACCGAACCGACTGAAACGACTGGGTGGCAGGTAAAACTGTGTGAACCCAGTGCCATCTAGCCACGTGTCATGCCGCTGGTGACAGTTAAGTTGAGTCGAACTCTACCTACATACCAAATTTCATTGAAATCGAAGAAACATTTTTGTGGACAGACGGACGTACGGACGGACATTCGAGACCGCTTTATTAGGTCAACTCGGAGGAGTCGACCTAAAAAGTGATGAAGACTAAAAAAAATTTCGTGAGCTGATATATACTAAGGAGTACTATGATAGATTACCCCCAAAGTGGATGTGTTCAGGGTCAAGACTTCTTTAAATTTTGGCAAATAAGTGACAATAAATCGGAAATGGCGCAAAACAGACTGGCAAAATTTTGTTGCCCTTTTCTGCACTTTCTGCAATTCTTCTATATCACCTTTCATATAGGATGCCCAGCCGAACCAACAATAATCTAAATGAGATCTAACCAGTCTTGTATATGAGAATAAAAGTATGAAGGTCAAATGCTTAAAATTCCGCCTAATTATGCATCATATCTGCTTCATTAATCTTGTCCTGAACGTGTTCTTTAAATGACAACTTTTCATCGAACCATACATCTAAACCTTTAACTCGTCACTTCGTTCCAAGGCAACTTCTTGATTATTATGATCTACAAGAGTATCTGATCGATTAATCGACTGAACTACCATACGATACTACACAACACTTCTTATTATTCAGACTAAGTAGCCATTTCTGGGACCAACTCTGTAGATTCGTCACTGCATGCTGCAACAGTTTGCAGTCTTCAATGCAATGAATGAGACAATAAATCTTTGCATCATCCGCAAATACATAGATACCATTATAACATCCCATTGGATCATTACTATATATTAAAAACAAAAGTGAACCCAACACACTGCCCTGGGGAATTCCACTTGTAACGTTTTTCCATGCAGAATAGCTCCCATTTACTCTTACTCTACAAACTTTGTCATTTATAAAGTCAGCAATCCAGTCAATAATTTTTTGTTGATTTTATAGAAATATAGTTTAATATTAATCTTTGGTGGGATAGTATATGATAAACTTTCTCATACTCACTATATATAGCATCAATCTGTCCTCCCTTTCAAGGCAGTCCGTCCAATCGTCCAACATATACAATAAATGTAACATTGTCGAACGCCCTCTAATAAAACCATACTGCTTATTGCAAATAAAATTATTTTCAAGTAAATAACTAAACCAAAAACTCTGCGGTGAAAGGTAAGAAGACAATGTTAGTGTATAACACTGCAGCAGGTGGTCTAGTATGTATGATCTGCATAGAAAAGATAATAAACAAAAACTACAAACCTTTGAAAGACACGTGTCCACCACACAGTTACAAATAGTTTCCAGGTTGTCTGTTACTTGCATACGGTCGCGGACGAAATCACACAACTCATCATTGGTCATAACATCCCAGATGCCATCACATGCCAAGATTAAGAATTCATCACTGCCCTTTACACGTTCCTCAGTGATTATTTCTGGCTCAGGCGAAACAAGCTGTTCACACGGGTCACGGTTTGGAACATTTTTATACTCGAAATCGCCGAGAGCACGAGACACAGCCAGTGAACCATTCACACGCTGGATCATGACACTGCCTCCAGCATTCTGGATGCGTTCCTTTTCCGCAGCATTTGTGGGTTTGTGATCGAGAGTAGTCACAGCCACCTGTTTATTTCTAGAGACCACGGCACGTGAGTCACCACAGTTTGCTAAGAAGATATGCTGTGGCGATACTAGTGCACACACAGCTGTCGATCCACTCTTATCTTCACCCGCAGCGATCTCTGGCAACTCACGCAGCTGATCATCCAGCCGTAAAAAGCCGCTCCGAATGGCGGTCGAGACACTATCCCATGCCGGCTCGTTACTGTTACTGCCTCCCAACAGTTCATCGCTGCTAATGATGGCATCTAGCAACTTGTCAGCACAGTATGCCGACACTCGTGCACCAGCATGGCCATCAAACACTGCAAAGAATGACCAATCACCCAGAGATCCCGGCAGTCCAATAACGGCATGGTGCGCATCTTCCATTTCAATGCGCCAGCCCTGCATACTACTCAAAGCAAATCGAAGGCCATTGCCAGTTCCAGTTTCATTATGCTTGTCCGTTTTTGGCTTCTCTAAAAAAGCCCCCATATTTGCACAGCAGCAGTTACTTCCTATAGATATTCAGACCAACTGCTTTGCTGTTTCAGTTCATAGTTCAATGGCTTGCTGTACACAAAACAAAAGAGCATGTATAGAGCATGTATAGCAAAGACAGTTCTATATAACAAATGGAAACGTTAATGCCTGGCCTTGAGGTTTGGGTTAGAGCACTGTGTAAAAGGGTTAGGGCTAGGATTAGAATAACATAAACATCAACACTGATTATTCACATTAGCCCTTATTCATTCTAAAGTGCTCACAATAAACTTCACTGTCTTCAGCCCTCGCAGTGTACCCACTTCCTGCTTCTTTTTCATTGCTGTTGATCCCATTTAGCTGCAGAGTAGTGCAGGACAGCACAGCCTTGTGCATCTGCACTGGAATATAATGAGTTGCTACAGTCCCACAATGATCATTCCTCCTGCCAAAAAGCTATGAGCATCTCTACCTCTTTATTTTAAACGTCACTACATCAGCCTAGGTAATGCATGCAGTGCAGCATGACTGGTTACAACTTTGCTTCATCACTAGCATTCTCAAGACAGCTTGCAGTGGATCTACAATGTAGGATCGCAGAGCATGTTACAAAGTGGGTACAAATTAATTAAATAAATTAAATTCAAGGTCATTCAAGGTCACCAATCGAAAGCTCATATACAACTTCCTATTAAACATTACTTATCATTTAAACTATGTAACATTTAAACCAGTATGTATGTGGCGGCTGCTGCCCTTTGGCAAGTGATGTTAATTAACGCCAGCATCGACGTCTAATATCGTCAAAATTTCAGTTTTCTGGGGGTCGTAGTGCCCAAACCGTATGTCCCCCTGTCAAAACTCATCAACAAAAGGCACCGCCTTGAGATGTTGGCTAGCCCCTGAAATGACTCCCATTGCCCAAAATTGGAGTTTGAGCTTTACGCTGGGTACAAGCACCTCAACCAAACCCCCAAAAAATTGGGGCCTGCAAAACTCCCTGCACGAAAATTTTTGAATTTTCATGCCGGTCACCACCGGGTCACCAATTCATGTCTGTTGTTTCAAAAATGGTTGAAATCTGTGCAGGACAAGTGGCCGAAAGACCACGCTGTATTCTTAGCCCTGCCAAAAAATACAATTTTTGTGCCATTTGGTGTAACTCCTGAAGCAATTTCCTCCATTTTTTTGTGTGATACTCCACCGTCGTTCCTCACTTATATTCTGAGCTTTGTCCAAATTGGTTCAGGTTTGGAGGAGTCATAGCCGAAAAACCATTCCGCGGTCTGCCAAAGTGATTGCAATATAGGCTCTTAGAGCCTAAAATAAGACTTAGGATAAAGTAACAGTAATTGGTGCAGTTACATGCAGGTGTAACAGGTGACCAATGTGCACTGCTGACAGTAATTGTAATTAAAATGTAACTGATCATACGGTAACTGACTGATGTTTGGTATTTAACCATACTGAGTGAGCCTGAGCAGTGTTTAACATCCTAGTGCACAGGGAACAGGTTATTTTGGAGATGAATGTCCATGCAATCAATTGCACTTCTCTCCTTTCCTCTCTCCTTTCCCTCCTTCTTCTCCTGCCTTTGCTTCCAGCCTTCCCCCTGTATTTCCAGCTGCTTGGTCTGAGAGAGCTAACTGTAAGCTCCCTAGTGAGCCCACGGGGACAGGCCAACAAACACATTTTGACAAATTTTGAGTTGACAATCATGCTGCTTGCATTAATAACTATGACTGCTGCTGCAATATCTAAAAAGCCATATCTGTTCTTTAGGCAGCATTCATTGATGCACAACATTTCAATGTAACATTTGTTTTTTAATACATAAAGTTGACAGTAAACTACTGAGGAGGATAAGTAGACAGAACAATTAAATTCATTGTTGGCACAAAGACGTAACCGAGTAAGACTTCTACAATAAATGGTCAACCACATTGGCAGCCCATCATGTGTTTTCAAACTGTGCCGCCTTGTGCATGGCATCTATTTAGTGATAATTGCTGCATGATTCACTGTGCATGCTAACAATGAAAATAACTATAGTTAAATATCTTGCCTAATTATCACCACTACTTCCGTTAGACGGCCGTTTTTCCAAGTAAACCCAGGTCATCCGATTGCTGTAAGATCTTCCTTCAACTGTTCCAGAACAGAACCTCTGACATTAGTGGAATGGGGTATTTTACAGGCCTTCCTGCCACCAACCATAAGTGTCTGAACACTGAAGTGAATACAAAGCACTAACCCTAATCAGTGGCTTGGTCTCATCCTTCTTCATTCACTACCAGGCTCCTTACTAAAAGGCCATAGCTCCCTTTATGCTGGCTCTCTGATGCCATTACCAGCCAACATTTCCTAAGAATACAGCATAAATTAGTGCACAAGCAAAACACTATTGTGAAAAATCAAACAGGTTATGCCATGTGCTGATTGCTAAATGCAGTTAGAATTGTCTACCATGCATACACTAATGCTCTTATGTTATGCTGCTGTTACATGTTCGAACTGATGTATATAGACGTTCACATAACTACTGTTTACATAAGAACTTTCAATTTTTTCCGTTAACCAACAACCGAAATTTCTCGTTGCCGAAGAGTCTTGGGTCCAAAGTGTCTGTCAGCCATCTTTACATTTGTCGTTTTGCTCAGAGGTAGTGCATGAACGGTCCTGTAGCAACACTGAATCAGTTAGATTTGATTCAATTCAGTTAGAGTTGATGAACCAGAGTATGCTAAACCAGAGACGCGTTAAACTAGTAGCCGCTACAGGAAGTAGTCTACGCTCGGCTAAGAGTAGCTAGCGTAGCATAATTTAACGGGCACGCTACCCGTAGCCGTAGCAGTACCAGCCAAACGCCACTTAAACGCTATTTATGAGTGCGATATCACCGTCGGCCGTCGTCAGCATGTTAACCAATAAATCTAAGTATTAAAAATGCAACAATTATACAC
>Ga0209363_1001117_pt1 | contig 12302 bp, 7 predicted proteins | sample WorMetexBAHAMAS3_FD_187385 | JGI IMG/M metagenome (GOLD analysis project Ga0209363, IMG submission 187385) | Marine gutless worms symbiont microbial communities from Max Planck institute for Marine Microbiology, Germany - Inanidrilus exumae... | ecosystem: Host-associated > Annelida > Digestive... | reverse complement strand
GTTTTTAGAGTGTGTGTTTTATAAATGTGTTGTCTTTTCTTGTGCCATTTCTTATTCAGTGCTCACGTTTGATGAGTCATATAAAGATTTACTTACTTACTTAATTTGCTTGGCCTTTGACTGGCCTACCCAAATGAAAATTCCTAGAACCGCCACTGTAATTTACCTACAGTTGTTGACACACCTCCACAGCCTGTGGCCCTCATCCGATGATCCGACGCACCTCCAGCTGAGCGTGGTCAAATGTCATGTCGTCATGCAGCTACTTCTGGTTTAGCAGATGAGTCTGCCAGACTGAAAAGACACCAGTCATAAAACTGAAATTTCTTCAGTATGTATTAGGCGGGAAAAAGCCGTAATACCCTTAATAACAGCTCTATAGCAGCTGTAGTTTCATCGGATAACTTATGATTCAGGGGCTCCGATACCAATCCCAGCAGAGAAGCTGCATGTTACCAACGTAAAAATGCTGACTCAGCATTATCGTCACTGCTTGAAGACGCAGCAGCATTGCTGCAGTAACTTACAGAAACCAAACACTCGCTTATAACGGCCTCTTTTTCCAGGACAACCTGACAGAGCCAGCACCAGAAAGGCAGAACCAGTTCTGGATTTTAATGCGGCAAGATACAATAGGATGGCATTGTCGTCTGCTGGACCATAGGGCTATGCAAACCATTTGTACCTTACTTCAGACAGATAACCACGATATTAAGTCCGGGTGTTCTTCCTGACGCCCATGCAACCACTGCAACAGTCAACAATTTTTCTCACAGGAAATCGGTAAAATCGTGCATTATTCGCTTGATCAAAAAGAAAACAAAATTTCAGCTGCCTCTCAAACTGTCGCTAACGCACAGATCACGCTCAAAATCTGCCAGGGTCAGCCCCAACATTTGGTTCACATTGGTCCAGATTTCAACAAAATTGGTCCGCTATGAGCCGAGTTATAACCGAACACGTGAAGGCCGTTCTTTTGCCGCATAGAGTATTTTCATCATACGCTCTTCCAGCCTATAAAAATTAGCCCAGAACGGGGATGGTGGTGAACTCTTTGCAACTGACGTTTGTGCCAACTTCAAAGTCACGTGATACAAAAATAAGGTCTAATATCAAAAATCCGATCTGAACAAATTTATATATTGTGCCCTAGTTTAAGAATCAGTGGTCAGTTGCCAGCTTCTGTTGTAAGTGGCGGAAAAGACAGCTTTTGAAAACGGCCGGATTTTTTCCAACTTTGAAGGGCTTGTGACTTTGGACCGGGTCATACTGCATACCGCCATGCAAACTCGTCGACCTCTACATACATGCCAAAGTTCATTAAAATCAAAGAAACGTTTTGTGGACGGACGGATGTACGCACGCATGGACAAACGGACATTTGAGACCGGCTTTATTAGGTCGACTCTGTCGAACCGTCGACCTAAATATTCACTTGACTGGCCCATAATAATATTTCACAGCACAATAATTTGTAGTTCCTGCTGCCATCTTTTTGTTTATGTTTACAACTTCAGTGATGTAAAGTATAATTAATGAAATTTGAAATATACTTACTTACCAATGCTTTGACACTGGGGTGACCGGAATGGCAATTTGGCCTGAAAAACCTGCTTTAATTATCCCCAAAAGTCTCTTTCAGGGCAACTGGCCTAATGTGAGTATCTGATAAACGGAATGCCATGCCTCTAGGAAAGTAGCAGTAATTATTCATATAAAGTAATTGTTAATTTGAAAAATAACTTATAGCCCGGCATGGGACTGGCGGTCGACTCCTACTTACTGCCAACTTCAAAGTCACATGACACAAAAAGTAGGACAAAAAGATAAAAAATCCGGCCACAATAAGCTTTAGGTATTGTGCCCTAATTAAAGAATCCGTGGTCATTTGCCAGCCCCCATGATAAATGGGGGAGATAGCCTTTGAAAATGGCCGAATTTCCGACTTTCAAGGGCTCGTGACCTTGACCTTGGATGGAATCATACTGCATACCATCATGTATCAGTCGTCGACCTCTATCTACATCCCAAATTTCATTGAAATCAAAGTGGACGGACGTACAGACGGACGTACGGACGAACATTTGAGACCCACTTTATTAGGTCGACTCGGAGGAGTCGACCTAAAAAGTTGAGTATTAAATATATTACCAGTCACATTTTTAGTCTAAGATGCACATCTATTGCTACAGACAGAGTAGTGTGGTCTGTTGGTCATGTTTGTGAGTCCTGCAAAAACGATTGAAATGCCGATTGGAGGGTAAAATTGCTGTTTAATTTGCTAAAGTAATTCTGAAGCAAAACATAAAACTTAGCAATATTTCATAATCAGGACGTCAGGAAAAAACTGAGATAAGAAGAATTAGTTGCAAGTTGCTTTCCAACATTCATCTTTCCAACTGAAACTGCAGACACACATAAGCACAAAGTCTCTTGATGGTTTGTCGAGATGTGCAATGTCTACTTTAACTTCTTCTTGGGACGGATGTTGTTTGTGTGACCACATTTCTTCTTGCGGCAATTAGTTGCACGTGGATGCAGTCTAGCATAGCACCTGCCACAAACAGTAATGATAAGACTGCACCTAACGTCGTAACACAATATAAATCACTTTGGAGGCTGCCTTTCAACCAGCTATAATTGCTAGTGTCAAAAATAGCAGTTCCACAGCTAGACCAAGAACACTGAAAATTAGATGTGAAAACTTGATGCCTTGTTGCTAAAATAACATTTCCTAACACCCAATTGTGATTTCATTTATTCTCATTTTTCACCAAATATTCTTGACTATGACCTCTTTAATACATGTCATTACCAACTAGACGAGTTGCAGAGTATCTGGAGACACACTGCAATATAGGCTCGAAGAGAGCGTTTCCCACCAGCGTACTCGACAGGTGACACAACTGTTTACTTATTTACTAATGAACAAGCTGCTTAGTTCCTGCACTCGACGATACCTATTGTCACATGCCTGCGACTGAGTGATGCCAGCATTATCTGCCGTGTTACTTATCTTCTGTTTCCAATTCAGTCTGCTTTTCTTCAATATATTGCTCGCTAGACCACACCAGCACTGCAGCGTACTATTGGTTTTAATATGCAATATTGGACATCGGACGTTGACGAAAATCTGGGTAGGCACCTTTCTTGTACGGAACATACAGTCCAGCAGAAGACTGGATTCTAACAATAATAAATTAGCCCCATACAGGACTGACGGTCGGCTCCTACTTACTGCCAACTTTAAAGTCACGTGACAAAAAAACTAGGACAAAAATCAAAAATCCAGCCCCGATGAGCTTTACATATTGTCCCCTAATTTAAGAATCCATGGTCATTTGCCAGGCCCCATTATAAATGTGGGAGGAGATAGCCCTTGAAAATGGCCGAATTTCCGACTTTCGAGCGCTTGTGACCTTGACGTTGGATCGGGTCATACTGCATACCATCATGCATCACTCGACCTCTACCTACATACCACATTTCATTGAAATCGCAGAAACTCTTTTTTGTGAACGGACGGACGTACGGACATTTGAGACCCACTTTATTAGGTCGACTCGTAGGAGTCGACCTAAAAATGGAAACTAGGCATCCCGCAGAGGGACCTTTTGGAAGTTAATTTCCGGCAATCTGTAATCATTGCAGAGTTATGACGTCCTGAAGTCGCAAGACCTGGAAATTTTGTGAGCAATATTTGCATTTTTTTAGAAAACAATCCGGCTCAAACTGTCGCTACTGCGCGGATCATGCCCAAAATTTGCCAGGGCCATCCCCCACATTTGGATCACACTGTTCCAGATTTCATCCAAATCAGTTCACTTTCAGCGGAGCTATTACCGAACGCGCAAAGACCATTTTTACACCCTTAAAGTATTTCCAATATAGGCTCTTTGAGCCTATAATAACACCAAACCTGTCAGAGACATGGAAAAACCACTAGCAATTCAGGAATGATTATTTCTTGACAACCGTAAAATTCATAGTTTAAGTGACAAGATATTTTAAGTGACAAGATATTGTACAGTGAACAAACTACCACACATTTCCACAAACACAGTTGGAATTAAGCAAAACAAAGTGTCGCCCTAATGGAACGTAACCGTACTGGCCCGGCGTGTAGTGTCGGCCGCTCGACCGGCTTGCCGGCAGTGTTACAGACGCTGACAATGACAGACACCAGCTGTCATTACTAGTATGGCCCCCTACACTAAGTGTAAGCACGCCAGTAATAACTGCACAGTTTGAGTTGCCACTGGATACATTAACCTATCAAGTTCAGCGGCTGGTATGGAATCCCGTATCAGATCAGCTTCAAACTGTGATCAGCTGTAGCAGATGACTGTGTTGAGCACTGAGTTTAGATACTTGCGACAGATCATTTTGTCACAGTTGTACTTCTGTGCCAGCATGCGAAGAGACGGTTCGATGATTCCTCCGCGAAGACGCAGCACCAGGTGCAGTGTTGACTCTAACAAAGACAAACTGTACTTTCTCACAACCGAAATTAACAACCATGTAAAATATACTATAATGACATGCAACAAAAAAACATGGAACATGTGCTTCAATGTTGACTACAAACATAACACAGCAGACTCACCATGCATTTGCTTACCTATTACATCAACTGTCAGCACCACAACGGTCTGTCTAGGATGTGCTGTAGTTCATGCAGGCAACATTACAATGAAAACAAACTGTCTCAACTCGCCTCATTGTATTTGTTTTTCAAATTTTTCAACAAAAAATCTGTAAATAACCTATTTTGATACCATAACGTGGAAGTGAATGCAGCACAATATGTAACATTTACAACATCGTATGTTATAATTCTGAACAGCAGGAAACCTTTCTGAATGTTGTAGTCACTCAGCGTACGCCCATCCTCCAGTTGCTTTCCAGCAAAGATAAGACGCTGCTGATCCGGTGGAATACCTGCAATATTCATCAAATTAATCATAACATGCCACTGACAGACCCGCACGACACAGTTCCTCACACCCACCGTGTTGTACACATATGTTGATGGTCAATGTGATAAACTGGCGACCGACGACGTCACCAGTTTATTACAACAACCATCCACTTAAGTTGACGGCACCTTAGAGGATCAACGTGACAACGCTACCTGCAGCCGTTCTAGAGATACGGTTGGTGCTCACCAAAATTTAAATGGTTCACATGACTTGACCACTCCCCTTTCAGGGATGGTTTGCTATCCGTGGGCTAGCACTTGCTACCGTCAACCTACCTACTAAATTTGAAGTCTTTATCTCCAGTCTCTACCCACTACAAACATATGAAAGGCAACACAAAATGTCGACAATGGGATGGTTTGGGGTAGCTAGAGTCACTGAAGGTGACTGGAAATAGCACCATTCAATACAGCACATACAAGTTCCTATTAGTATTCCTATTTAGCACCATTTCTGAGATATAGTGATATACTGGTCAAAAATTGCCTTCTGTAACTTAACTAACCTCTATTTGGCACCCCCGATGGGGGTGACCCCGTTGGAATTTTGCAGAGATCTTTGGCATCAGCACAGTCCATGGGCTATTGTGAACATATGTTTAGCCGTTTTGGTACAATACCAGCACGTGGTAAACGGACAGACAGATGGACAGACATGACGGCAGCATTATACCATGCGAGCATGGTGTCGTGCAGTAAAAATGCGATCAGCCAAGAATTTTCTCTGTCTGTAGAAAGGAATACAAAGCTAGAAATATTCAAATATGCCTAAGAACAAATGTAGTTGTCTAAAATTTTAAAGTATAATCTGTTTCCACAAGACAGTATTATCATAACAACAGCTAAGTGAAATGCATCTTTCTGGTGAACATAACATACAGCTGATGACAATCAATCATTTTACCAGTCTGTTGGCAATTCCTTCTAGCAACTGTATAACGAAAACATCAAAAGTGATATTTTGTGCAATAAGATGGTTATACATAAAGTTAATGCCTACTTTTACTGCACATACCTGTAATCAAAGTACAAAAATCATTTACGGCAAAATACTGGTAAAAATGAAAACTCACCTTCTTTGTCTTGAATTTTAGCTTTCACATTTTCAATGGTGTCTGAAGGTTCCACCTCCAGAGTAATTGTCTTGCCTGTCAGTGTCTTCACAAAGATCTGCATCTGTCATGGAAAATCAAATGTTTCAAAATAATGCAGAAGTTAAATACTTAAAAGTTTATTACTCCACAAAGTGGACCACAAAACAGACTGCTTTTAAGAGTTCATAACTTTTAGTTAGCTGTGATCTGCTAGAGATGTAATTAAGGTGTCACTGTGTAGCACAAATGTACAGAAAAGGTTGTTTACAAAATATCAGTTAATTTTTACTGTTGCAGTTAAATATTCTTTGCGTTCAAAAAAATCGCGTATGGCCCCAGTAACAGAATGTCAGGAAAATTTTTTGCTAACGTCACGCCTGCGACGTGCAAAAATACTACAACGGACTCGTTTAATAAAGTCCTCTACAAATTTCTCACAACTACCACACCTCCATACTTTCATAACCTCACATCCGTCCTCGCAGTACTCGCTCTTCATCCATCGTTACTCTTGCTCGGCCACCTTCATCATCCTCCCTGATCGCTCCTTTCATTATGCTTCACCTTGTCTCAGGAATAAGCGGCCCTTTGTCTCTTCGTCAACCTCATTCTGGTACCAGTTACTCCATTTCCGACTCATCTACTCCTTCACCCATCACTTCTTCCTCTTCTGATTCACCACTCTGTAGAGGGTCTGCCTAAAAATCGAAATCCACAAAATCTACAAAATCCATATGCCTAAATATCGAAATCCACCGACGATATACGAAATCCACTGCCTAAAAATCGAAATCCACAAAGTCCACGAAATCCACTCAAAAGCGACGTTGGCTAAATACAGAAATCCACAAACTGTACGAAATCCACATTGGCAAGGCAGTCAACAAACCAACAGGCAATTGTTATAGTATTGACATAATGTATATTCAATAAACACGTTAGTAAGTCTGTCTGTCAGCTGTCTCTACCCACGTGTTAGAATTCTGCAGTAAAGGAAATAAGCACATGAATGCGTTATACGTGTGGAGCGAGGATTAAAAGGGGGCGTGTAGTTGTAAGGCAGTTACGTTTCTTGCAAGTCTACTCTCGTGGTAGCTCTGCGCACATGCAATGAGAAACAGGCACTGACTCAACGGTTTCGGGATGTTGTCGCAATGGAGTCGATCGCTCGTGTTCGTGACTTGAAAGTGATGCCGGCGTCGTTTGCTGCTAATTACCACAGCAGCTTGTGGACTTCGTGGATCTCATGCAGGCTGTGGATTTCGATGTTTAGGCATGTGGATCTTGTACAGGCCTAAGTGTTGTGGACCACAACACTTAGGCGCCTGTACGAAATCCACATGCCTAAACATCAAAATAGTGGATTTTGATCTTTAGGCAGGTGGATTTCGTACAGTTAGTGGATTTCGATATTTAGCCAAGGTCGCATTAGAGTGGATTTCGATTTTTAGGCAGACCCGTCTGTATATCCGTAACTCCCTCTCTCTCTTTCACTCCCGGCTTAAAACCTATCACAAATCCTAGCTCCTCCTCCCCCGCAGTTTCACTTCTTCCTCCCGGACTGCCTTCACAGACTATTGCATGGATAGTTTCTGCTGAGCTAGTCGGTTTTGGTTTATTTTTTCCTTATTTTTTCGTTGCTGTGCCGTGCACTGGATTAAGCTGGCCATCTCGTCAGCTGTCGAGCGCACCGTATCATATCGTATTATCGCTCAACACGAGAAAATAAAATGATTTGTAAAACTTCTTGATTAAAGACAGGCATGGATCGGTCAATAATATAGCAGTAAATAGAATATTCAATGACTAGATCTTTGAGACAAATGGATTGGTAGAATCACAAAAAATCGTACTTTTACGACGCGTTATTAAACCACTCTTCTAACGTTTACAACAACAAAGAATATTTATTTATTGCGTGGGGTCTGCCTGAAAACCACACACCACCGCAGTGACCTTAAAGGACCACAGTCCACAGACCAAATGTTTTAGGCCTCAAATGACCGCGTAGACCAAATGTTAAAGGCATTATCATCATCATATCATATTATCATAATCAGATTTATATAGCGCCATTACGCGGAGGCTTCAGAGACCACCACAGACCAAACGGGATGAGACAACACACTCTGTGTGCGACATTAAATATCAATAAATAAATAAATCAATCGATCAATCGTATGCATGTTTCATTGGGCCCACCAGATTCAGCCTCCTCCCCCAAATGGCATCTCGATCAGTTCAGCCGTTTTTGCTCACGAATATGACCAATAGACACACGCACGCAGAAGACCACGCTACTCCGTTCTTTCCGTTGGAAACAAAAAAAAACAAGCCGCGAATAGGAAGAAAGTAAGGACAAAGCTATAGGCCATTTGTCTGTATTGTAAACGTTTAAATGACTCTCGTTAAATTCCGACCCTGAACGTCAAACCATTCGTTTAAACGACAACGGCGGGTAAATGTGCGTTGAGACACTTAAGAAAAGTGCGACTATTATTAACCGCCGAGTAATTTTTCGGCGGCGGCGGAAACGGCCGACGGCGGCCTAGACGAAAATTTTCCGGCTGACTTTCAGCTAAGCATAAAATTAGGAGAAGCGGCTGAATTTGTCGGGGAATGTTTCTTGCTTCCCTCAGAGTACCCCCTAGCGTCACCCCTGCAACATACTTACCGCTAATTCGAAATGTCTATCTCCACCAGTTACAATAAAAGGCGACGTAAAATACAGAATATTGGGTGGTGGTTTGGGGGTATTTACAGGTCAATCAATGTCGTTGGAAATAGCACAATTCGATAGAGCGCATATGAGTTCTCAAACTAATCTTCCATTGAAGGCCTAACTAACGCACTACTATTATAGCTACGACTCATTTTGTTGTTGATAAATTAGGCATACTATTGAAACATTACCTCCGTTTGGTTTAAATAACTAGGCCTAACTCACACGGAGCTATTTGACTAACTCACCAGTGCGAACGTTTTTATTACGACTTGCCAATTACCGCTGCTAATTAGGTCGACTCCTGTGAGTCGACCTAATAAAGTGGGTCTCAAATGTCCGTCCGTCCGTCCCTACGTCCGTCCGTCCGTCCACAGTCCACAAAAAGTTTCTTCGATTTCAATGAAATTTGGTACGTAGGTAGAGGTCGACGAGTGATGCATGATGGTAGGCAGTAGGACCCGATCCAAGGTCAAGGTCAAGGTCACGTGCCCTTGAAAGTCGGAAATTCGGCCATTTTCAATTTTCAACGGCTATCTCCTCCCCCATTTATAATGGGGCTGGCAAATGGCCACGGATTCTTAAATTAGGGGGCAATGCCTATAGCTTGTCAGGGCCGGATTTTTGATTTTTGTCCTAGTTTTTTGTGTCACGTGACTTTGAAGTTGGCAGTAAGTAGGAGTCGACCGCCAGTCCCGCACGGGGTTAATTTATACTTTTATTGCCATCTGATCGTCGTTGTTGTCACAGCAACAGTTTCGGTCTTCTATACGTATCTGTTCATTATCGTATGTTGCCTGCACTGAAATTTATCTCATTTATAATCTGAATTGTAACCTACTTCAATACTTTTGAATTTTTGTCTGGCAAAGCTAGCTACTAGTCTTAACATGTCGCAATATAGCACGCAAAACGCAGGAAATGTACAGTTATTATCAAATATCCAGGGGGCTATAACAACAGGGCGTGTAAGTTATTTAATATAATACTGTTTGACAAGTTCCGATGTTACATAGGCCTATCACAGGCGAGACCGCTTATATTATGTGCAAGAATTTAATTATTTATTAGTTATCTATTTATTATGTAGGCCTAATTATTATTACTGGCCCGCCTACACATAGTGTATGGGGCCAGACTAGTAACGGTCGCTGGCGTCTGGCTTTGTCTGTCTTCGTCGTCGTCTGTAACACTCGCATATGCAACGTAACTCACAAAGGGGCAGCACGCGGCCGGCCAGTAGTGTTACGTCCCGTTAGGGCGACACCTTGTTACTTAGGCATTATTTATCTTCTTGTTATTGTTACTTCGTCTCCGGTTGTGGTGCAAAGTATTGTGATGAGCGTGTCTGTATGCAAAATGTAAATCTCTTTGTCTCGCATATCTCGCATATCTCAAAAACTACATGTCCAAATTTCACGAAATTTTCTGTACATGTTACCTGTGGTCGTGGAATGGTCCTCTTATGATGACAGTGCTACATGTTATGTACTTCCGGTTTTGCGAAGACGTCATATTTTCAGTTCACATAATGGAGCATAGAATTATGACCATGTAGAACGCATCAACACACATCACAATTTATTCTGTTCAGTCTGTATTGAGTTGTAGGCTTTTGGATTGCGCACTGGGGCGAAGCATGCTGTCTACGACTGCCTTGGTTTAATTTCATTATTATTTCATTATTTGCCCAACACAGACAGACAGACAGACACACGTAGACCACGCTAAGTGCGACAATAGGCCACATTTATGCACTGCATGCAGGCGATGATCATGTTTCGCAATGAATTTTATTCATTACAACAAACATAACAAGGTTTCCGTCTTTCTGCTCTTTGTATCCACAGTTCTGTAAATATATTTATCACTGTCACCGTAAGTTAGCGAAGGGTCGCGTAAATCCGAGATAATCTTTATTTGCTCGAAGCGTTCGTTTCCTACAGCGCTATATAACTTGTCTAAATTACATTACAGTACATTACATTACATGTGACGTGATGTCGGCTCTCGTCGCTAATTGGTAAACAAAAAACAGTGCGCTGTTCTATCATCGTTAACGTCATCATCGTCATCATCATCAGTAGCAATAGCAGCAACAACGTGAACGTGACGTAACGATGTCGTCTTGTGCAGTGTCAATGACGTCACTGTGGCGATGTCGACGACTTAAGAGACGCCGCGCGACGTCACCGATGACGCGACGGAACTGTGCGTTGAGGATGAAATAGAGAACGAAATTGAAGGAGAAATTCAACTGTTTTGCACACATCCGTCACAAACAACATTAACACTTTAGAGTTTTATGGCCAAATGTTATCCCGCTAGCTACAGTATCCCTGTCAATGAGTTAAGTTAGTTAGTGAGTGAGTCAGTCAGTCAGTCAGTCAGTCAGTCAGTCAGTTAGTTAGTTAGTTAGTTAGTTAGTTAATTAATTAATACTCCCAGTGACATCTACATCAGTAAATACAATGAAATACAAAGTTTGTATTCACAACATATCCCAATATTTACAGATGGATCGAAACTAAGTAATCACACTGCAGCTGCTGTTGTATTTAAATCTCACATTATTACCAAACGACTTCCAAATTCAATTTCTATATACACTGCTGAACTGTATGCCATACTTCTAGCTCTTAATGAACTCAGTAAACAACAACACAAACATTATCTACTTTTTTCTGACTCTCTATCTAGCCTCAACTCTATTGATAACAAAAAAATCGATCATCCCATTACTTTACAAATTCTATTAAAATATCACAATCTCTTTACTCACTCCTATAATATTATATTCTGCTGGCTTCCAAGTCACGTCGGTATTACAGGTAATGAAAAAGCAGATAAAGCTGCTAAATCTGCTTTAAACAAACCAATCCTTCGAATTCCTATTCCATTTAGGCCTACAGATCTCAAACCTATTATCAACAAATATATTCATAAGAAGTGGCAGCAAACGTGGAACTCACAAACACAAAATAGACTCTATCAAATTTATCCAACTATACCTTCTTACTCCACTCTATCTAGTTCATCTTTACGAAAAGACCAGAATATACAACCGATTGCGGACATACTCGTTTAACACATTCTTATCTTATTGAACACACTGGTCCTCCAAAATGTACAAACTGTAATCAACTTCTCTCTATCAAACACATACTAACAGAATGTACTTCATATGATCAAGCACGACCAGTGGCGTCACAGCCTATGGACAAGGGTGGATAAAGTCCAGGGGCCCCAAGGTAAGGGCCCCAGCAATGTAGCAAAAATTCAACGTGGATGTATCACGTAATTCACGTTACGTTCCACTCAATTAAGGCACACGTTATTTACCGTTTTATACCCAATAATGGACACTGCGATCTTTCAACTTCAAAGTCGATTTGAAGGACACTAAGTACACTTAGTTTCGAAACTGTTCACCTTTCTATTCCCAAGATGTCTGCTGAACCTTATCAGATAATGACTTGAAAATAGCAGTCAATGGGCTGCAAAA
>Ga0209363_1001116_pt1 | contig 12307 bp, 8 predicted proteins | sample WorMetexBAHAMAS3_FD_187385 | JGI IMG/M metagenome (GOLD analysis project Ga0209363, IMG submission 187385) | Marine gutless worms symbiont microbial communities from Max Planck institute for Marine Microbiology, Germany - Inanidrilus exumae... | ecosystem: Host-associated > Annelida > Digestive... | reverse complement strand
CAAAATCAGTAAGTAGTAACTGTAACTGTCGGCCTAACTCATATTGACATCAACACTTTGTTTTCAGGGTTTACTTCAAATGACTGAAGTTGGTGTTGGCAGCATTGAAATGCCGGAGATGTGTGTCGATGGAACTTCAGCATGTATGGTTTGTGGTGATAAAGGTTCAGGCTTTCACTACTCAGTGTTCAGCTGTGAAGGATGCAAGGTCTGCCCCATAAGTCCTAGTTACTTTTGTCATTTCTGATGTGTGTAGCTGGTATTTTGTCTTGTCGTGACTACTCTACTTCTGTTTATCAAAACTGCCTTCACAGAACTGCTGTAAAATACTCCTTGTTAGGTCGACTCTGAGTTGATCTCAAAAAGTAGATCTCAAATGTCCGTCCGCCCGTCCATACGTCCGTCTGTCCACAAAAAATTTCTTCAATTTTAACGAAATTTGGTATGTAGGTAGAGGTCGATGAGTGACGCATGACGGTATGCAGTATGACCTGATCCAAGGTCAACGTCACGAGCCCTTGAAAGTCAGAAACTTGGCCATTTTCAAAGGCTGTCTCTTCCCCATTTATAAAGGGGGCTGGCAAATGACCACGGATTCTTAAATTAGGGCACAATACCTAAAGCTTATCGGGGCCGGATTTTTTTATTTTTGTCCTAGTTTTTGTGTCATGTGACTTTGAAGTTGGCAGTAAGTAGGAGTCGACCGCCAGTCCCGTACAGGGCTAATTTTTATTATTAGTTGTATCATGCAGGCACAAGCATCTTGCTGAAACAGTTTTAGTGAACACGATGCATTTGAACGTCGTGCACTCTGCCATCCGAAGGCTGTTGTATGTTCTCCTTCAGTAGCTCTGCAACAGATCAAGCCTAGTGTCGTCAGTAATGCATTCATACAGAACTCAGTGGAAGTCAAACCAAGGTTGTTTATGTGACAGTTTATTACCGCAAACCCCCGAGTCAGTCTTCACTGATACACCCTTACCTAATTTCAGTTTACTTATTTAATCTAAATCTACTGTTATTGTTGTACTGTCTTTTTCAATTATCTTACCCCAAGAATTAATACTTATTAAATTTTAATATTTATAATATAGTTCTACCTTAAAGGCGCGATATGACTTACATTGTGTTGAAAGTGCCGTTAAATGATAACCATCATCGGTTAACCCGCTAATCCTCCTGTTGATGTCAAGGATTTTATTGTGTCCATTAATTCATTGTTGTTGTGTGAAGTGCCAGTTATTACGATGTATAATGAATCACGTATGCCATTGTTCGTCTATTAGGGTTTCTTCAAGCGGACTGTTCAGAGAAATATGGTGTACTCATGTAAAGAAAATGGGATGTGTTGCATTGACAAAGTGACACGGAACAACTGTCAACACTGTCGCTTCCGTCGCTGTTTAGAGGCTGGAATGAAGAAAGAAGGTAAAGATAGAAAAGTATTTTGGGTCAGAAACTGTACTGCCGTCACAGTGAATTGACAGTGTGCCATAACTTTCTTGTAGTTATCTCTCTATTCGCACATTTTTCTGCTTCACTCATTCACTGAGTTGACTCCATACAGTCACTTTTGCTGTCCACTTCACTCGGCTTTGTGACAGTCACAGTTAAGTTGTTTGCATTTAATTTTTCAGTTACAAGCACGTGTTCAAGAAAGTGCATAACAAGTTTAACGGCCCTTTATCTGGGACAACCCCATGATGCATGTGTTGATTTTGGCGCTATATAAATTGTCAGTTTGTGTGTTAACTTGACTTCCTCACTTTCATCCTTCCTTACTTTTTTCTTTCCTTATGCTTTTTTTCTTACTTATTTACTTCCTTACTTGTTTACATCTTAACTTATCTGTCTACTTCTTTCAGAATAGACCTGTTCCATTTTTATGCTGGAGGTTGTAGGAAGCGACAAAAGCTGGCTTAGTTTTTTTGGCTTCATTTTATGTTGTTGTATATTTTGTAACGGATGCATGTTTGCTTTTGTGTGCTTGTTTTAGTTTTTCAGTACTAAGCCAAGAGATTGGCTGGGAAGAATGTCTCCGAAATGACCTATTTCGTGTCGGGTAGGGTGTAAAACCTTCAACTCAATAAATCACTCCAGGACAACCTGGGTGAGCCATACCAGAAAAACACTCATAATACATAATGGATAACACCCACAAAGATAAGGACTGAAAATCCCTATCTTTGTGGGTATTATCTGTTATCTTTAATTAATTTCCTCCATTTACTACAGTCCATAGCATCCTCCTTGTCTAGTTGTCAGATGCTTGCTACAGGAAGATACTGTTATAGTCAACCTGAGCTCGTTCATGGCTTGCTGTTGGTCACTAGGATGCGGTGAGTAGGTTGTGTGCAAGAAGTGTGGCTTGGAGTGATTTAACACCCTGTATATTTTGTGTTTACTTGATGTAATAGTCTATTTTGTTACAATGGATGCATGTTTGCTTTTGTTGTGTTACATTTAGTTTTTCAGTACTTAGCCAAGAGATTGGCCAGGAAGAACGTGTCAAAATGATCTGTTTTGTGTTGGGTGGGACGTAAAACTTTCAACTCAATCAATCAATTCAAATATAACAAAGCGATAGTTATGATGTGTGCTTGTGCAGCGGTGCGTGAGGACCGCACGCCGGGCGGCAAGCATCGTGCCAAGAAACTGCGAGGAGATGAGTCGGAGATATCAACAACTGGCATTGGTGGTGGCCCGGTTGTGATCGACTGGAATGGTTATGAACAAGATGAGCTACTGCTTTCACGGCTTGTCGACACCAAACCAGACGCTGTCAACACTGTTGAGGGTGTGCTTGGCAAACATTTTCTGTCCATTTTTAGGTCCACTCATCAACAGAATCGACCCAATAATGCTAATTACTTGCATGATGTGTTATTTACCAGAAAACCACACTATGTTATGACGTTGAAGCTGCTATCATTTTTAAGATGAATTTTGTGAAAGTTGTTGATCGGTTCAGAGTTGGTGATTGTGTGTGTGTGTGACAGATATCCGAGGTATTATGTCGAGCACCGGTCAAGTTGTTATCAAAGACTTCATGCAGCTTATTTACTTGGAATTACGTTGTATTATCGAGTGGGCGAAGAAGGTGCCGGGTTGGTGTCACATGTGTTGTCTTTGAATTGTTTTCATCCAGATTGATTATTAAACAATGACTCATGACACATGTGTATGGACCAACCTAATTCACGATTTCATGGCCGTGACATTTTCCGTGAAACTGGCAGTCTTCCGTGAAATTGGCCCATTTCTGTGAAATCCGTGATTTTAATGCTTTTACTATCATTTACGAAGGTTTCCATAGTTTTATCAACAGCTTTTTCATGGATTTTGCTGTTTGCTAAGTGATTACTGATTAAGTGTTACACTTCAGCACTAAATAGCTGGAATGTGTTACTTACTTACACATCCCACCACACTCACTAGGTTAACCAGCTTACTTCCTTATTTCGCAATGGAGAGCTGCGCGTCATTCGTGACGTCACACGCACGTGTTTTAATGTGCTATTCAACGGATTTTTTAGTTCGCGTTAACACAGCAAGTTGAAATAACGGCAGTGGGGCCCTTGAAATGTCCGTGAATTTCTCAAACTCCTTCAGTGAATTTTCCGTGAAATTGGGCATATTTTTAAAACTTTACCGTGAAATTACGCATTTTTCCGTTGAATTAGGTTGGTCCCTACACATGCGATGCCAGCGCCAGCACACGTGATGGCCGTTTTCCAGGTAAACCTGGTTTAGCTGGTTCCCCCTTGGTCCTCTTCCTCTAGGTGATCTGAAAGGAAAGCTCTTGTGGGATAAGTGGCATATATGTCCTTCCTGTACCCAATTAACAGGGTCAATAGCAGCAGTGACGGGCAAATCCCAATCATGATTGAGACTTAACTTGCAATTTGAACACATTTGGCAATTTGAAGTATCATGATTCAGTTTAAAAGATCACGATTTACTTACTTACTTATCAATGCAAAATGAGAGTACGTGAACCACTGAAGCACTTCTGTGTCTGCTTCAGATGCAATTTAATGCCTGATTGACTGATTACATTATACATAATCTGACTGTACAGAGTATAGCATTATGTAGTTGTGCCGACTTCTGCTTAACACATATCATTTTCATGAAAGATTTGAGATTTGACTTGAAGTGAAAGATTTGAGATTTGGCTAAATGCTGTAGGTACTTTTCTGGAAAGATATGAGTTTGAGACTCGATGTGAGGTTTGCTGATCACTGAAAAGCAGTGACCCCAGTCAGTAAAAAAAATCACCAACTGAATTTATTTTTTCTTCATCTACCACTGGATTTCTGGCAGAAAAAGCACTGCTGTCTTTATTCCATTAAGCTGTATTTGGTCTTCAATGGAAAGCAATACTGTGTAACATTAGGGACTGCACCTGCAGGCTGCATGAAGAAGTAGATGAGAGTATGGTAGTTTTTCCCATATATACCACTTTAAATTTGTTGCAGAATGTATTTTGTGCTGCAAGGCAGTTAAACACAAGAACAGAAGTGTAAGATGCTTTTAATGTCACGTTAGTCTATGGTGTGCAACTGTGTATCAGTTCAACTGCATGTCCGGATTGTTCCAACTTTGACACATTTAAATACTGCTACGTCGTTTTACTAGATAACCAGTATAAGAAACATATTTGTAGTATATAGTAAATAATATCGTGTTTTGTCAATAAATCTGAATAATTACTGTAACCCTATTTGAAGCTCAGAGCATGCTACATACTAGTACTGCTGAATGTTGGTGTTCTTGTGCTGCACAGGTTTTTTGGAGCTAGTGTCCGATGACCAAATGGCGCTTCTAAAGTCATCATTTATGGAACTTACTGTTCTCCGACTTTCTTACAGGTTTTTGTCACATTTTATCCATCATATTGAGTGCTGTAGAGTGCTAATTTCCTACAAGGATTGTTTATTGCTTTGTATTATGTACAGTCTTATTATAGAGACGTTATTAAAGCACTCATGTTGAAGACCTTAATGTTTGGTCTTGTAATCAAGACCACAACTTGACAACAGGTATTGAGACCAAGACCACACACCTAGGTCTACAGATCATGATGAAAAATTTGCATTCAGCACCTTTAGGAGGAACATTAAACAACAAGTAAAATTTTAAAAACTCGAGAAACTGTTACATTCACAGAAGAAAATTTTGACAAAAGCCAACATTAGTGATATATAGATTTGTGTCTAATGCAAAATAAAGGGACATTGTCATGACCAACGAGCACGAGAGGGCACAACCATTGTCTATCTACATTTGCTTGTGATGACACTTGTGAAGCCCACATGGATGTAGATTTATCAATGTCAACTGCTGTCATATCAGAATTAGCAGGCATCCATGCTGTAACCAGTTGTGCAGATATGAACTGAACACTCCACAATAACAAGCAGTGCACAGTCTGCTTTCAATTACAGCAGTATTTGCATATCTTCCGTAACCTTGCCATTGCATCAGGTCTTGGTCTTAAGCCAAGACCTTTGCCTAAAGACCGAGACTAAAGAAAAACTCAAGAAACTGCTACATTTCACCTTTAGAAACTGGACTCGGGTGCTTAAGAGACCCAAGACTTTGTTTTCAAGATCAAAAACTGATCCTATTCATGCATGTTTGTTTCTTTGGCCTTTTCCAGGGTCACTCCAGGTTGGAACCTTTGTGGATAATGGAAGCAGGGGGCCGGATATCCGTCCTGTCACCAAACTGACAGTGTCAAAAGCACTGAAAGTAATTAAGACTACTGACTCTGACCGTGAAAGATCTTCCGCTGACCTTATCCTTTCTTTATTCACCAACTGACTCCCGCAGGAAGGGACTCTTAGGCAAGTACCATCTTTATGTTGTGAGCAGAATGGAAATAGAACCAAGATAGAGTGTGGATTGTGTGATAGATCGTTGGACTGTGCCGGTTCAGTGCGGTTCTGCAACTCACTGATGATGTCAGTCAACCAGTGCCGCAACCTCGGCTGCGGTGACGACTTTGTTACATGTACCTTAGAATTTATCTCGCGGCTACGCTCCGTTGCCATCGACAGCACAGAGTTCTGCATCCTTTGTGCCATTGTTCTCACATATCCTGGTTTGTCTACTGCTGCTGTTTGTGCTATTCACAGCTGTACAACTGTGATTGTCAGAGACATTGAGGCTACTGCTTGTAATATCATTACCCACATCGGCATAGTCGCCGGCATGGGTAGGGCGTTCAGTCGCATCTGGTTGTCTGTCTGTTCGTCCGCGCTCTAACAGGAAAACGGCTTGAGCTATCAACACCAAACTTGGTACACGTATGCTCTATAGCAGTCGCTTGGCATGAACGGAGCCAGAGGTCAAAGGTCAAGGTCACACGGTTACGAAAACTGTCAACAAAGTTACTTATGCTTGATTTTTTATTTGTCCGTGCTCTAAAAGGAAAATGGCTAGAGCTGTCAACACCAAACTTGGTGTACATGTACTCTATAGAAGTTGCTCGGCATGCATTGACTCAGAGGTCAAAAGGTCAAGGTCACACGGTACAAAAACCGTCACGCGCACAGTTGCTAGTGATTATAGCGGCTGTTCCATAACCCTGTGCTGTGCTACCTGTGTCCGTTGCCTGCGTGGGTCTGCATGTCGATACGACTGCCTATGTTTTCTAGTTGCAAATAAGTTGTCTTTTAGGTAGATATTCTGATATGCATTGTTGCCTTCATAGAAACAAAAGGTACTCCAATAGTCCCTCAGGCCATAGTGGCCAGTGCTGAGCTTCAGTTTACTAGGCAGGCGTTAGTCATAAACCCAGCAGTAGGCTGTCGTTTTTGTCTGCTCAGCCTGCAGTTACCTTCCCAGCTTCAGATTGTCACTGTCACTGCCTGTTGGCCGCTAACATTTTATACTGGCCAGGCAAATGGTGGCGGTGTGAGCTGACTTTGAAAAGGCGATTGTTGACAATGCCATCAACTTGTGGAGAAGACTCCGGGCCTGTGTGAAGGCCAAAGGAGAACACCTTGAACACTTGCTGTGATTGGCTGTATGCAGTAGTCAAAGTAAGGCGGAACGTGGCGGAACTGAGTTCCGGCACCTATCATTTTGAGCAGAGTAGAGTTCCGTCACCTGTAGTTGGTGGCACGCAGTTCCGCCAGACCATGACCACCGTAAAACACTGCACACACAGAGGGCCGGGCGGGCAGTATAGTAGCCTAAGACTAAGTGAGAGGAGACGACAAGCATCTCTGCATCTCAAGAGATACCACGGAGATGACGCATAAGCCACACACAAACATGCACTAAGAAGACAGTAAAGAAACAGAAAATCAAAACACCGCCGACTTAGTTGTATTTGTTGACAAGTAGAAGAAACGCTGCATAATGAGTTAACTCCATTTTAGTGGAACTTTTAGGGATTTCTGGGCAGTTTGCACAATGCATAGAAGTGGCAAATTATGTGCTTTTTTGGATGCCTAAGGGCTAAATAGCTTTCAGCTTCAGGGGGCTTTGCCCATGACCCCCTGACCAGGGGCTCTGCCCCCAGACCCCCATTATATGCTCGCGCAACCGCGCTCGCCATAGTTCCACCACCTCTCAAATCCTGCTTTTACCACTGGATGTATGCTGCTTAGACGCATTGTTGCCTCTTGTTTCCAGACAAAAGTAGCATTAAACAGTGGCTTCCTTACGTTTAGAGTAGCGGAAAATATTTATGCAGGCCTGCAGTGGGCGAAGTGGCATGACACGTTGATGCATGTTGCAGACACAGGTGGCTTGGTTGATCGTTCATCGGTGCTGACACTACACAACACATGGCTCGACCTGCTTCAGAAGTACTGCACCAGTCGCTATCCGGACAACCAGCGACGCTGTGGCCGAATCCTGCTGCGTCTCCTGTCACTGCGTTCCGTCAGCGCTCGAGCTGCCGATAAGTTCTTAAGCTGTGCGGTTGATGTTGACGTGAAGATGACTGACATCGTGCAGGAGATGATCAGCTAGCGTCGTGCCTCAGACACTGATGCTGTTGTCAAAACCGTGTCAAGTGACATAACTGTGGACCAAAAACAGGCGGGTACCATGAGTGGCATATTTAGAGTGGCCCACCCCGCTGAAAAGTTATGGAAAATTACTGACTGAAAAGACTATTCTTATTCAAAAGTGAACAGTCATGAGCGAACTACGACATTTGCATTTTAGAAGGCGTTGGTCCCCTTTGTAAATGTCTGAATATGCCACTGGGTACTGTCATAGAGTCCGACACTATTCTAACATGAAACAAGTGTCCAAATAAGTCAGCAAGAGGCCACATCGCCATCTTTTCTTGTCACTCCTTGCGACAGCAAATGCATTCATCCGCTGCATGTGCAGAGCAGGCACATTCGCCCAGGGTGGGCGCAATGCACTCATGCATAAGTATGTTACAATGCGCCGGTACGTCCCTCTAACCCCCACCTAGTACATAGTTCTTTGGACCAACACGAGTCAGCCCCCAAATGTCATCTCAATCGGTTCAGCCATGTTTGCACAGCTGATCCATGCGCCTAGCACACCGACAGACAGAATACTCAGACCACAGTACGTGTGACGCTGCATATGTGCACTGCGAGCAGGCATTGTTGCCTAAAGTGACCAAAATGGAACATTTGTAACTGGTTTTGTACCAATTTGTTGGGGATTTCAACTAGTAGCCATATTTACCTCATACATCCTTGCATTACACCTGTGGACTATTGTATTGTTGAATGCTGCAAAGTACCAAACCAGAAATGTGTCGTGTGGCTGTTACTGTTTGCAGTTTTCAGGTTTAAGCTAGTTCTGTATTCTGCTGCATAATATCGGCACCTTAGAAGAACCAGCAACATATTCGGTACATGAAACACAGTTCGAAAATACTAATGGTTTTGGCCAAGTGTGCATTTTATAACCAAGCGTGTAATTTTAGTGTCTTTAAAATGTATGAACAGCTTGTATAGACTGAGTGTGGTAATAACTTAACACCTCATCCTTCTACCATATGAAGAGTTTTCACTTGTTATGCACACGGAGATATTCAGGTGTATGTTAAGGACAAAGCATAATTAGTGATAGTGGTATGGAGACGACACATGTATACAAGTAACACCACTGAGGAGAACTCTAGCATTTTCCAATTCTTCAGTTGCCGTCATCATGGGCATACAGGTAGTAAAGTTTTGCTCGAACAAATTCTTCTAGTTCTTAATGGGGAGAGGAGGCCAATATAGATTGAGCCATGTATTGTACGTAGTACGGTTGTGTTTAATTTATTGATGGATATATAGTGCAGCTGTTAGGTTATGAACAAAGACATTTTTGTCAGCCATCTTTTAATGATTAATTTTTTATCCCTTTGGTACCAGACAGTGTCAGCAATGGCATTGTTTTTAGATTGATATCACGCCTGCGATTTTTATCACACGACTCTCGCAACTTTATTGTGCAACAGAGTTTCAGTATGCAACTTTGCATGTTGCACACTGCAACTTTGTCACATAAACAAGAAATGACCAATCAGCTTAATCATTTCTTGTTTATGCGACAAAGTTACAATGTGCGACATGCACACTATTGCATACTGCAAGTTTGTTGCACGATAAAGTAGTGCAACAAAATCGCTCGATAAAATCGCAGGCGTGACACCGGTCTTAGGCTTCCTGTTTGTTTGTCCGTTCTTCCAGTCATATACTGTGACCACGGTATCTCGTGAATAGCTTGAACAGTTTTGATAGTCAAAGGGAATATTCACTAGCTACTGATGACCTGATTAGATTCTGGAGGTAAAAGGTCACTGGTCAAGGTCACAGCAGGTCTAAGTATGTGCTGGTGAAGTCGTCCACGTTGATGCTGTGGGGAGTCAGCCACTAAATTTGTTTGTCAGTACCAGCTTTAGTTCCGACTTTTGTTTCTCCGTGCGTTGTTTGTGGCAGCGTGACTGCTGATATTTAAAATGGTCATTGTATAAAAATCGTCATTGTAAATACTGTTCAGTAAACACTGTATACCACTTGCAGCTGTGTGGAAGTGTGTGCTTTGTGATGCTGGTCGTATGATGTAGCTAGTCGTTCGTGTGTTAAAATGTAGGCAATGTGAGAGCAAATCATCCTCAACAGCATGTCATGCTGTTATTATTTCAAAACATAAAACTATTAGGTACATAATAAAAATCATAATGTAGTGTTTGCTAATTGCAAGAAATGTTATCCATTGGTGTTGGAAACGCTTTGCAGCTCGTTGTCATGACTACAGCTGGGACACAGAAGACATATTAGAGTTACTGTAGGTGTGTGCTTGTTTATTAGATGATCAAGTGTCTGCAGTGTTAACAGGATTAGACAAAACTTAAATTCTTAACAATTATACAGATTGGAAGAGAGTTACAGTGTATCATTAAAGTGTATCATTGTATGACTGTCACAATGTAAGCAGACCAGCACACACTTTTTTATAGTAGGCATTATGTATACAACTATTTTTATAGATCTGATTTTTATTGTATTGTCTGTGTATTGAACATTTTGTGAACTGTCAGATGTTTTGTTTTCTAAACTTCTTGTGATTGCACACATTATCACCATTATATTTTCAGTATATTTATTGCTACAAATACACAACAAGATAAGATCATTATCATGAAATTTATAACAAGACAGTGTGGTTGAGTTTGTCAGAAGTCAATGGTGGTGTTCAAAAAGATTTGAGGGTATGCATGACATATTCATAGCAAAAGAGTACATCTTTCAAACCGATGGCATATCATGTAAGACAATCATCGGACTCGCATACAGATAATCATAATATATACATTATACATTAAATTAAACCTTTTATACGTATAAGCTTTGCTGAAACATTGTGATTGCTGGATAACTGTACCCATGGTACTTTAGCATTTAATGCAGAACAAGACCGTTCTGTTCCTTATTTCTCTTCATTGCCACACATTCTGATCAGTTTTAAACATTACACATTAATGCTTTATAACTACAAATTAAGTAACAACAGTTTGTGAAATAACAAGAATAACTTCAAAATGTCTTTTTCCAAGCATCAATATTACCAATTTACTAGTAAATCTGCATCGAGGTATCGTAATTTTGAAATATTCTGTCAGACATTAATGACACAACCACATCATAAACTAATTCACTGCTCCCGGCTCCGTGGTAACATTAAGTTAGCACACGTTATGGCCTATAGGCCTACTGAGATACTTACATAACAAAACCTCTGTCCATTTGCTAATCCCATCAGTTACGGAAGGCTATTGCTTAAGCTGACACTGTACCCAGGCCCCACACGGACATTAACGGTACATAAGGACATAATCAGACGGACAAAGACCACATTTACTTTCTGCATATACGACAGACATAAGGACATACTAGATCGTCCTGCAGCAAGATACTGAACAGACGCATCTCTTCTTTCCTTCCACCATGTTGGGTTTTTGGTTTGGACACACTCATACCCTGGACTGGCGCTAGTTAACTCGTCACATTATGCTGTGACTTCTGCCTTTTGTACGAATAGCCTATGCCGCCGCTGCTGCTACAACTCTACTGCCCACTGCAACAAATCACGTGACGGGTACACAAAGAACGTGAATGCACTGCAGTCTGCAAGCACGCTTTGTCGAAAGGTGAATACTTAGTCTTACAACACCGTTATAAAGAAACACCACACATATACAAGCACATTACCGGCATTCATTTCATTGACACTGAACTATAAACACAAAAACACGCAGAGTTCTTCCAGTCAACACTCATGTGGGCGTCAGAGAAATGTTGAGAAAACAATGTTCTAAGACCTGTTCAGTAAGCACTAGACGTTGACCATCCGACCAGATAGGCCAGGCTTGACCAGAAAAAAACAGTCGAGCAGAACTTTTCAATTTGTTATACACACATGCTGACAGGCAAGGTTTGGATATATCGTATACTGTTTCTTTTTTGTTTGTACGGTTACGGATTGCTCCGGCGAGAATAAAGCTATCGGCGTCAAATTTTGCATGGTGTTCGTCGGCGTCCTGGACAGAAAGATCCCATTTTGGGGAACTTTGCTCCTCCAGAAGCCAAGAATGGGACGAATCGGCGCGCGGCGAGTGGACGTAGGATTGACATGTGTGGATAACCGTCAGTACCCTTCCCTGGCGGTACTTGTTTTTGATTTGATGTGGTACTGGCATCGGAAAGTCCGCATAAAGGATGGAAGGCCCTCCATCATTTGTCCAGTGGTGGATGAAGACCGGATGAGGTCAGTGCTTCGTGTGTAGGAAGCAAACCCGGCCCGTGCC
>Ga0209363_1001115_pt1 | contig 12308 bp, 7 predicted proteins | sample WorMetexBAHAMAS3_FD_187385 | JGI IMG/M metagenome (GOLD analysis project Ga0209363, IMG submission 187385) | Marine gutless worms symbiont microbial communities from Max Planck institute for Marine Microbiology, Germany - Inanidrilus exumae... | ecosystem: Host-associated > Annelida > Digestive... | reverse complement strand
TAAGTAAGCCGTGGGTGTCATCAACAGACTTTCATACGACCAACCTTGCTGAGGTCAACTGGACCGTAACTTTGATTATCAAAGTGCGACGACCACCAAAGTTGTTGATTTAACTGTTTACCTGCCGAGTCAGTAATTACAAATCAAATATGTAAATTTTTGGGTGAAATTAGTGTGTCAGAAAATAAGCTACGCAGCGTATTTGTCGCTATTGTCGTAAAGGAACTTTCTGAGGTACGACAAGGGTAGCTGTTTAGCGATATTGTGTGTATTTTGTGTAATTGTATCAAAAATATAATAAGTATGTACATGGCCACTCTCAGGTTGTGGTCTTTGTATGTTTTCCCATATTTTTGTGTACATTCCTCTTCGCTGTTTTTCTCTATATTTCTACCTTGTGATATTCGGTGAATAAAGATTACTAATTGGTCGAAAATCGCCGATTTTAACCTACCCGACCTCTATTTGGCGCCTTACTTGGGAGTGACACCGTTGGAATTTCACCGAGATCTTCAGAGTCAGTAAATTAGTGTCTTTAGGCTAAAATCGTTATGGTGCTTATTATGGACGTATGAACTCTGATATCGGTCGAACTGTTTTCTTTTGTTGCTTCCGTTATGAGGTCGCTGATATGTTATGTGTTACTAGATGTATGGTCTCACGTTATGTTGACGAGCATGATATTTCTCCACAGCTGAGAGCATCTGTGCTGCTTTTACTCGAGCTGTTGTTCATTGGAGATGGTAGCTTTAGTTGTCGCCTGTTGTCACCTCATAATATTCATGAGCTTGTCGATTTTATATGCACATCTTGATTCGAATAAATTATAATAATGATAGTCCGGCGTTGTTTGCATGATTCTAGGTTTAGCCGTCTTGGCAGAACACTGACTTGTAACGGACGGACAGACAGACGGACGGACGGACGGACACACGATGACGGCAAGTACTGCGCGAGCATAGCGTCGCGCGAGTCAAAATGAAACGTGAGTTGAACTTCGTTATTGTATCGATTGGCGTTGGTTCCGTGCTTACACGCGAGATTGGACGGGACAGTGTTGCCGTGCGTGGAATCCCGCCCAAATATCCGCCCGAATTTCTGCAATTCGACGTCAGTCGTCCCGACTCTGGTGACGTAATAACAGACAGAACGTCCCACAATCGCATGCATTATAGCCCCCCCTACGGTCGTCGTGCACCGCTGACTTCTTCGCCGACCGAAAAGTCATAATAAACGACAGGTAAGCGAAGGTAGAGGCGCACACCTGTACAGGCCCGGGTCAGGTAAAGACGACTGCTGCTACGTGAACGAAGACCGAACCAGACAATCGACTCTCAGCATGGGATCTTCTCGTGAGTTCATCATCATCATCATCATCATCATCGCTATTATGGTCAACCAACAATGTAATGTAATGTGAATGTGTAGCCTACAGCGCATTGTCGTAGAACCTATAATGCGCTGTATGCATTAGTACGTTGCAAAGAGAAACGTTTACAACTTTTTTCTGAAACGCCGATGCTATGCCCCTTAATTTCGGGGGTGTGCTTTTGTGAATCGGCTATGCCCCCGAAATTTTAGGTGGCCGTTTAGGTGGCCGTTTTTGTGTATGTGCTATGCTCCCAAATTTCGGGGGCGTAGTTTTGTAAATCGGCTATGCCACCGAATTTGCGACAGTGTGATATATTTCATTCACCAGATGTCGATACATAACGCAACCAAATTATTACTGCTAAGAAATCAAACTAAACTGACCCTAACCGTAACACTAACCCTAACCGACACAGTAACCGTAATATTTTACGCACATTTCGTGGCACCCATAAATAGGTTGTACCGCATTAATAAAATGAAATTTTTCTCAGATGTGCAAAGCAGGGTTCGTGGGTGGGCCAACTTTTGCACTACCCAGAAATTGCAATACCCGTTTGCTGATGTAGCGACGAGAAGTCGATAGTACATACCTTATCATTAAAAAGTTTTTTTGTTGGGTATACATAAGAAAAAGGGGCTAGGTGTTTTGGGGGCATAGCAGAAGAAAGAAAAAAAAACACAAAATTTGGCAAAGAATATATATTTTTCGGGGGCATAGCTAAAACGCGAATTGCGCTCCCGAATTTTTTTCGGGAGGGGGTATACTTTTTTCAATCGGCTATGTCCCTAAATTTTTGGGGGGTAGTCGCTTCCTTTCTGAAACTGTCTCTGCCGACTGCCGGGTCTCTCGTGTACCCTGGCAATGAGTTCCAATCTGCCGGGCCTGCCACAGAGAAAGCCCGTCGGGCAAAAGAACTCCGTACGTCTAGAAGTTGTCGGCTGACGGATTAAAAGTCGACGGAAATTCACGCAAGCAAACTACGAACAATAAACTAACTAGTTCACGACTCCATTACTTAAATGTCTGTGTATGCTTCCGATGTTGCAAAACCTTTGTGAGATTTTTTAAATTTTTTTGCCGACTTTGCTTCGCCACAGTCCGCTGTCACAGCACTTGCTGAGCTCACGCTATTTTGTTCTACTTTTGCTTCTAGTCGCCGGCCACGATGCGTGCATCTGTCGTAGACGTTAGAATTTCCACGCGCCCCGACTGCAACTTATCGGACGTTGTTCCCATAATTGTGAACCAAGCAGTATCAACTTTTGTATTTATGAACCTTCAGGATAACAGATAGCTTTAAGTTAATTTTATCCGTGCGGGGTAGCCCCAGGTCAAATTGCATGGTGATATTTTGTAAATGATGACATCACCCATCTAGATGCAAATGTATCCGCTATCACAAGAAGCTCAGCTATCGCCGAGAGAACCGCGAGATGCTCTATATCAGTTGAGATATCGTCCTACTGCAATTATGCAGGTATTAGCCATCATCGTGTGTCCGTGTGTGTTTGTGTGTCACACACCGTTATTGTATCAAAACGGCCAAAGGTAGAATCACGCAAACAACACCACGTGATAGCCCAGGGACTCTAGTTTTCGGACGCCAAGAGTCGTTGGTGGACCCTCTTCCCCTAAAATTTGCGCTCAAAGTGACCAACCCCCACCCCTTTCGAACACCAAAATTTTGACCAATATCCGCTCATGGCGTTTGACGTTGAATTCAAACCGTGTATTGTTGTGACAGTGGGTAAACTGATAGCGTCTTTCGAGGCTCCGGACCCCGTACACGGTCTCGCGGTACTCGACAAGAAGTTGTACGTTCTGCGCAAGCGGCAGTCGAAGCAGTTGTACGTCTACGACATCAAGGATAAAGAGTACAATCTGCTCTACACGTACAGCGTCCCCGGCCTTGTACCCTTCATGTACAACGACCTCACCGAGTGTACCAAGGCAGACTGCCTCTTTGTTTCCGATTTCGCGGGGAAATGTATCCATAAAATCGAACAGGCAGGCGAAGAGGCTAAGGTGAGTAAGTTCGTTAGTGTGCCCTACGAACCGAAAGGTCTGTCGATAACCCCGTCGGGGAACCTGCTGGTCACGTGCAACCCGAATAAGCTGCTTGAGTACGACGTGAAGACCGGGGAGAAAGTGTCGGAGCTGTCGTTGCATTTGGAGGTGAACTGGCCGCTACACGCCGTGAAGCGGACCGACGGGCAGTACGTGGTGTGCCACACGGACGAGAAGTTAAGTCGGGTGTGTAGAGTGGGCGAGGATGGCTACTACAGGCACTGCTTCGGCGGGATCAAAGGAGCCGACAAGGACCATCTGAACTATGGATGTCACGTAGCGCTGTGCAAAGACAACCACGTGATCGTGGCCGACAACGACAACAATCGCCTGATACTGCTCGACGGATCGCTCGAGTACGTGGAGACGCTGGTGGAGAAGTTCAGGGAACCGCACCGCCTCTGGCACGACCAGCAGGCGAATCGCATCTATATCGGAGAGTGCACAGGCAACGGCTCCATCAGGGTGTTCCAGACCAAATGAGCGAGCGGAGGAACTGTCGGAAAAGAATGGTGACGAAAAATACATTGTCAGGTGGGAAATCTGAGAAACCAGTGGAAAAACATGGAAAATAGCGGGCTAATTTTTCAAATGTTTGGAAGTGGAAATGCAGGATTCGTCAATATTTTCTTATTAAAGGGTGAACTGAAAATGCGTTTCTTCCTTGCATTTTTTATTTCCTCATTTTTTTCAGTCGAGTGACTTACCCTCGTCACTCCTGCGCCTCTTATGTTACAAGACCTGATGACACTCACTTTAAGAAATATGATTGCGAATATTACTAATGCGATTATCAGATATTAACCAAAGTTTACTGTTCCATGCATTCAGTATATCGACATATTGCCATTAGTTTGTTGTTCATTGTTCATCAAACTAAAACATGTCGTTTACTGTCTTTAGTGTAAAATCTTTTTATGGACCGATTGCTATACTTCAGCGCGGCAGCAACAAACTTATTATGGAGCACATTCTATAAATTATGGTTAAATAAATATTACGATATTAATGTTCTTACAGTAATTTTAAACAGCTTATGCTTCGGTCTTCGACTGCTTGTAAACTGACGCTGTACGCTAAATAATCGTCAGCTGATTAACGTTTTTTTTCGCGAACATTGCTATAGCTAACGTCAGTGATTGTTGAAGCGTTTAGTTGGAAAATGTAGAATAACGTATGTTGTTGTAGTGATACCAGAATGTAGAAACCATTTTGTTATTCAAGACGTCTTCGTAAAGCAGGAATACTGAGTTGTAGCGCGGCGTCTATGCCCCTAGCAACACAGGTATCTAAAGTTCCCTCAATTTTGTGCCTCTGAACACTGCGGCTGTGAAAAAAAAACAGAAAAAAATTAGCAACTCTCAATTACTGTATTAATTTCATGCACCATATTCCGTAATTTGACAATATTAAATCTTAATTCATTCAAAAATATCTACAGAACTGGTCATGGAGCCATTGCATAGAGGTCGCTGCTCAGACTTGCTATAATTACTATGATGTGAAATATTATCTATGTTGGGCATTGTCATGATTAGCAAACAACTTGAATTGTCGCCGACGGTCAGTTTTACAGGTACTTAATAATGCTGCTGAGTTAGTAACGACCATTGTGATTGGTTTAATTGAGCAGTTGTTATATGGGACAAGTGCGAATTAGTTGCTCTCTTATTGTTAAATCCACACTAACTTTGATTTTTTTATTAATAAGTTATCTTTGTAGTTTATACGAGTACAACTGCACTTCTTGTAATTAAAAATTCATTTTTGTACTTTATGTGCATTTCTACGAATGTAGACTACATGACTAGAACGAAAACCTGTATCGAATTAGTTGTCGCAATTAAATTTTTTTCTACAATTTTAGGTTTCGATTTTTACATTAATTGTTTATTCTGTCTTATAATGATGCTGCATAATTGCTTGAGCTAATTATTTGATAAAATACAGATTTTGTACAGAAATAGTCTATTATAGCAGAACAAATATTATGGCGGTTTTATTGTATTAAATTTCTGGATTCTGGCGATCCATTACTGACGTCATAGGCCTATACGCAAGTTCAGTTCATTATAAGGCTTCATTTGAGCCATTACACAATCTATTGCTGATATTACTTTCATTTAATTAAGACGATTTCACTATTATCACATGACACACTTAAGGTTATAATAGCGTATGTTTATTAGCCTACACACAAGTGGGTCATTCTATAGTTTGGTATGCTAACCACCCATGTTTCAGAATTCATGTGATTATGTACTGCTTATCCGATGACGTATAATCAACGCTTAATTCGGCTCGCATAAAATTTAGTTGCTGCACAACAGAGAACACTAAAATAAAAATTAAAAAAGGGAATTCAGTGCAAAGAAAAAATTAAACGTTGGTCTTAAATGAAGCAAAACTGTGTTGAGATAAGCAACCAAAAAGAATACAAGAAGCTCCGCCGCCGCAGAGGGACCGCGCGACGCGCTATGTCAGTGGAAATCTTGTTAGCTATTGCACAGCTGTACGAAAGAAATCATTTTTGAAAAGGCTTGCAGAAGGTGAATATTTAAGATAGTTACAAGTACAAGCTACGTGCGATTTGCAATTTATTCGTAAACATATCGTAGATAATACAGACTACATTTCCTCTACGTCTGATAAAAATTTTGTGAACTTTGGTCCAGTAACCTCCGAGATCTTTTGGTAACTTTGCTGGGGGTGTATGTTGCACATAGGCAAAAATGGGCATTGAACTGGTTTTTAAGAATCATTCGCCACGTGGCACTAGCATAGCCAGTCAGTAAGTAAGTAAGAAATGCTCAGTCGAATTTGCGGGCTACACGTTGGGCTTTGCCCCGCTTCTAGTGATGGTCCTCCAATCATATCTTTGGAATTGATAAAGCTAGGAACTTTAAAGTTCTTGTGCTGATTCACAATAAAGTGTACTAATGTCCTCATGATCGACTGCCCCCAAAAGGGATGTGTTCGGAGTCACGTGACCTCTTAAAATTCGGGAAATAAGCGATATAATATCACAGAAACAGTGCAAGATAGAGATGGAAGACTAGTAGAAAATCGTATGCGGCCTTTGAAATGGTTCGATTACCAATGACTTTGAATGACCTCAAAGGTCATTTTTGCTCTTTGTAACCTTTCTAACTCCCATATCTCGGAGAGTGTAGTAAGTATTATCTACGATATGTTTGTACACAAATCGTCGAGCACACGCGACTTGTTATTTTACTGTTTTTTTTGAAAATGAAAGATTTGTTAAGGTCACGTGCAATCACTTAAACTCTAAACGTGATAATATGTCGGAAACAGTGCAAGAATGATTGTCATGGAGTCGTTGTCACTATCCGGAGGTAATATATGACCTATCAAATAGCGACAATTCGGATGACCTTAAGTGACCTTCAAGGTCATTGCAGAAGTTGACAAGAGTTCCACTGACACAGTGCGTGGCGAGGTTTCTCTGCGATAGCTGAGCTTCTTGTTGCTTGTACCACATCCGGCTGTCTTTTGTATCATTAGCCTAAACAGCTGCGGAAAATGAAACATAAAACTACGTGCTTTTTTATAAAATTTAACCAAGAATAATGTCATAATAAAGACAGTCAGTCAGTCAGTCAGTCACTATATATTCTCTATTCCGGTAAATTCTGCTGTCGTTCCACTGTGTTAAAACTGCATTTTACATTTTTCAGGGTACCCCTGAAATGGAGCAGCCGGACCCAGCTCGTCATAGTCACCCTGCCGGAGGAGGACCGAGCCACGGCCATAAGCAATACTCGCAAAAATGGTAAAGACTGTGCGTGTGGTTCCGTAGATGTTCTCGCGGACAGACAAACAGACACACACAGACATGCTCATTACAATACTTTGCATACACTCCCGCGGACGAAGTAAATATTAAGTAGAAATAACGAAACAGAATTTGACTTGAGACAGGCTTATGACAAAATGAAATAACTGAGGACTTCAATTCTATTCTGATGTAAACTTAAATCATGCATGCATTATGACTACGAACAGTACGATTTTCGTACGACTGCGTATTCGATAAATTCACTCGTGGACGATTCAGACTACAGTTCACGCAGCTGCGAACACGTCAAAACATCCATTAAAAGCGCTTAGTCCTACAACAAGCAGCGTAATACAATCATAGTGAATTTCATGCTTTTTATGACTGAAAATTGCAAAATCAGCGAATCGCACTTCCAGAACGATACTTGAGCTATGTATTCAGTTTCAGGCTGATTATAAATTTGTACGTTGTTGTGAATTTGTACGTGTGTACATTATATACTGTACACAGGTTATACGCTTCAGGAATATGCTAAAAAATCGTAGACACACTGTCAGCATTCTAAACGAAGTGTCAAATGTCAACCCTGCTAGCCCTTCGTACCACTTCCGTACTGAAATAAAGACGGGCTGCATATACAAATCGAAACACAAATGAAAGATTAAAAATCAGAATATGCCGGCCCCGTCACCAGGGTGGGGCCCACTGGGGCAGGGCCCCAGCAAAAATTGTCAGGGCCCGTCAAAAATAACTGGACTGATTATGTTTCATCTGGGTTGCTAGATAAAAATTTTGTTATTTTGGGGCATTTTTGTATTAAAAATCGAAAAATACCAAATGGAAACCATGTGTGCCATGGAGGCTGGAGTAGATGGCTGAGTCACACTCACTCTTATTAGATAGATTTCTGTGATGTCATTTGAAATGTATTGTATGAGTACTTAGTCTCTTTTTGGGAAGCATCGATGCTCGGATATGGCGCGGGTATAGGCTATACGGGCCCCGGCCCCCGGATGGGCCCCATTGACAATTTTAGTCTGGTGACGTGGTCGGAATATGCAGCACTTCAATAAATCACCTAAATCCAACAGCCATTTAAACATTCGCACTGTAAGCCTCTACTATTGCGTCGATCAATCGATTCCATATATCACACATACTACTGGTAAAAACAGTACTTATAATACTTGTATAAAGCAATGTCCTGTACTACTTGAACACTAATAAAACGCTAAGAAATCGTCATTATACATAGAAAGTTTGCACAAATTATTTTATAGCAACTCGAAAGGTCACAATTAAGGCTGCGTGACGTGTAAAGACTCTAGACCTGGGCTTGTAAGTCGCTCAAACTTCGCATACCAGACAGACATTTAACACGATTTCTTAACAAACGTCGGCCTGATTCAGTCTTATTTATATGACTTAGAGTGTGAAGTGAGTACACTGGGTTACAGTACTCCAAAATTGGCCAAACACAACTGATGAATGCACTTGTTACAGCGATGGGATTTCTAGTTACAAATGTTCTCCGTAGGCTATAGGGTGGCGTCAAAAACAGGATTGTCGGCTAGTGTAAATCAGGAAAGATGCCATAGTTCACAAGATAGTGTGATGATAACATGTTTTAGTTGTGGTGGATGATTGACCATAATTCTACTTCAAATTTTCTACTGAATCTAAATGTTGAAATCGCTCAACAATTTTGGTGGAATTATGTGTTCCGTTTTTGTATTAAGGATTTTTGTATTAAGGAAGCTCGTACGTTAATTATGAGACATGACCAGGTGGAGTTCAACTGTCTATCAACGTTAACTCGAGCGTCGTGAGTCTCATTTGATCAACGTGAATCACGGGCAACAGTGTTGCAACTGGGACTGTAATCTACAACACGATTACTAATTATATGCACACTGAAGTTATTCAGTGCTCTTCCTTTTCAGTTGTAAGACCGCACAATGAACGGATAAAGGAATCATCCTGCTACAGTTTAAATCGTCACAATTAATGCGGCTCCAGGTAGATTTATAACATCTGAATAACCATAACAATTCAAGCAACGTTCAAAGTTACATTCGCCTAAAATAACACTTGTACAGTCACCTTCGATAGCGAAACAAAGGCCCTTTCACACCGCCGTGACTGAACTGAATAGAACTGAACGAGTTCTGAACGTGTACAAAATGACGAACTGCCAGTGTTCAGTTCAGCTTAGTTGATTTTTGTTCTGTTGCGGCGGTGTGACGGTGTCTTAAGACTACTGAAGCTGTTTTGATTATACAACAGCTAGTCCTACAGGTCGCACAAACAACTACCTCTTATACCAAACCTTGTTATAGTTTTTACACGTTGTAAATTTGCGAGTATGAAAAACCCTTCACGATCAGTGTCTTATGTACGGTAGTCCATAATTCCTGTATCTCTAAATTATTGCTGTGGAACTTTTGTAATCATCCGTAGACGTAGGCCTAACTGACAATGCCAATGCTAAACCCACTTATAAACAAGTCACTCGGAGATAGGACACTTCGCCCGTGGAGCTCTGTCCGTTTTTTTCAGTGCCGTTCACCAGGCGGCGCTACTGTTCGGTGCTGCTGTTACCGAGTTACACCAAGGTCGTTGTGGTAATGGTAGTTTGGCGTATAAATTCACATTACGTGGAAACATGACGTCATGCACAAAACCGAAAGTACGCAACATATTTCATTGTCGTCAAATGAAGACCGAGTCAAGGCCACAAATATACAAGTACAGAAAATTTCATGAAGCTAGAAATGTGGCTTTGAGTCATGCGAGCTGACAGCAAGGCAGACAGACAGACAGACAAGCTGACCGCAATATTGCGCACCTCTACCTGGGTCGAAGTAAACAGATGCCCGGTACTACAGTCTTGACAATACAACACAAACGGGTAGGGTGTGTTTTAGTTTTCGTAGTCCCAATGCATTTGTTGATGTTTGTCCAACAGCGTCAAAGCAATGTAAGCAAATAAACTGTTAGAAATTGAAAGCATCATGTCGAATACAACGCAATACCGACAGAACAGGCAGAACTCGCTACAACCAAAACCAGTCGTCACAAATACAGCAATCAGAGGGCGTTCGGTAGAGTGCATACATCTGAGGCGCCACGGTGAAATCAGCACAGTATTATTGCTGGCGAGCATCATGTATATCGGGTCTAAATTTTCACTCACTGTAACATAACTAATTTTCCCAATTTTCACTTTTCTTATAACAATCGAATATTAAATACGATACATATTCGAAATATTTTTCAGATCACTTCCACATACAGCCAACGCTTCTCTGGTCCATAATCTACCTATTTACCACATTTGCCACATTTCATGAAAATCAAACCATCACTTTACTGTCTTGCTTGCTAACGTGCATACAAACAAACTAGCAAACAGACAAACGGCGGTGTAGACAGTACCCCGCCCGCCTTCAAGTCGATAGTCCAACGCCCTAACCGTTACACCACCAGGCCACACCAAATTCACGTAGACTGAGAAAATTTTGCGACTTTCCACAAATAACTCGTTATATCTCGAAAACAGCACTAGATAGACGCTTAGTTTCTATGAAAGGCAAATAGAAATTCGTATGCGGGCTATAGACTCAACATCGCCGACAATCTTAAATGACAACCCCAAGTCACCGCTACTTTTTTAAGCTTTGAGTCTTCATTCATCTCTCTGGAACGGTTTAAGCCAGAGTCTTTTATACAAGTAGGTCATTTCACGTATTAGCCTCGATATGAGCATTACTCCAAACGGGCGTGGTCAGCGGGTCACGTGACCCATTTTAAAATTTTGGAATGGGTGGAGCTACGGATTTTGATACGCAAATTGATAATGGTGAGTACTACTAGCGCATGTATGATAAATCCTGCGGAAGATTCATCAGCGTCACGTGACCTGCACGTTTTGTGAAATCTGCAAAACACGCATTTATAATGCATGTATAACACATTGTAATTTTAACCTACTTACTTAAATTCTATTTATCGTCAGTATAAAAGATTAATAGGAAATCATATAATTATGACCCATCGAATGGTACCATTACAAATGATCTTAAATGACGTTGAACGTGACATCGGTTGTTTGAAACCTTTCTAACTCCTACATCCGGGTAAAATATAACATGCATTAGCTACGGATATTTGGTCTATCGAACCGAGCCGATATCCGTCGACCTTAGTGACCTTCCAGCCTTTTCAACTGCGATTTTGTACAATTTTGCAGGCGTTGACAAGTTTTCAACTGACATAACGCGTTGCGCGGTTCCTAGGCGATAGCTGAGCATTTTGTGCGGACATAAAGGAGTTCCTGCGTCCGTCACATCACACTAGATCGCTTATCATATGAGGGTAAACTTTGAGCTATAACTTCGAAAGTGATCGGGACAAGGTCAAGATGAACTAACGTGCCAAATAAGCAAGTCAAAAAGCGGATGATTATAAAGTTGTTGCCGAACATACCGACCGAACAGACCTATATGCAGACAAACACACCCGCCGTAGCGATCTGCCTGGACCACTAAAACTGGTTTATAACAAATAACACGATAACTTAACTAAGTACTCATATCGTAAGCTAGACAGTTGACTGCATTAGCGTCTATAGCTCTATCATAGTCTACCGCACAGCAATGGGAGAAAAACGCGAGAGAAATGAACCTGAACTGAAATTACGCTCATATGTTTTAAGATAGAAAATAATAAAACGGTGTCAAAGTAAACGTATATGAAATGCGCTACAAAGAAATGTTTTGCTGAAAAATTTTTCAAAGGTTTCCCATTTTTTTTCGAAGATTCACAATTGCGTTAGATTTCGTTAAACTGGAAACATTCTTTTGCCGTTCACTCAATACCGATCTTCTTCAAAAGAATGCATCTGGGTCTATTACAAACAAGAAATACGTTCTGTGGAACATGGTATCTGCCCCATAGCCGAGTTCACAAGTCCATACTGAATTGTGCGCATACGTCGCATAGTAACAGAATACCGTATCCTCTTTTCTGTTGATGTTGTGATGTACATGTATTGCTTTAAAA
>Ga0209363_1001114_pt1 | contig 12308 bp, 5 predicted proteins | sample WorMetexBAHAMAS3_FD_187385 | JGI IMG/M metagenome (GOLD analysis project Ga0209363, IMG submission 187385) | Marine gutless worms symbiont microbial communities from Max Planck institute for Marine Microbiology, Germany - Inanidrilus exumae... | ecosystem: Host-associated > Annelida > Digestive... | reverse complement strand
ATGGCGGCTGGCAAATGACCATGGATTCTTAAATTAGGGCACAATACCTAAAGCTTATCGTGGCCGGATTTTTGCATTTTTTGTCCTGGTTTTTTGTGTCACGTGACTTTGAAGTTGACAGTAAGTAGGAGTCGACAGTCAGTCCCGTACAGGGCTAATTAATTTTTTTTGCCATTTGACTTCTGTTTGTTAAACGTTTTGGGTTTTGGTATCCCATTTAGTACCATTATACCACTGCAGGAGACTACCGTGACTAGTGTGGAAGCTATGGCTGCATCAGGCATTTTTAGGGGGATCCGGATCCCAGAAATGCAGGTACATCCTTGTATAACCTGACCCCAAGCTCCAGACCTAGCTTTATTCTAGGCTTTTTGTCACACCATGCACAGTCATTTTGGGATGCAGGGGGAAGGTCTGGTACCGTGGGTGGGAGGTCCCCCAAATGCTTCTTTTGGATTTTACATAAGAGAAGCATTCCAAAGCCACAACCACATGGAAAAGATATTATACAACGAGAGACGTTAGGCAATGATATGTTATAGGAACTGATGAACAACTATTACACATAATATCACTTTGAACTGATAAATAGGTCTTGTGGTGGTTGGTTAGTTTCCACCCTGTTGTAGGCGATAGAGTAATAGCTTAAATGAGCCTTCCCCTATTCTTTCCCATTTGTGGTCGATGCTAAACAAAAGGCAACAAGGTTGGGAGGTTACTTTACTGTATCGTTGTCTATCCTTAACCTCGCCGAACTAAATCTCTATCAAGACCTGGTCCATGATATAGCCTATTTTTATGCTGAAACCAACGCACACGTCATTTCACTGTCTGCAATGAAGGTGCTGATGATACTTTAACTGCTTCAGCGTATCCAATTCTGTCTAATGACTGGCCTGTTGCTCATGCCTGTAGGTTTGTGTGTGTCTGTGTGTGATTGAGATTTCGTATATTTGAAGCCGTTAACTAACAGCAGGTGACAGTTCAAGATGTATTGTATGACTGAGATGTTGTTTTGCATGACTGAGCAGACAACTGATGCAGTTCACTCAACTGCAGCCAGCAAGAAAGATGCTGTACCATCAAAGATGCCGAGATTCGACAAGTCATCATCGTCCTATTCCATTTTCAACGAAACTTTGACGAAGCACTTGACCGCATTGTGGGAACGTGAAGACTCGTCTGTGCCGGTGACGTCCGCAGGACCAACAAGTCGTACGGGCAGCAAGCGCAAAGCTGCTTCAGTGTCATCATATTTGTCGGCGTGCAAGCCTGAGGTCACTTTACCGTCAGGTTTCACAAGTGGTCAGCCAAGTACCAGTACAATACTTTCACAGTTGTTGTCGTCATGCTGCTGTACCACGTCACTGCCGGTCAGCATCTCCGCGATCAACTCCGTCGTATCTAATAGTCCACAGCTTAATCTGCAGAGAAACATCTTACTGACGCCGAACGACAGGCATACCGTGGCCACTGCAAAGCAGTCGTCAGCGGTTAATCCCAGCAGATGGTCAGCCACTGAATCCACGTCAGCCACCAACAGCATCTTCCGGCTACCATCCTATGAGCAAGTGATTGGTAACAGAGCTACAGTGTCTTCCCTTCTGGTGAGAAGCGATAGTATCACAAATGATGTGTTCGTTCCCAGTCCGCAGACGGGCAGTTCGTCGTTGTTGGGGAACGCTGGATCGTCTCTCGTGACTGATAAAGGTTCGTCGGCTGTTGATGCAGGCTCGTTGTTGCTCAGTCAGTCAGCAGCAGACAGCGCAACTATAGCAAGCCACATGCAACTTGACAACAATGAGTTGCTCCGACAGCTTGAGCAGATTTTATCTGAGCCCGGTCTCTCTGTGGCCGATTTTGATAACGTGCTTGGTGGTTGTCACGCTGTGCCTCCGTCATTACCTCAGTCACTGTCGGCCCTCGATCAGAAAGCAATCAGTGTGATCCAGTCACAGCTCATGTCAATGGAAGCATCTCCATCTTCATCCACAGTTGCCAGCAATCTGCAATACAGGAATGGCACGTTGTGTCAGCTGCTCAGTGGTAATCCACCACTTACGTCTGACACTTTGTTATCAGTGGACAAGTCAGAGATGCGGTTGCATGGGAGTTTGCCTCCAACGGACAATCAGCCGTTGCCATCAGCTGGCACTGTTGTTGTGAAGTCTGGCCATGCTGCTGCTGCTGGTCAGTATGAGTGTGTTTTTGGTTGGCTGAAGTAAACTACTGTGAGGGTGGATGTGATTTAAGTCAAGTATTTTAAAACAATAAGTCATGATTTAAACTGACAGGTTGGATGTGATTTAAATCAGGCATTTTAAATCCATAAGTCATGATTTAAATTAGCCATTTCATGCCACAGAGCTGGTTAAAAACTTGGATTTTCAGCATATTACTGGTACTACAATTCAGTACCAACATTAAACTTGATTCTGGTGTGGAAATGACTTGAAGAAAGCATAATAATTTCATTGCTAACTTAATGAACCAGACTTAGGCAAAAGCATCACTACAACAAGTATTCATTCAACCAATTAACTGTTGGACGTTGGGGACTCATCAAGTGCATTCAGACCAGATACTGTTGCTTAGCTGTTGCTGATTGTCAACACCAGCAGAGGAAGCAATAACAGAGTTACCGGCAGGATGCTGACAGGACATATGTTGTTGTTTAGATTACTCGAGCGATTTTGAGGTTTTCTCCCCGCAAGTGTGACACATTGCACCGATAGGGATATGGGACCCCAAAGACTAATTTATTAAAATGAAATTTGGGAATGTAACTGTCCCTCAAGGGCTGTCCTGTGCATGATTGTTATAAAATTCTCACGGTTTGTCAGCAGTTACTTGGCGGATCCACATTCCAAATTTTACTCCACAATCACCTTGCTGTGGAGAAACCTGAAAAACGCATTTCTTTTAAGTTGTTGAAATAGAAACCTTAGGAGACTGATGATGACCTCGCCTAACAGATCTGTTTCTTCATCTTAACTGATAACTGAGTCAGACTGCTGGACTAACAATTTTGTTTTATTCCATCATGCAACCTTAGTAGTTTGTTACAGTTGAAAATAATAAATAACAAATTTGTCCATGGAGAAACAACTAAGTAGAAAAATTTAATTAGAATTTTGAAAAATTTGATTTTAGTACAAATCCAGTTGAAATTGAAAAAGTTTGAAAAATCTTTGTTTTCTATTTTACAAGAAGCTCGTATATAACCAGTGGATCGTGTGACGCACTATATCAGTTTAAACCTTGTTAACTGATTCACAATTCTCTGAAAAATGACATTTGGAAAGGCTTGCAGAAGGTGAATAAAAATTGTAGATGATACACTACGTTTACCGAGGTGTAGGTGTTAGAAAGATTCCAAACAGCAAATTTTGATGAAACTTGAATGGTGTTTTCCCAAATGGGGACACCAAATACCACTGGGGTAGGTTAAAGTTGGCAAATTTTGGCCAGTTTCTTGCTATATCTTAGAAACTGTGCAAGATAGGAACACAATTACTATGAAGGGCTAATAGGAACTCATATGTGCTCTATAGAATGGTGATATTTACAGTGACCTTGACTGACTCCTGCCTACCCAAACCACCCAATGTATTTTATGTTGCCAAGGTTGACAAGATTTCAGCTGATATAGCACGTCGTGCAATCCCTCTGTAATAGCGTAGTATCTTTATAGTTACAAAATTTCTAATATTAGATGCTACAGTCTGTATGTTCGCTGTTTATATTCTCGGAGTTTGTGTGTTTCAGTTTCCAGTTCAGTCAGTATGCATCCTGGTCTGCAAGGCAGCACGTCATGCAGTTACAGTACTCAGGAGAACATTGTCGCTGCCATTGTGCAGCGTGCAGCAGCCGAAGCGGCAGCTCGTTCCAGTCGGCAAAGTTTAGTTGATGCTACCCACCAGCCACTGCAGCTGCCTATCTCCTCTGTAGGCCAGGTATCTAATGGCTTATGTTAGTCACCAGTGTTTTGGAGTCGTCTACCGTCTTTCTGCATTTTTGTTTGGACAGTTGGGTCGTCATCGGTCTTTGATTATTCAGTGATTTTATAGTATTTGGTTTTCCTTTTGGTAATGACTGGACATGTGTTTTTTTGTATAAAAGTAACCATATGTATGTGTAGGCAAAGAGTCAGTCTTTTGATGTTAATGGGACAAACCTCGGTGACATGATGAACATCAATTTTGCACCAAACATATCACTGCAGGTCTGTGTTTTGTCAGTACGGTTCATTTGATGTACAAGAGCTTTTCATACTGCTCTGATTATATTGGAACAATTCTGATTTGGTTGTTGCTGTTGTTCTGAGCGGCCCCTTTTAAGACAAGGTGACAGCCAGTGACTGTTTGATTGCTGAGCATGTTCAGGCTGGTGTAAAAATTGGGCAATTGGTCGTTCGTTCGTTTGTTCGTTATTGTGAGCAGAGGCCTAGCTTACTTCTATCCTCAGCACTGAGACCTCATAGTGGTCTAATGCACATGCCCAGGGAGGGGTGGATAAGTAAGTGTGTGCTAGTGTGTGTGCATGTAGTTTAGGGTGGAGGGAGGGTAAGTAGGCTGTGAGCAGCTTGTCGGATACTTATAGTGCACCCCCTCTAGACGTGGCATACTGTAATACGAAATCTGTATCCACAGCATATCCCAGTATTTACGGATGGCTGAAAACAAAATAATCATACTGCAACTGCTGTTGTTCTAAAATCTCACATTATTACAAACGACTTCCTAACTCAGTTTTCTTATACACTGCTGAACTATATGCCTTACTTCTAACCCTTAATGAACTCAGCAAACAACAGCACAAACATTATCTACTTTTTTGATTCTATGTCTAGCCTTAAATCCATTGCTAACAAAAAGCTCAAACACCCATTACCCTTCAAATTCTATTAAAATGTCACAATTTCTTCATTCCCTCCGTATGGTATTCTTCTGGGCTACCAAGTAATGAAAAGCAGATGAAGCTGCCAAATCTGCATTAAGTAAACTGATTCTTCGAATTCCTATCCCATATACAGATGTCAAACCTATTAACAACAGATATAATCATGACTAGTGGCAGCAAACTTGGAACTCACAACACACAAAATAGACTTTACCAAATTTATCCAAACAATACGAAACTCCACTCTTCCTTCTTTATGTCAACGAAAGGACTGAATCTTATATAACCAATTGTGCATTGGACACACTCGTTTAACACATTCTTATTTTATTGAACACACAGATCCCCCAAAATGTATAGATTGCAATCAATTTCTCTCTGTCAGACACATACTAACAGAATGTACTTCTTATAATCAAACACAACATCAATACTATTCCTTTACTATGATGTCAACACACAAAATAGACTTTACCAAATTTATCCAAACAATAGGAAACTCCAGTCTTCCTTCTTTATATCAACGAAAGGACTGAATCTTATATAACCGATTGTGCATTGGACACACCCGTTTAACACATTCTTATTTTATTGAACACACAGATCCCCCAAAATGTATAGATTGCAATCAATTTCTCTCTGTCAGACACATACTAACAGAATGTACTTCTTATAATCAAACACGACATCAATACTATTCCTTTACTGATATTAAAGACATCTTCAATCACACACCTAGCCAAAATGTACTATATTTAAAAAGTCATCTTATATGATCAGTTATAATTTGAAAATAAGAAATCTTGCACAAATTATACTTTTTCAATCAAATAATTTACCTGAATTTGACTTATTACTGGCCACCTACACATAGTGTAGGGGGGCCAGACTAGTAACGGTCACTGGACATAGTTATGGGCAAGAGTATAATGGTGTCTTTTTTTAATTATTGCAGCTATTTAACCAGTTTTTTGTGTCATGTTGTACTCAACCACATTAATGCAACAGTGAAATATTATGCTGAGAATGCAGCAATATGGTACAAACACCAAAAGCCGTAATTCACAGATTGTTGCATAAATGCATTATTAGGTCAACTCTTCGACAGAGTCGACCTAATAAAACCGATCTCAAATGTCTCCACCCGTCCATCCATGCATATGTACGTAAGTACGTACGTCCGTCTGTCCACAAAAAGTTACTTTGATTTCAATGAAATTTGGCGTGTAGGTAGAGGTCGATGAGTGATGCACAACGGTATGCTGTATGACCCGATCCAAGGTCAAGGTCAAGGTCACGAGCCTTTCAAAGTTGGAAATTCGGCCGTTTTAAAAAGCTATCTCCTCCGCCATTTACAATGGGAACTGGCAACTGACCATAATTATTAAACTAGGGCACAATATCTAAATTTGACCGGGCCAGATTTTTTATATTCAGCCTAGTTTTTGTGTCACGTGACTATGAAGTTAGCACAAACATCAGTTGCAAAGAGTCGATTGTCAGTCCACATACGGGGCTAATTTTGTTACATTTTGCTGATTGGAGAAAAATTGACGTTCAGAGTTTTTTATTATGCTGTCAGCAGCAGTGATTGATGTCATTAGCACCAAGTAATATATCTCCTTGATACTGTTGATTGGTAACATGAAGGACATTTGAGCCATAAAAACCTATGTTACTTATTTCCATAGATTGTCTTTTGGATCATATGGAGGAAGAAAGCAGTACTTGCTAACCCACGTTCAGTTAAGAAAACAACAGATAAAACGGAGATGGTGGGGTGGTAGCCACAAGTGATGTATTTGTTGCTTACAGCGAGCATCGACACATTTGATGCCGTCGACGTCGCAAGCGCTGACTGTACCACAACCAGTCATCAGAGTTGCATCTCCTCTCTCTTCAGTTGTATTGTCTCAGTCATGTCTGCCAAGTACCACGTTGCAGCCGATGTGTACCAGGGTGCAGCAGCCAGCTGTGTCGGCAGCCACTCCTCTGGTCTGGAACACAAACTCCACCTCACCGGTGGTCGCTGGCGGCATTGTCTTGCAGGTCGTCTATCCTACTGCTCTGCAACAATTATTGTTTGCGAAATAGTTTTTTGTGTTTATTGATGTGTTGTCTGTTGCTTGTAGTGGTTTTTGATGACAGTACCAACATAGTTGGTTCACTGAAGTAACCTGTCAACGTTTATCTCTGTTTACTCACTGCATTATATGCTGTTTGTTCGTGATTCAAAAATTGAACTTCATAGAATTCTCAGGTTAATCCATTTCACTTACAGACAAAAGTGCTCTAGCATTGGAGAGCCAGTTGTGGCATCCCTTTCATTGGGAGTCTGTGGATCAACAAGGTTTTCCTGAGCTCGAGTCAGTGCCTTGAGTTCTGTTGAGAGAGCATTTAATACTGCTGCTTACATAGCAAGAGAGGCATCCAGCCCATAAAACATGCTTCAGTTTTCCACTAAGGTCCATTTCTGGAAGAAGTGGGGGAAGACATTAGCTCAGATATCGCCAAGAGACGCGTGTGGCGCTCACTGTCAGTTGAAATGTTGTCCTACTGTGTACAAATAACACAAACAGTCAACCTGACGATCACTTTCAGCAACTGCCACTTTTTACATGATTACGTGCATAGTTTTGTAAATGCATCGTTACATTAGGCTCAGCTGTCACACAAAAAGTGCACTGTTTAAATGTAATGTAAGTGAGTGCATTCACTTCTCCAATGATGTCGAAGGAGATTATGACGTTTTTCTGTATGTGATACAGTAAACCAGATGTCTTAAAACTGCTAAATTGATTTCACTGAAACTTTTAAGAGTGAAAAGCCTTGGTCTGAAGAACAGATGAATCAACTGAAATGAAAGTATATTATGTGAGATATGCATGCCTTTTTCTTTTAACTGCTTCGTATGTTAACTGGAATTTGTTGTAGTCGAGAGTGTATGAGAAATTGTTTGTGAGCAGGGCGATCTTGTGACTCAGTTAAACAGTCGGGCAGCTAGCACGTTGCCAGTTGGTACAGCCGGTGGGTCAAAAAGTCGCCTTTGTCTCATTGGAACTAGTGGAGTCACATGGCAAACTGTTCCCGCACAGCTTCCTATTGCGGTCATTCGCCAGCCAGGTACACCATAGATAGTTGTCATTAGCAAGCTGCATTGCTTGATTTGTTAGCTAACTAACTAATATGATAGTATTAGTGATAACAGTGAAATATCTGCTTAGCATTTCATTTCAGGCCAACTCATCCTCCTACTGTCTGTGGGACGGACAGTGTGCAGCGATGCTCTGCGGCTGGGATTAAAGGCAGGATGCTTATTCCATTCGTGATAAACATGTGGGTGGCAGGTAAAACTGTGTGATCCCTTTAACACATGTCATCCTGAACACTTTAGAGATGACATTCTTAGGAGTATTCTCTTGTGTTCCTCATGTTAATCAACTACAGTGAGAGTGCAATACTGGGTGTTGCTTTTTCAATCCGTTTTTGGTATATATAGTTCATATCTGGCTATAATTTATATTGTTTTGCCGACCACTTTGGTTGAGCAATCAGTCATACAGCGTCTGGCATGTGTGTGTGTTTGTTGTCCTGACAATAACTTTTGAACTAAATGACCTTTGACCTAGATATTGGCATGCTGGTTCACCTTTATCCTGTCTAAGTCGGGTTCAGAGATAAGATTGTAGGTTAAATTTTGTGGTTACGGGATGAAAAAGTGTTACGAGGTGATGTAGTTGTGGATGTTTGTTGAGTTCTTTGTGCTAAAGTGGTTGGTGCAACCTCAGGCGACGGCCTTCTAGTTTAGTTTTTCTAGTTTCGATTTTCTTTTGTCTGTTTTTATGCTGGACGATGTTGATATGTACAGTGAATGTATGTGTTAATGGGTGGTCTGTATATGTCTATTCTAACTGTTGCCATGCAGTGGCCACTAATGCAGCTGGTGGAGATCAGCAGTTCCTCCAGATCTCATTTACTCCGGCGGCGACGGCAGCTTTTCCTGCAGTTAGCCAGCCAGCGATGCTGGTGGCACCTGCTGTCGGCACTGGGACCCAGCACCTGCCGGTGTTGGCCCCAGCTTCACAGGCGGTCATGCCGGGCAGTCCTGCATGGATGCAAGTGACGTCATTGCCTCCAGTCATTGTCAAGCAAGAAAAATGTGCCATAACGTTTAGTGCACCTTCGACAATATCTGATTTAAGTAATAACAGGTGTGTTATATTCGGACTTTCTTGGCACTATAATGCTTGCACTTTTGCATATTTTGCTTGTACTGGCGTCGGGACGTCAGCATAAAGTGCCCTTTGTGTCTCACTATGAAGAAAGGATGAAGCCAGGCCACTGATTGGGATCAGTGTTTTGACACTGTTGGTTTGGTGACAGGAAGGACAGGGGCCGGGGTATCCCTTTTCTGCCTTTTTTCCTCCCTTGTCCATTCACTTCTCATCTTTTGCTCTTTTTTACTTTTTCCTTTTCTAGTTCGCTTTACCTTTTCTGTTCTTTCGTCCATCCCTTCCCTTTTTACCAGAATAGTCACCACTTTGTTTCCCGGCCAGAGGTCGTAGGAGGCGACCGAACCTGGATTTAGTTTGGTTTTGTTCATTGTGTGTTATCTGTATTGCTTAGTTAATATTTATTGTGATGTTTTGTTGTATTTGGTTTAGTTTAGTCTTTTGCGGTGTGATAGTTGTCTTCCCCTGTTGTAGACGCTAGCATAGTAATTTAAATGAGCCTCTCGAACCCTTTCCCTTTTGGGTGGCTGCTGAACAAAAAGGCAGCCAGGGTTGAGGTTAATATATCGTTGGCCTTCCTTCACATGGTAGGGATAGCTCTCCACCCCTGACCTTTTGTCTCTGATATAGCCATATTTGTGCTGAAAAGGGACGTTGAACTCTAGCTAACTAGCTAACTGAGAGGAAGGACATCTGGCCTGTAAAAGAGTCTGTGCCATTTATACCCAAAGGCTCTCTTCTGGAGCAAGTGATGAAGAAATCTGCTGGTGATCTGGCTCACCCAGGTTTGCCTGGAAATTGACAGTTAAAACAAGAGATAGATAGGTGGCTGGTGCTTTGCATATTCTATCTGCTTAGAGTGTATTTGCGGACCTCAAATCTTGTTGCTGGAAAGCTAATGTTTGTGGTTATATAAACGTGTTTTGTGAAGCCAGTTGCCCCTCCTGATGCTGACCTTATTCTTTTTTAACCACTGACTTTTGAGGGAAAGAACGAGCATGTGATGGCAACACAGAGCTGACACAAAGGCAAAGAATTTTTGTCAACACCTGAAGCAGGTTGTGTTAAAGGTAAAGAAGGTAAAGGTTTTCTATATTTATTGCCGAGCATTGGGCCCGGAGCTGATTCCAGTGTACAGGCAGTCAGCGCGAGGGTGACTATAAGTCATCCACCCGGTGGTAGGCTGCCATTACTTTCCGCCGGGCCTGCGGTTACCTTCAAGCTGCAGAGCATCACCGTTCTTTGGCCGTTATCAAGTTATGCTGCTTGGTGACAGAGGCACATAGGTGTGAACAACTTGCCCAAGGTTGTAATGCAGCTTTGCCCCAAGTAGGATTAGAACCCACGACCTGTTGATCGCATCCAACGGTTGCGCCACCTAGTGTTAGAAATGTTTTGTTTTATTTGTGTAGGAATGGTCCAAATAGCAGTGTGAGCATTACACCAATCACAAGTTCGGCATTTGATACATCTGAGATGAATGAATTGCCGCCAGATGTTCTAGAGTCACGTATGTTTGTTTCTTGTCACACTCATAATCATTGCATGTGTTTTTTGACATCCTAGTGTTTCTTTTGTAAGAAATGATATGTGTTATGTATTTAAGCTTTTTTTATTAGCGAAATACATTAATTATCTTGCTGACTTTCTAGCCTGGACTCTCCTGTGCCACATCTCACTGTCACCTATAAGTAGTTAGCCTGATAACTTGATACATTACTGTCTTTTAAAAAGTTCTTTTGTTTACATGAAGCTGTTATTATTTTCATTTTCAATATGTCACCAACATTGATGAACTGGCAAAATATTATATTGTTTGTCAGAAAAACCAACTTGTATGATAAGCTTAAATTTTAAAGCGCACTATATAGTCTAGATTTTGTTGAAATCACTTTTAAATCATACCTAACTAACCAGCGTTGTGTAGTATATATTTTCAGTAATTAATCAAGTCTTGGCTGTGTGTGTCCTGCAGTCTGAACGACTAGATACAGGTGGAACCTAACTTTTACATTACTGCTGTGCTTTACGTTATGGCCCTTTGTTATCCACACATGCCGATTGGCAAGATGTGAATATATCGGTTACTGTTTGTTTGTGTGTTTGTTTTTGTGTATTTGTACGGTTACGGATATTTCCGCCAAGGGTAAATCTAGCGACATCAAATTTTTCCTGGCGATTTGTCGGCGTCCAAGGCAGGGAATCCTCATTTTTGTTAACTTTGCTCCTCCAGAAGCCCAAAATTGGACGAATCGACGAGCGCGTGGGCCACGCCCACCCGCATGTAAACATTACTGTAGAGATGCACCGATGTAAACGTCACGCTAGAGATGCGCCGTTTGTGAAATCTCGCAGCATGTGGACATTGGATTGGCATGTGTGGATATATGTCAGACCCACTCTAGTAAATTCTTGTTTCAGTGTGTTTTACAATTATGCCATTTGGTGATGACTGTTTTTCCTTTTTCCCTTCAGTGCTTTGACACTATTGATTGGATGACAGAGAGGGCACACAGCCCATGAAGATCGTGTAACACTCGTCCCAAAGGCTCCCTTCTGGAACAAGTGGAGGAAGAAAAACGTGAGGGAACCAGCTAGCTCAGGTTTGCATGGAACATCTGTTAAAAAATGGAGATGGTGGTTGTTTATCAGTGACAGAGCTAGCTCGTGAACAGCCAATGGACGGCATTTTGACAAACACCGAGTCAAACAATGCCAGTACGGCCATGGCGCCAGCCAACTCCGGTGTTTTGCCATCTCCCGACGTTCTCAACAGCCTGGACATGATACACAGCTGGCTGCAGCAGTCTGAGGTTCACACAGAGACTGAGTCGGAGGATGTCCCGTGTGTCAGTTTCACAGTGACGACATCCAGCTTGCCGCTGGCAGCATTAGCACAAGCACACTCCAAATATTTTGCATCGTCAACATCTAGCCGGCAAACTGCCACAGTTAACGTCACCACGGTATGTCATTAAAATCTGTGCATGTTCTTGGAATATTTATATTTTAAAAGTTTTCTTTCGAGTTATGGTGGCATTATGAATGTTGTTTTGACAAAACTACATAAAAAGTATTTTTTTCTCGACTAAGTTCAAGAAACCCAGCGTGGGGCCGGGTACCCTTTTCTTGCTTTTTTCCTCCCTTTTCCATTCACTTTCTCATATTTTGCTC
>Ga0209363_1001113_pt1 | contig 12310 bp, 5 predicted proteins | sample WorMetexBAHAMAS3_FD_187385 | JGI IMG/M metagenome (GOLD analysis project Ga0209363, IMG submission 187385) | Marine gutless worms symbiont microbial communities from Max Planck institute for Marine Microbiology, Germany - Inanidrilus exumae... | ecosystem: Host-associated > Annelida > Digestive... | reverse complement strand
AGTTACTTCTCCCCGGAACGGGTTCGATATATTTTGCTGGCCGCGTCTAGCGGAAAGCGTAATGTAACGGTCTGGCGTCCGTCCATCCGTCTGTCTGTCTGTCCCGTCGTCGCATACTCATCGTGACTCACTAGGGCCAGTATTCGACGCGGTCAGTGTTCATTTCCGTTTAATTACTACCAGTACGGGCATACTTATTGCGATCATCGTGTCTGCATGTTTGTTTGTTTGTTTGTTTGTTTGTCTGTATGTCCGCTGACATATCTCAAAAACCGCACGTTTAAGTTACACCAAATTTTCTGTACATGTTACCTGTGGTCGTGGCTCGGCCGTCCTTTGACGGCAATGCTTATATGTTATGTACTTCCGGTTTTGTCGATGACGTCACATTTTCATACAATGCAGGGAATACGCCAGAATCAGAGACGATGCGTATGTTTCGTCCAGTTCGCCAGGTGGCGGCACTGGGGGCGAAGTCTGCCGTCTCCGATTGCATCTTGTTTTTTGGTATGAGGGTTACCACAGAGGAAAGCTGCTTTGTATTAGATGGGGATCGCGAAAGTCTTCGGAAAGGTAACCATGCCCGCGGAGTGATCTTCAGTGGCACAGCCTGCGTCCAAAATCCAATTACTTCATGAATATTAATAATAAAAAAGACGGATGACAGGGGAATTCCACGGTTGGCTGATCACAGCACTTGCTGAGCTGTTGTCTCTATATACAAGTATTGCACGCAAATGACGCTATTGAGAATTAATTGCAGTTAGGCTAAAGTAGCGTTCTCACTGCGGCGACATATCGCCCTCGACGGCGATACATCGCCGATCAATCGCGGTTGACAGCCTTAGAGCGCGTGCGAACGCGGGGGACGATGTCAAACATCTGGCATTGTTAGATTTCAGTATATTGTTCTCACTGACGCCGTCAACCGTGGTCGATCACAGATAATATTATTAGACTTACGCATTGTAAATGGTCCGAAAATTTCTTTTGTGCAAAATTACAAAATAATACGGCACGTTAACAAATGTTTACCGTGCGCTGAAAAATAATATAATAATATTAATAAAATATTAATTTAATAAATTAATATTCAAATGATATTCGTATGCCACAGTCACACTGTTCAATCCAGCATCTAGCACTGCTGGATGTTTGAGACCGTCCCCCGCGTTCGAACGCTGTCAACCGCGGTCGACGGCCGTCTATGGCGATGTGTCGCGATACATCGCCGCTGTGAGAACGCTACTTAAGTAGAAACTGTCACTCAAACAAATGATTAACTCGGTTAGACTTACGATGGCGTTTAGTGTGCTGTCCAAGTTTAAAGGCCAGAGAAGAGCGGCGATACCACTTGACTTCCGGTTGAGGAATCCCCGTTGCGTTACACGTTAACACCACGATGTCTCCCTCTTTAACTATGACGTCGCCGCTAGAGGATTCCGGCACTATGCTGGCCGGAACTACAATATAAACGTCAACGTCGTAATTAATCAACTAGAAAGCTAGCTATCACTCGAGGTCGCGACAACCTCTTTAACAACTAACCGTGCATGATCTGCCCACGCGTGGGCTATCTAGTGCCTGTGCGGCTACATAGTCGTTCCGTCGTAGTTTAATCTCATTCGCTAGAGGCCGCCAGCAGTGTACGCAGTCACCATGCGGACTTCGTTAACCAGTGCTGCTGTTCTCTCTTGTGGCCTTGAACTTTAACCTACGACACTGACCTACAAACTTGATTTAGACGGGGTCAAGATTACTCACCACGCCGAACATCTACGTCAAAAGTCACTTTCTTCTAAAGTTATTTTCCGAACACACACACACAAACACACACACAGTTTACCGACTGCGTTACACGGCCGCTAAAGCAATCGGTAATAAAACGGTCGGTAAAATTAATTTGCACATTGTTTGGTGTGTCGAGGGGAAGTGATTTTTAAAGAGAAAAAACGTACTCAGAGACAAATAACGATAAATAATGTTATAGGAAGAAACTCCGAGGACGACATTCATGAAGATTTGACATGGACAATAAGTAAGTAAGTAAGTAAATGGCTTAGAGTCTTTAGAAGAATCAGGGAGCATAAGGCAGATGATACCTTCGGGTGCTTTTATCCAGTGAGTGAATGAGAGTTAACCCAGATTAAGGGTACTCGCATCACCCGCATCGGAACGTTCTGACAAAGGTCCCACGGTTAGACAGATCTCTTCGTTTCTTCCCTATCGACGGCCAGGGTCATCGCCAGTAGAATGGCCCAGGTGAATGCCAGGAGCGTAGCTGACCAGAGAGGTTCGGGGGTCCTGACCCCCCCCCCCAGTCACCACAAGGGCGACTTGTCAGATTTTTATAAATCCGATGAGAAATGTAGGGTGGGAATACCCTCTCTGCCAACTGATGCGGTTTGATGCTGAAGTCGTTGTTGCAATGCGTGTTGTCGGTGTGTTGTTGGCTGTTTGTAAATCGATGTCATTATGTTATCATGAGCCAGTATGGCGCATTTTTCCAGGAAAAAAAGTCTATAATATTATGTGCTTCAGCTTCTGGGGGACTTGTCCCCCAGACCTCCTACCGGGGCTTTGCCCCTGGACCACAGACCTCCCACACTGGACTCCCATGTAGCAAAACCACATATCACCCCCTAGTGACGGCGGTTACACGATGGACGTACAGACATCACCCAAGTAGAAACAGCGGCGACACCGCGGTGGAGACTGAGGTTGGCACGTCTACCCTACTGTTGCCAGACGGCGTTCCACAGATTGACGCAGATCCGGTGAGTTTACAGGGTTGGTCAGGCGTACAGCTTGCCGATTCTCTACGTCGATTTTCTTCTCTTTACAACCATCCGCCTACGTGACTCTGTCCATTGTCAACCCCACTTTTTAGACCCAGAGACGCCCCTAGGTACGAAGACGATTGTCGGCTAAAGTATACTAAAGTTAATGACAGACGGAACGGTTTCCGTTGCCGGTTTTCGGTGACCGACAATCGGTACCGGAAACCGGTCAATGTGTGTCATGGATTTTCGGTAGGCCTACCGATTTTGGACGGTGCCTGCCAGTAACAAAACCGGAAGTGTTCTATTTCGCGACCGGTTTTCGACTTGAAACGAGATCTGTTATTGGTCCACGGTGTTTGTTTACAGACGCGCTCGGTAATTAAATAATCAGTAAGTAAATATAATTTATAAACGCGCACCATGGTCAGCAGAAATCCCAATCTGAGGCGTAAAGAGGAATGCGCTAAAAGATTGGGAAACATGAATTAAAATGGCCGTTGTTAATAATGCAGATTTCGCAGTTACGGATGAATGTTTACACTTAGCCTCTACCTGAAATCGGTCGCATATGTGCCATTCTAAAATTCCTAAGAAGTGCCGGAAAGCGGTACCGATTTTCTGCTACAGGTTGCCGGTTACAGAAAATCGGCATCGAAAACCGTTATGTCTGTCATCAGCATAAATGGGTTTGACGTTCAGTCTTCAACTTGTACTATAGCTCTATGAGAAATCATGTACGCATTATCAAGACTGACCTTTTACATGAAGCATGACGACCTTTGACCTGACAGGTAACGTGTTGACCGTGCACCTGTATTGGCCCTGGTCTTCCCAGGTAATGTCACGTATCTGCAGGTTCCACTCACGCACGTCCGGACGAATGACGGCGAAGCGCGTGTCGTCAACGATACGGCGTTCATCGTACGTCAGCGGAATGGATGCCTCGTCCAGCCACGCCACCTGCCAGCGACCGTCGGTTCACTTCGCAGCAAGTAAGAAACCAGGGGTCCGATTTACAAAAGAATCTTAGGACAAACATAGGAAAAACTTAGGATAAAGTGTGAATTAAGAAACTCTTAAGAAAAACTTCGGATGAACTTATGCAAAATTTAAGATTAACTTAATGAGAAAAATGCAATTTCTCATAAATGCTTAACATGTCTTCACGGAATTGTCCGCACATACACAGGAAGAACTTAGTAAGTCTTAAAGAATTAAGTTAAGTCTTAGAATTGCTTTAATAAATTACATGTAAAAATTTAGAAAATCTTACCTTTATAACTTAGGATAAACGTAAGATAAACTTTTAAAAACATATGCTAAACTTAGGATTTTTCCTAAGATTTTTTCGTAAGTCGGGCCCCAGGTCGACCATGTGACGAATGCGATACTTCATCTCTAAAGCGCTCAGTTATGGCACATTTTAAAGAAGGATCACACAGTTTTACCTGCCACCCATACGTTCATCCACGAATGGGGCTGAGCCATCCTACCTTTACTCCCCAACCGCAGAGCATCATCGCCCTTTAACCGGTACTCATTTCCCGTCCCGCTAAGGGTAGGAGGCTGAGTTGGCTTGGTAAATATTATGCATATGGCCTTCTGTACTGAAGACTTTTCACTGTCTACAACAGTGCTGTTCTTTCTCATCAAATCTTTGAAAAACAACGTATCACTAGAGTTCATCATTACTCTTCACCCGCTATAGAACAACAAAACTGGTGGCAATGCATGTAATCGAAATTTGTTTGATATCACAAAACGCAAATGGCACACAGTACGACCAAAAACAGTCTGTATCTGGAGTCTTGACCGCCGTTTATGTGTTCGTTTTTTGAAGGATAGGCCTAATTCAATAAGTTATAGATGATTTTTGTGAACTGCGACGTCTCCGGCGATTGTTGTACTCTCAACTCGTTGGCTACACTCGTCTACGCCGTTGTGAATTCACGTATTGATTACTGCAACACTGTTCTTGCTGGTGCACCATGAACAATAGCGGACAAGTTACAGCGTGTGTTGAACGCTGCGCGTGTTGTCACCGGCACTTGGAAGTTTGACCGCGGCCTGCGTCAGATACTGCATGACGAACTTCACTGGATCGACGTCCCCGACCGGGTGTTTTTCAAGCTGGCAGTGACAGCTCGCCAGCGCACCGCCGTACCTGTCGCACTACTGCGTCCCGGTCGCCGATGCTGACACTCGGCGGCATCTGCGTTCCGCCAACCGTCAACTACTTGCAGTACCTCGCTACCGGCTCAACACTTACGGCCGTCGGACCTTTTTAGTTGCCGGTCCCACAGTATGGAACTCTCTCCCGAATTTCATACGAGACCCGACCATCAGTGCAGACTGTTTCAGACGTTTGCTTAAAACGTACCTGTTCGCTCGATACTAGTGCATTCAGCGCGTTAGAGGTTCTTGACGATAACTGCACTCTATAAATTTACTTACTTACATACTTACTTACTTGCTTGCTTGCTTAATGTAAAATTTTGATATTTGCTGTTTTAAAGCGGCGGCTTTTAGCCTTTTACAACAAAAAATAAATAAAATGGCGAGTCACGAAAACGATGCCAGCGTGGGTCTCTGCACTCTTGTGAGTGCTGACGTCTTCTAGCTGTGTTTAATTTGTATGGCATTTACACGTGTAACGGAAAACGTATACGTCGTGATCGAGTCACCTTGTATTTGCCGAGGAAGTCTATGGAGCAAGGCAGCAGGGCGATCTGACTGCGAACCACGGTCACGTTGACGATGGGAACATCGAACGTCGGCTCCAGTCCGACGCCAACGCCAACTATAGCCACACGTACAAGACAAACGTCGTCCTTCATGTCAGCATTTTGGATTTGGTGTACGCCTACTTGGGACCACCCATGGGGAGTAGTTGGTAGTGCTTATCGTTGTGCAAAATTTGGTTAGAATCGGCCGTTTGAATTTTTTAGTTTCAATGTTATGCGATTTTGGCTTGAAAATGCCTATTCATGCCCAGAAGAACAGTCACTACTTGGGGCGACAGTTTTTGAGGTCGCATGGCTTTAGAACTAGTTGTAACGACCTTTGTTTGCGTAAAATTAGTAATTAATGTATGGCAATTTGCAACTCCCGATAAAAGTTATTGGAAGAAAGGACCGGTGTACGCCATGGTCGGGTATGTCCGGTCGCTAAGAAACATCTAAGCTAACACAAAAACACAGAAAATGTCAAACCTAAAGAAACACACACAAAAACAAAATATAAACCTAAATCAACCTGCAAATTTAAGAAATATTCACATGTGTACGTATCACTGTGCGCAACTGTCGTACACAATACAGCATAGAGCACTGTTCTGATTATTTTCCCTCCTAACCTCCAGACAATCATCATCCATAGCTCAGACGCTGCCATATTGGAGAGCCGGGTCTGACTTCAGCTATACAGCACATTTGTCTATATCGATGCAAACCATTCCCTCGTTAGCTGAGAGTACAGGTGTACATGCGATTTATTTTACAGTTGCGCAGTACTTGACAAGATTTTACCTGACACAGTGTCGCGAGGTCCCTCGGCGACAGCTGAGCCTGTTATTCAGTGTACCTTATTACGATTTTCACACTCCTGCGTTAATCTTGGCGACACTGGCAAATAGCACTGCGGTAACAACCCTTCAGTCGTAGAATGCATCTTCGCCCTTGGTGCCGCCACCTGGCGAACGCGACGAAACGAAACGTCGTGTTTGATTTTGCTTCCATGGCTGCATTATGTGAAACATGACGTCATCCACAAGACCGGAAGTACATAACACATTGCACTGCCGTCAGAGAAGGATGGAGCCATGGCTACATATGACATGTACAGAACACTTCGTGAAGTTTGGAAATGCGGATTTTGATATATGCGAGCGAACAGACAGACTTAGACAGACATGCAAACAGGCAAACAGACACTCTGATCGCAATACTTCGCACCCTTGTCGGGGGCGAATTAAAAAAAGCCGGGAAACTCTGTCGATAACTGAAGCTTGCTGTGCACACTCAATTAGTGCAATTTTAAGCTAAACAATAAAGACAAACATCGTATGGTCGCAATTCCCGGTTTTACATGCCTGTAAGTATAATCATAAGTCCAAGGAAACGCCCGCACTGCGTCATTCGTCGACAGCTAAGCAAAAAGAAATAAAAATCATTTCCTGTAGCTCTTAGTAAAGGTGAGTCCCTTAACAGTTGAAGATAACGCACTCAGTTTTTAGGCCACATCGCAGCAATAGCTGCAGTAGATGCGGCCTATTGCTACAGACGAAGTATGGCGTGGTCTGTCTCTGTTGGTCACATTCGTGAGCCCTGCGAAACGGCTGAACCGATCGAGATGCGGTTTGGGGACTGACCCGAGTGGACCAAAGAAACGATGTATTAGATGGGGTTCGAGACTCCCACTGGAAGAGGAAATTTTGGGGTTGTACGGCCGACTGAAAAGCATTGCAAGTCTCTGCTGTGCAGCTGCGGTATACGCAGCAAAAGGGATCATTCAGTCCCCAGTAACGGCATGACACGCGATGCGGCCTTTTGTAAATTTCCTTGACCTCTTGTTTTCACATACCATTCTAAATGTTTTGACTATCAGTCTCATAACAGCAGAATCAATATCAGCCTCTGGACCGTTGTCAGTAGATCGTATTAATGTGCTTTCTGAAAGCAGTTTCTAACGAGCAGTAAAGTGGTTATTAGTTACTGGCTGAATCGAGAACGCCATTGACCTATACTCGACACAGCTGGCGGTCTTTAAGTGGCTCGTGTGTGGACTATAGACTGTTACTATTCACAGTCTGCTTGTCATGAGAAATATCGACTTGACGGGTACAATGCAGCAACCCGGGACCACCGGCGCCGCATTGTGTGTGGTCCATATCGACGCGCATTACTTTCCTCTTTACAATTACTTCGACGACTGCAATAAACGATAATAGCGTCTCGCCGTCGACTCGTTTAGCATCTGTTTAGTAAGCGGCGACGTCCAGGCTATTATCCGTTGCCGTCGGCGCCAAGTCTCCGGCTGCTGGTGGTCGTAATAGTTGCGTATGACGTCGTGGCGCTTGGCAACGCCCGGATTAGCTTTATTGCCGGCATGGCGTGGCGACAGCTCTAGGACTTGCACGAGTCATAGGCATCGTTGTATAGGCCTATATAATCGCACTGCAGTGGGTCCGGGCTTAACGCCGCTGGGTGGCACCAGTGAATTAATAAAGTCCAAATATAAATGATAATTAGAAGAAGCCAGCACTCACAATAGTGCCATGACCCATACCGGCAATTTCTTGTGCCTCGTGACCTTGACCTTTGACCTTTTGACTCCAAAATAAATGGTTTCCGGGATTCATTTTGGAACATTCTCCGGGTCAAGTTTGGCGATCCTAGCTGCATCGGTTTTTGAGATATCGTGTAGAACAAAAGACAAACAAACAAACAGACAAACACGTACAGTAAACGCCGTTGAAAAACTCTACCCATGCGGCTATCGTCGGCGTGCGTAATGATTTTTCTGTGTCGCCTTCACAAACTCTTAAAAACAAACGGAAAATTTCTCGTAAAGTTAACTAAATTATAATCACATATAATACTCTCCTAATAGGCCTGTAAAACAGACTTTATAATTTTCAAACACAGAAGTTACTGTGTGATGTTGAACTGGTTTATGCAGTAAAACGCCATGAGAAAGTAATTTAATATAAGCTAATTCTGAGTTCTGGTTTGTGTTTAGCTAATTTGTCTTCCTATGTTCAGTATTTTCCCTCTTGCCGTTTGTCTTTCTACCATTATGGTAAACATCGATGAATAAACAAGATGTCGCCCTAATGGGACGTAACACTACTGGCCCGCCGTTGCCCCTGCTGCCCTCTGGTGAGTTACGTTGCATATCCGCCGCCGTGGAGTGTTAAAGACGACGACAGACGACAGACTACGACAACGACAGACGGCAGCGAGCAAAACAATACTGGCCTCCCTATACTATACGGGCCAGTAATAAGCCAGGCCACAGACAGATTTCGATATTTACCGCAGTTTGCGAGGATCATTATTCAGCCGGCATCTTAATAAAAACGTGTTAATCATCAGCACCAGACTTTACTGAGTCCTCTGTGTCCTCATAGCAAAATCAGGTCGATCCATTTAAGCGTTTAGCCATTCTAGTACACCAACGTCACACACAGACACACAACCCGTAGTAAACCGCACCGTTACCACGATAATGCTAATAAACGGTCGACCATATACATATTGCATAACCTGCCGCCACCTTTCCTGTTATTACACAGGTAGGCACAAGGTGTGAACAATTTTCCCAGAGTCATATAATGCAGTCGCTGTCCCACCAGAAGTCGAACCCGTTGATTTACAAGTCCGACGCTCAACCCATTAGTACACCACCTCGACATTCATCTGTCATAAAGCGGGTGCTGATTTTGGGGCGCGGGTTCGACCAAGTTGCCCCAAAACTCCTCAGATAATTCCAGTTGTCGTGGAGACCGCCGGATCCATACGCTGTTGCCCGGTTTGCTCAAGACTTTTTCATCGTGTCTACGTCAGCGGCGCACGATCGTACCTCGGAAGCCGGATGGGCGACTCATCTAAATAGCGTTCGTAGAGCGGTAACAGCAGGTGACGAAATGAGTCTGCAGAGATAATTCTATACGTGCGCCGGCAGCACCAACAACACGCGGTGAGGTGAGTAATTCAATATGTTGAGTCTGTGCGGCGTTGACAGGCAGGTGTTCTCTAAGTACCTATCAACGTTGTACGCAATTACACTGGTGAAGATGCACACCACCTATTGTTACCGGGCGCCGTACGGACTCTAGGGTAATGCTCCCTGATTCATTTGTTGATTCTGGCGCTATACTGTAGGCCTATATAAATTGTTTGTTTGTTTACTTAACTTCCTTACTTATTTACTTCCTTACTTACCTACTTCTTTAAGAGAATAACCCGTTCAGTTTCCAGGAAGGAGGTCGTAAGAGGCGACCAAACCTGGCTTTATTTTTTGGGTTTATTTTGTGTTGTAGTATATTTTGTTACGGATATATGTTTGCTTTTTGTGTTAAATTTAGTTTTTCAGTACCAGGCCAAGAGAATGGGTGGGAAGAACGTCTCCGAAATGACCAACTTTATGTCGGGTGGGACGTAAAACGTTAATCAATCAATATTGTTACCAGAGCATGTGAGGGGAGCGGAAATTGGAGCGGAGCTGGCCAAAGACCGGGTAAGCGGGAGCGGAGACGAGAGCGGGGTGAATAGATTGCGAAGTCATGCAAAAAAGCATACTTGCTGCGAATGTGACTGTAGCACGGAATTAATGGCCATTCCAGCAATACCAGTAGGGAACAGAACCATCAACTGCCACACGACTTCGCCGGTAAGGGCGTGCTTAACGTTCTAGGTGAAGTCATACCTAAGTGATTTTTGCCGTTTTAGAGCTATGACTCTGTCGCCCTTACAAGTGGTTGTAAACTGGTCAGTTTTTAGGTACACGTACAACCTATAGGATGAGCCGAGCAGTTACCACGGTCGACTAAAGGTGTTGCTAAATTAAGTGGAACCTTCAGTGAGGGCTTTCTAGTACACCACTATGAAGAAAAGACGTAGGGCTATACTGCAAAAGTGGATTTGTCACCGTCGTCACAATGCAGCAATTGCGTGGCAAATCTACGTGTAGTGCCCGCTAATGCGCCAATAATTGTGCTCGCCCGGTCGAGCGCTAGCCGGAGAAGCGTTTTGGAGTGGCTGCGTTGCTGTCGCGAAGCGGCAAAAGTCGCATCGCTACATGCAGATGCCTGTTAACAAACAACGAGATAGCCTACTGTGTAACGGTCCCTCTGCGATAGCTGAGCTTCTTGTTATCCACACATGCCGATAGGCAAGGTGTGGATATGTCGGTTACTGTTTGTTTGTGTTTTTTGGTTGTTTGTTACTTAAACAACGTGACAAATCTTCATCAGTTAAATTCGCACAGTACGACATCATGCCCCACAACCTGGAGATCATACTGTGACCATAGATTACTGTGACGTCACTTTACCCTATGTATAAGAAGCACGACGAAGGAGTCGGCGAGACTACGTAACAGCAGCGAGCGCAATGGTGTCTTTCGACAGAGGCCGAATGTCTGCTGTGCCTTGGCTTCATGAGCTGCTGATGCAGGGCATCGATAAATAATTACGTCGGAGTACATCTCGCATCGGAAGTTTGACGACAGCAACACAAAGTTGGCCGGCATCGCAGAACGGATGTCATTCGGTGGCTGCAGCGGCTGGCTCGCTGACGCTTACTAATCATCGCTGTAATGCAGATATCACCGCCAGCATCTGCAGCAGCAGCCGTATTCATCAACACCGACTATAGTTAGGTTGTTTATGAGACACAGCCATCCATTCAAGCGTTTATTATAGCATCAGAGAAACACAAACGAGAGGATTACTTACAGTAGAGTGAATGAAATGCATGTAAGACAACGTACGGGAACATAATAGGTACGATAAAATAATGCTACATTAGCAATTCTCTGACACCAAAGGGGCAGCCAATAGAAGAGAGGTAGGCTGTCTGTAAACAATTTTACTAAAGTAAGCAAGGTGTCGCCCTATGACTGTTGATTACATGCTATACAAGAGCAGACGTTGGGTCCATACAAAACGATCCACGATCCACCTAATCTAGTGAACTGTCGACCAATGAATGACCACTCCACTCGATTCAAAAATGTGCTGGAAAAACTTTCGGATATTTACAAAACTTAGATTTATTACCGAGACACATTTTGAGAGTACGTAATCACTGTAACCCAACAAGAAGAAGCCAGCACTCACAAGAGTGCAAAGACCCATGCCGGCAATGTTTTTGTGACTGGTGACCTTAACCTTTAACCTTCAGCCAAAATAAATGGGTTTTTCAGGACTCGTCGTGGAACATTTCTATGTCAAATTTGGCGATGCTATCTGTATCGGTTTTTGAAATATCGTCCGGAAAACAAACAGACAAACAGCGGCGAAAACAGTACCCCGCGACTACCGTCGGCATGGGTAATTAGCCGAAAATTGATGAATGTCTTGACGTGTGCTGACCGTGCGAGCAATGACCTACGTGATTATTACGACTACGCCTACTAGATTCATTCTTAATTCACCAGCGAGCTATCTATCTCGGGAAGCAACTTCCTTTTTCGTTTCAACGTCCTTCTCCTCCTCCTGGTAGATTTTGTCGTAATAACTTCACTGTTCACATTCCAAATGACCATCGTCAATTTTCACAAATTACCATCCATTACTTCTCATCAATCTTATCTCAGGCTGAAATAATCTGTATTCTCTTGACGCATCTGTTCGTCGTAGACTTCTGGTTTATTTTCAGCAAATCGTCAAAATTTATGGTGAAATTTGTCTTAGTTTTCCATTATAGTATCAAAATGGATTTGTCAATAAATTATATTACATAAAAAAGGACAAAACAAAATGGAACTAACAGCAGGAGCAATAAATACCACACGAGTATACG
>Ga0209363_1001112_pt1 | contig 12311 bp, 10 predicted proteins | sample WorMetexBAHAMAS3_FD_187385 | JGI IMG/M metagenome (GOLD analysis project Ga0209363, IMG submission 187385) | Marine gutless worms symbiont microbial communities from Max Planck institute for Marine Microbiology, Germany - Inanidrilus exumae... | ecosystem: Host-associated > Annelida > Digestive... | reverse complement strand
GAACCATGCAGATAAAGTCCTTTTTTGGATGGGTTGAGGCTGAAGCCAGAGAGTGGCGTAGGACTTAGACTTTCTCGCTGATACAGGAAGTTAAAAGACTTGTGAGAGCCGGGATATCTGAGATGCAATATGACCGTAAATTGTGTGTAATCGGCGTACAGGTAGAATTGAAGCGAGTAGACACAGAAAACGTCAGTTGTGCCTTCTCTGCATAGGTCAGGAATGTTGTTGGATCAAGATCGGATTATTGTGGGACGCCGGATGATTGAGAGTAGTACTGGAGCTGTCTGACTGGATGATAGTAAACTTTTGGCTGCAATTGGTGAGATAGCCATCGAGTTGGGTGTAGTCACTCACCGCTGAGAAATTAACTATTCACTTAAATTAAATCGTATATCACGGCCACGGACGAGTGACACTCGCTTCTTACAGTATAGGCCAGCCGTGGTATTAGTATCTGAGCCGCGTAAACTCGAGACTATTTACTTCGCCCGCGGCAGCGGTGGACAAGTATTGTAATGAGCGCGTCCGTGTGTGTGTCTGTCTGTCGGCGAGCATATCTCCCGTACCACACGCGCGATCTTTACAAATTTTTGTGCATGCTGCTTCTCGACGTGGCTCGGTCCTCCTCCGGTGGGGTGACTAAATCCCAAGGGGGAATGGGCTATTTTGGGAGTTTTCTACCCCACTGACAATGCATTGTACAGAATAGCATTTGGGACCCATATGAAAAATGCAGAATCGATCGAGATGCCGTTTGGGTTAATGACTCGGGCGGGCCCTAGCTACCATGAGTTAGATTGGGTACCCGATACCATTGTAAAGTATTGGGACACTCTACGGTGCGCTATGCAAAAACGACTGAACCGATCGACATGCCGTTTTGGACAAAGACTCTTGTGGGCCCACGGAACTATGTATTAGATGGGGTGCAGATCCCCCAGGGGAATGGGCACTTTTGGGGGTTGACCGGGCATTCAAAAGCATTGGCATTCTTCGCTGCAACGGTCGCTGCAGCGTCGCTGCAAAAGGGATCATTCAATCACCAATAACGTCATGCAGCAGAAGGGATAAGCCAGGCAAGCGAAAATAGCATTCTGAAAATTTCCGGGTGCAGGCGATAGGGCCACGAACGGGGTGGTGGGATTGCACAGCGTGGGCGAAGTCCGATATCTACGATTGCCTTGTTAAAATTTGTCCAGAGTTAATTAATAATAATAACTACAACACGACAATGTATATGTTACTCTCATCGTGGCAAAGCCATTGCCAGAGTTCACCCACGGTCCATTTGACGTATGCAGACTCAGCGCTAGGTGGCCACCATCCTTCAGGCCAAGTTAACCAAGTTGGGCTGTGAGTCCGACTGCAGACTGCTACCATCCACATCCATAATCCCCATTTATTATTATTATTCGAACAACCAGAAAACCCACGAAGGGTGGAAGGCTGAGTCGACCCAGGCATTGCAGTTAGGGTGTGTAGTCCGTACGCAAGGCTGTATATCGCATTATATATTGTGGTTGGTTGGGAGATAAACGTCCTCTTTCAGCACAAAAAGGCTATATCGGACACAAGGTCTTGGGTGGAGATTTAGTTCCGCCAGGTTAAGGATGGCCAACGATACAGTAAACTCCCGACCTCGTTGCCTTTTTGTTCAGCGACGATGTCAAAATGGGAAATGATATGGGAGGCTCATTTAAGTTATCATACGATACGACACGGTAGCCTATATTTACGTGCGCTCAAAAGCTGAAGAGATGGCCAGCTTAGTCTAGCGCACGGCATAGAAACAAAAACACAAGGAAAAAGTAACTAAGAACAAAAACGGAGTAGCTCAGAAGAAACGGTCCTGGAAAAAGTCCCTGAAGGCAGTCCGGGAGGATGAAATGAAACTACGGGGTAGGATTTGTGATTTTAAGCAAAAGTGAAAGAGAGCGAGTTACGGATGAGCAGAGTGGTGTATTAAAATAGGAAGAAGTGATGGGTGAAGGAACAGGTCAGTCGGAGGAGCTTGTATTCGATGCGTTCAGTGATTCTCAACCAGTGGAGAGAGCGTATAGGATGAGAGTGATATGACAGGACGTAGGAGATTTAACGACAGTATGAGTAAGAGAGTTCTAGATCTGATGGAGACGGGATAATTGAGACTTAGGGAGTTTATAGTAGAGAGAATTACAGTAGTCAAGTTTACAGTAAGCGATGGAGGTAGCAATGGCACATGCGGTTGACGAATCGAGGTAAGGCCGCGTACAGCGAAGTTGACGGATGTAACAGTAACAGGCTGTGGAGAGAGATGTAATTTAGTCACAGAAGGTAAGATGTTCGTCAAAAATGAAGCCAAGATTTTTAGCAGAGCGGGAGGTGACAAGTGAAGAACTGCGTATTTTGGCAAGTTGGTTTTTGAGTCCGATGAGCAACAATTCAGTCTCAGAGGAGTTAAGAGTAAGAAGATTAGCAGCAAAAGAAAGAAAAGAATTAAAGTCTCCGAGAAAATGGAGAATGGTTTACAAAGGGTGGACAACGAAGGAGGGCGGTGGATGTTAAATACGGACATCTGAGAGCAAGTAAGCTGGAGAGTTAGGGAAGACGATTCAAAAGAAGAGAAATCAGGAAGACAGGCAGGTAACTGTGTAAAGGGTTCGCGGATGAAAAAGCCGGTGCCACTGCCAAAGGAAGAGTTGTTGCCACAGTGTTTGCACAGGACACTGAGTTAGGTGTAGTTGGGTGGGGTGCAGGTGAGAAGTGCATCAGAAGTGGTAGTAGGTCTGATCCAGGTTTCAGTTAAGCAAAAGAGGTCAGGACTGTGAACATCAATGAGCTCAAAGACGGCAGCAGAATGAAGGGATGAAAAATGGAGCAAATGCTAGCGCCTAAACAGGGTGGAAACTAACCAACCACCACAAGACCTATTTATCAGTTCAATGTGACATCTTGTGTAATTGGTGTTCTTCAGTTTCTATAACATATCAGTACCTAACGACTCTTGTTGTATATCTTTTCTGTGTTCGTCTGGCTTTGGAATGCTTCTCTTAGGTAAAACCCAAACGAAGCACCCGGGGGACCTTCCAACCACGGTACTAGACCTGCTCCCTCCACCCCCAGTATATACTGTGATAAGCACAACTGACGTGGTGGGATTCGGTCATTGAATCTCTCAGACCGCAGTCAGACGTATTTGATGTGATTTGCTCTAACCAACAACAAAATACATACGTCGTCAGTCAGTAAAGAAATTTGTACATAAGCTTGTACATCAGCTAAACTACCATATTTGATAACTTAGCACAATAAGGAAGTCACAGAATGATTAATCAATACTGCACAATGTCCAGAAAAAATTGGTGCATATAAGCTATCATTATATAGTAGAAACTTAAACGGTTTGTGAGCACGATAGTGGCTACATCACACAACAAAAGCCGCAAAGAGGTGATAGTAATTAGCAGCAAGATGCCACATAGTCAATGTGCTGACAAGTCATATCACCTTTTTGAACACAGAATACAATTAACTGACACAAACGTCAGTACCACATTACATTGCTTCAAAATCATCAGCAGATATCACATGAAATATGAACAACAAAGAAAAGTTAAAAAAGATAGAACAAAAATAGCTAGATTCATAGCTGCTATTATTGAATTATAGTACATCTAGCTGAATAGTCACCTGGCTTGTAGGTATTAATGATATGAATTAAAAAAAATAAACGATATGACTAGCCAAACAAACGAGTTGGATTGAACGCATGCCATTTGTACCAGACATCTCCAAACAAATACTGCAGAAAATTATGCACAAAACAACATAACAACGTGAATAATGTGGTTCAATAGATCAGTAAATGATTTCCAATTGATGTTCTGTAGTAAGTTAGTAACTTAAATATGTTTCCACACTGTATCATTCTCAATGCTCTGCACAAAAGGTAATGGCACTAGAAACTAACTTACTGATTTTAATAATGAAATCATCATAAATTGAACTGCATTTTCAAACTGGTTGAAAAAAACTTCAATTCAAATAAATTTTATTCCCGTCATAATAGACATGTTTATTCACCAAATAAGGTAGCAATGTACATAAATGAACAGATAAACAAACAAAAAAGTACAAGCGTTAAGCCAGTTTCAAATAACATCCACATGAATGCTTGCTTTGGTCGCAGGTCAACAACAAATGATAAACAACAAATAACAATGCCTCAGAACTACCATTAAAATTATCAACATAAAATTATAACAAATGATCATACTGCATTAACTTAACTCACTGTGGTCCGATAAAAACACAATCTTTTTAACGCAAAAAACTAAAGACATGTTTGGTCGCCTCCTACGACCTACAGCCTGGAAATGGAACGGGTCTATTCTGGAAGAAGTCAATAGACAATTCAGAAAGTAAACAAGTAAGAAAGTAAATAAGTAAGCATAAGGAAAGATGTAAAGAAGGAAATAAATTAGCCCCGTATGGGACTGACAGTCGACTCTTACAACTGACATTTCTGCCAAATTCAAAGTCACGTGACACAAAAACTATGACAAATATCAAAAATCCGGCCCGAACAAATTTAGATTGTGTCCTAGTTTAAGAATCAGTAGTCAGTTGCCAGCTCCCATTGTAAATGGCGGAGGAAATAGCTGTTGAAAATGGAAGGATTTCCAACTTTAAAGAGCTCGTGATCTTGACCTTGGATCGGGTCATACTGCATACCATCGTGCATCACTCAACGACCTCTACCTACATGCCGAATGTCATTGAAATCGAAGAAACTTTCTGTGGACAGACAGATGTATGGACGGACATTTGAGACCGACTTTATTAGGTGGACTCAGGAGAGTCTACCTAAAAATGGAGGAAAGAAGTTCAGTAAACACACAAACAAACAATTTATATAGTGCCAAAATCAACACATGAATCACGGCGCATTACTGCCCCAGAGCCCGTATTTGGATCAGTAAAAAGAACTCATTTTAAATTTTTTGGTATATAGAATCCCAAAGAAACTTGACATAAGTGATTATCAATTTGTCCACTGCACTACCACTGCACTACCATTTACCTGACCAAGTTATATTATTTCCTAAAAGTGGACGGCTGCGTAAGCAGGCAGTTTGCTAAAAGACAAAACACCACCCCAGCAATTCTGTACATCACTGGCAACAATTCCTGCAAAAGCAACACGTCTCAGTAATATTTTGTGTGATTTTAGTCCAGTTTCAACAAAAATGAGTTTGGTACAACCGAGTTTTGATACTGTAACGTACGTCATGGACTTGCTAAAAGTGTGACATGTGCACAGAAGACGTCTAGCAGCGATGCTATGCTTCTTGTTTGACACCGTCGCATCTGTTAGTTGATGTTAGTTTATTACTACACACGCTCTGAAATGCCAGATAAATTCTCGAACAGGTAACAGGGTTCGATAATGCCCTCTGTAAATGGAACCAATAGTGATATTCAAGAACAGCAGCATTTGAACGTCATCCATGCTGGCCATTCCATAAAAACTGGCCGAATACAAAGCACCTCAAACTGCACCACTGCATAACAACACTAGATAGAAAGTACTCTGAGAGAGTACAACTCCCCACGAAAGCAAAATCTTGGGGTAGGTATAATTCTCCCTGACCGTTACTTCCACATCCCTCTAGCAATCATAACAAAACACGAACTCGTGTCTTTTTGCTGTTCGGTGAACGTACAGTAAATATTCATGAAGCTGCTAACCCAGCCCAGCCCAATTCAGCCCATGGTCTACGGCAGACGCGACCATCGCACTGCCAGCGAGACTGAAAAGCTCTTCCATTTGCCACCCAGCTATCTTGTTTGACCAAGCATAAACTCACCAGTCTCCGCATGTCATAATTCTGCCTGACCGTTACTTCCACATCCCTCTACCGATCGTAACAAAACATGAACTTGGTCTTCCCTTTCCCCCTAGGAACCTTCCCATAAAATTTGGTACAAATCCGTCCACAATCTTTTTAGTCATCGTGGTCACAGACATACACACACACAGACAGACAAACCAACGCCGGAAAAACATACTCCCTCGCTTTCGTGGGGAGAAATATCAACAAGCACTCAAAATACTACTAATCTGTAGCAAGTGCACTCCTGTTTGAAATTGTTTGGACATGTGGAACATTAAGATAATACTGACTGGATCAAACACTGTACCACAACTGAGGTGGAAGGAATCAGACAAAGACTTGGCAAGATGGAACAAACAGAACACAAAAAGTTTTTTTCTGTCCAGAGAAGCTCAGAATGAGTGGACAAAGAAAATTAAGGCAGAAATCAAATAACCCAGATTCACGTAATTGAATGGCCATTAAAACATGGCGTGTTTATCTCAAAAAATAAATTCACATAACAGCAAACATTGGTCCCTGGTTGTTGGTCATAATACTAGTGCTGATGGATAGAATCCTACAGCTTATATGCATATGTTAGCTGTTATCATACACAATAAAAGTTTTCAAAAACGAATCACTGCTTCAGTCCCTCACTATCAGCCATGAGCTGTTCGTAATGTTCCTCCGTGACATTCAGAAAGCACTGCTGAGACGGACTGAACATGTAAAAATCACCACCGTGGACGTCAAACCACAGCGCATGGAGATGCACCTTGTTCGACTCCAATTTCTCCTTCAGGAACTCATAGCTGGCTATGTTCTGCAGCTGCTGTAGCGCATTTACCTGAACATACACATACATGACATCATTTATGAAGCAGAAACTCAAAATGCTGTGAAAGATTTGGCCAGGTAAGAGCATGAAATCAAGCAGTGAGAACTATGTCAGAACTAAAATGCACAGCAACAAATAGTGTAGGTTTAAATTGGCTGCATATCTGGACTCCTTGTGGTAATACATTCCAAATTCTGTGTATCAATTCAGTTTACTGACTTATGATACTGTTATGTGTGTATGCACACTAACTGGATAATACCATTCTACTTTGATAAAACAATTTTCCAATTAATGTATAGTACAGTACAGCTAAAAGACCAGTAATTGTATCATACTCTGGGCATAATATTTTGCTGTTAGCAGCTCTTTTGGAACAGGACGAGACAGACAAAGAATCAAGGAGCAATAGTTAAGGTTTTATCTCCTATTTGACATAAAAACATATCATTTCAGAAGTGTTTATCCAGCTAATTATTTAACATTGTACTGAAGAAACTATTGCACTGCAAAACTAAACTAAACTAAACCAAATAAAACAAAACACCAGAATATATCTTAACTAAACAATACAGATAACACAAAATGAACGGAACAAACTAAACCCAGGTTCGGTCGCCTCCTACGACCTCCAGCCTGAAAAAGGTGTGGGACGATTGTGGTAGAAAGGAAAGGGATAGACAAAGGAAGAAAATAGGTAAAGCGAATGAAAAAAGGAAAAGGGAAAAAGTAAAAAAAGCAAAAATGAGGGAGTGAATGGACAAGGGAAAAGAAAGGCAGAAAGGACAAGGTGTGGGAGCTAGAAAGGTTTCAAACATCAAAGTAACCTTCAAGGTCATTCAAGGGCATTGGCTATGGTGTAATTTGACAGGCCACATACAATTTCCTTTTGAGTGTAAACTATCATTCATGCACTAGTACAGCTCTGTATCAATCAGCGCACGACATTTAAAGTGCCTAGTTTCACCGACTCCAAAGATATGATAAGGGGAGGGGGCAAAATTAAAAAACTAGGGCTGTTGAGCAATCAACTTTTATCACATTAATCGCACGATTAATTATTTTAATTGCGCGTTAATCGCAGTTTTAATGCACATTCTCTTTGTGTTGTGTTACAGATGTAAACCCTAGGGGATAACCAGAGATGTATGGACGCGGACATGGCAAATGCGTCCGCAAGCTTTTTGCACGTTCATAGATGCAACCTTACATGTAGCTGCGGACGTCGATGACCAGACGGAGTCTTTCTAAGGTCGTCAACTGCGCGTAATGCACGCGCTTAATGAACGTTGATTTTCAGTTTCGATTTTGGATTGAACTAGCCCATCTACAGGCCTAATTTGTATCACTTGTAAGAGCTCTCATTCCTTTTGAACTGAAGTTTTTTAGTACACGACAGAACAGAGTACATTGCTGACATTGCTGCTGCTAGTAAGACTGGATACGGAACATCCGCGGTCACCTGTCGTTGGACAGCTGCGGACGCGGACGTTATTTCTGTGGACGCGGATGCCAAAATATCCATATCCGCACATCTCTGTGAATGAAGTCTCTCAAATGGCATTAGCAAAAAATATCATCATAGAATAGTAAAATCAAAAGAAATTTAGAGTAGTGCTGCAACCGGAAAGTAAATGCTTGTTCACTACAGATGTAAAGTTCGATTATCTTGAGGTTTGTAAATTGTATTGAATCTTGCTACTGATGTGACTCGTTTGCATTAAAAATTTTAGTGGCATTAATTTTTTAATCATGATTAATTCGTTAACGCATTAATTAACGTGTTAATTCAACAGCGCTAAAATGGGTCAAGTGACCCTGACTACACCCATTGGGGACAAGTCTGTCATCCCAAGGCTAGCATTTGACATATTCTACACAATTTGGCAACTCTCACTTCAGCCTTTCCGGAAATATGATTGCGGGTATCAAAATAGAAAATGGGTCATGTGACCCTGACCTCGCCCATTTTCGGGTGGTTTGTCATAAATAGACTAGGATTTAATACATTCTACCTGTGTGCAAAACTAAACGATTCTAGCTTAAACGTTTCCACAGATATCATTGGGGCCCCAAAGTTTAAAGTGGGTCATGTGACCCTGACCAGGCCCCTATTAAGGGTCATTTGTCATCAGTATTCTGAGATTCGTGATTTGGTCTCTTGTCCCCCTTCCTTGTCGGAATCCCGCCTGTTCATCTGCAATTTCTGTTTCGGTCTTCACTCGGATCTTCACAATACCTGTTCCATCTGTCTGTGATTTGTGCAGCTTCAGTCAAATTTTCGCCAGTACGAATTTATTAACACAACACGTTGTATGGTCCCTCTGCGGTAGCTAAGCTTCTTGTTAATTTTAATGTTAATATTTATTAGCATTACAATTAAAATCAGTTTTGGTTGTCTTGTGTGTCATCTGGCCTGGAAATGGATCTGGCCTGTTCTTACAGTCTCATGGTCAGCTTGCTTGTACATTATCTTACAAGTATTTTAAAGGTAATATGGTAGCAAGGAGCAACTACCTGAGAAAACTTGTCTGCAGCAGAAAACTTGTTTTCTGGATCAATGTAAGCAGTGAATGTTTTTGCTCGGGTTTCTGCCTGAAATGTCACTGGTCCAACTCCTCCAACAGTCAGCAGTTCACTGTATTTAGCAACAGTGCATGCACCATGTCTTTTGAGCCACAGCTGGAGAGGTGAACCCTCATGAATATGCAAAGAGTCTTGCAGACCAAACAATGCATTCATCGCCTGTAACAGAAATTATCGCTTATAATCTTATAATCAAAGGTTACATGCTTTATTTATTTTTCAAAAAATAAGCAAGGTAATCTAGATTATTTACTGTTCTTAAATAATAAGCCTGACAAAAACCTCTAAGTAAATGTCTACTCAAATCTCATGACTGAGAAAACACAACAACCACAAAACCCAAACTGTGTCTTGTCTATTTTGTTATTTTTTAATGGTGGCGATCAGTCGATGTTAATATTTCTATATTATCTCAAAAGAATATCATGGTAATTTATGCCACACTGAAATTAAGATAAAAACCATACTGTAGTCCATAAAATATTTACATCGACTTTAAGCTATGTCAATATAATATTTTAAGATACCAAGCAAGCATGCAACTAGAATTTCAACCGGTAATATTCCAAGTCTACTACTGACTATGCTCCTTTAACCCTTTGAACCCGCCATCCCACATTAGCAGGATGCATCAACATCTGCTACTGAAGGATGAACACATAACACGCTGTTGTCATTATAGTGGTACTAACAACAAAAACAAGAAAACAAAACTTATGTTTTGGTCTGACTCCTGATCTCTGGGTCTGCAGATCACTTGGTTCAGGGAAAGGGGTTCAAAGGGTTGACATACTCATTACATTTTAAAAGTGAGAAACAAATCAGTCACCTGCTGCTCATCTGCAATAGCATTCTGCAATCATACCACTGAATCACAATCAAACAGACAATGAAAGAAACAGTACATGGTATGTCCAATATTGTAACAGCAATTTTAATGTGGCATTTCAACACAGCATAGAATCAGACACTAACATAATTACAGAGTGACACATGTACTTGTTTGATGCCGAGTATTTACCTTGCAGTCAGAATGCCCACAGACCAAAACATGACGGATGTCATTGATAACACAGCCAAGTTCAACAGCACCAGCCTCTGTCGTGATACTGTTGAAGCTGAGTGAGTTGTTGTCTGGAACAAGATTGCCAGCATTGCGCACAAAAAACACATCACCGATGTCTGTCTGCAGCATTCTTGACATAATGACCCGACTGTCCATACATGAGAACATGACTGCTTTCGGCTGCACAGAGTGTCAAACACGTACACACACACACACAACAGTTTAATAGCAATATACATCATCATCACATCAAATCATAAATGGAAAATGGAAGCATGCCGTAAAGGCCTCTACATCCGAGAAATAATGACAAAATAGCACATTACTAATACATAAAAATATTATTCTATAATACTACGGTTTTCGATAGTGCTGTGACGGTTTTGAAATCGAAACCAAAACCGAGGTTTTAATCCAAAACCGAAACCGAAACCTCCAAATTTTGCAGGCTAACTAACAGTTTTATTTCAGATACTCCCCGGACTAAAATTCGGCTGTGTTAAGGCAGATCTACTGTGCCAATTAAAAGTCGCAACAGCGTTCAATGCGTCGTGCCCTGCGTCGTGCCCGGCGGGTCTGCTGATTAACGCTAATTGGCCTTAATTGCCCGCCTGCTGTGTCATGTTGAGCTTTGCTGAAGGGACGTAGGTTTATTTGCGCTGCATATGCAAGTTAAAGGCTGATTATACTTTTTATTAAAAGTAGTGCTGTGACGGTTTTGAAATCGAATCTAAAACCGAACCGAAACCGAACCGATTGATAAAAATCCAGAACCGCACAGCACTAGTTTTCGATGCCATGATGATCTGCTTTGCATTCGTTATACATCGCTTCTTGATCAGATCAGGATTTATCTAAATGCTGTTTAAGAGTGCTAACAGTTTCTGCACAAACTATATCATTAGATAAACTTTGCCATATGGGGATAACACGGACAGAAAAATTATATTTCTTTAAATCATTATCGCAGCGATGTTGATATAAGTGTTGCACCTATGTCCGTTGTACAGTGTCTTCTTGGCAATAATGCTCTCAACTTCAATCAGGTGAAGACTCCGGAGCATGCTTCTTCTTGGCAAAGAAGAAGCATGCTCCGGAGTCTTCACCTGATTGACGTTGAGAGCATGTGAGTTGAGTATTTTGGTTGTCAGCATTTGTTTGTCATAAACATCCTATAACTATTTACTTACTTATGCCATTTTGCAGTAAGGCAATAATTTATTCTAATCAAAAATATTTAATAGCTTTGTCCACAGTGAAACAATTAAGAACAAAATGCTAATGCATGCACACTCATATACACCATATACAAACACATAAGCATGACATGATTGCTAATGAGGCTCTTTCAAAGCAGTATACAAACAAACGACCTTGACATCAAGGTCCTAACTTCGTCACACTTGAACGAACGAGCTTGTAAACTCACTTGAGGATTGTCCTTCACCATCTTGAACTGTTTCAGCATGTCGTTTTTCATTGTTGCTTGATACTTCAAAATGCCACGAATTATCCTCTCAAGACCTGGCATAGTTGTACGTATTTATAAATTATAGCACCTTATTTACAGCACCTTAACAAAAATACGCTACTGACACACCCACTACTCTCAAATTGAAATTCCCATACGCGGGAATTTTTCTAGCTAAGCTCTCTCAATAAAAATAGTAACAAGCAACGGCTGTGGCTGTAGGCCCATGTAGGGATTTCCCAAGGTCGACAGGATGGTTGTGTCTTGTTATGTTTGTGATGGTTGAATATACGTTGATAAATCTGCGTGGTTCGATGAGAATGAGAGTACAACAATTCTAGTAACATTAGAAACAATATATTCGTAATACCATTCCTTTATTCCTCGTAGGGTACGACTGCAGTATAATATTTCCACGTGAAACTTATGCCATTGGTAACTATACCTCAATTACAGTTACTCTGCTAATGAATAAGTGCCGAATTCCTT
>Ga0209363_1001110_pt1 | contig 12315 bp, 6 predicted proteins | sample WorMetexBAHAMAS3_FD_187385 | JGI IMG/M metagenome (GOLD analysis project Ga0209363, IMG submission 187385) | Marine gutless worms symbiont microbial communities from Max Planck institute for Marine Microbiology, Germany - Inanidrilus exumae... | ecosystem: Host-associated > Annelida > Digestive... | reverse complement strand
GTCAACTCGTCACACACGTGTGGTCAACTCGTCACGCGCTGTGTAAAATCAAAAGGTCAACTCGTCACATGTGACGAGTTGGTCATGTGACGAGTTGACTGGCAGCCTGCGGAATTACCGTTGCGTAAATTTGCTGCGTAAAGGTGTATATTTTGTGGAATGCGTAAATGACGCAAACTGCTGATGTTATCCCAATGCCCATGCCTGAACGAACTCTCAGCCATTAGGGCAACTCCAGTCAAAAGTGACCTTTGTTTTTTAAAAAGTTTCAGTAAACAGTGAAGTTTGAAGCTAAAAATGATTTGTCATGAAACGAGCCGAGTACCAGCTGTAAAGCAGTAAAACTAGCAACGTCTTTACAAAAAGTACTATAGACCTATGCAATAAATAAAAGAATATTATGAGTCGCAACGCAAAAAAATAACTAACTGTCCCAAAACTCAATGATAGGCAATGTTACATCAAAAACAGAATAGTCCTATGCAGTGACTCAAAGAAAGTTATGAACATGATGCAAAAATGTATAAAAATGTCCCAAAAGTTAAGTTTAGGCCTATGGACATAAGCTACAAAAACCGACACAAAATGCAAAATATTCTAAGCCTAAAACTATCAACATACTGCAAATTTAATATAAACCTCAGCAATGTTAAATCAGTAAAACAGTATAATAATTGGGACAATCAAGACGTACTTAAAGACTAAGTGAGCAGGCCTAATAACTTCAACGCTGTAAACGTGAGGCATAGGCCTACATCTACGGCCTACTTTGACACTGACACTTGGCACTTGGCCAGTTGCTGTTAGGTGTATATTTCTGAGCTTATGTTCAGCTAAATCGTCTGCTCTTTGTACAGTTTGGCGTCATAAAATTCAGTATTGATTAAGGCCATATAATACATATTTTAATAAGCATTTTTATGGTGTCATTCGCAGACTAAACGACAAACGCAACAGCTTGTGTTCATGAAATTTATTTCATTCATTTACATTACAACATCCATTTATAATATTACAGTCAACTTACTCGAAGTCAGTTTACTTGAACAATCATTCTGGCATTCAACTTTCCACAGTTGTTTTCCACATTTTATTAAGGCATCCGCCCCTGCAGAAGCGTGTAACTCTGCGGAAAATAGGCGGTCACGTGGTTTTCAGCCAATCAGGTTCTTTCCGCATGGTCATTCTGCAAAGTATTTTACGCACAACGCGATTCAGCAAAGTATACATTCCCAATATTACAGGCACTGGGCAGACACCGGGACAGCCGCTTTAAGAGCACTTTTGTTCCTGCGTGACTGGTGTTCAGCGTTTTATTTATGTTTTAGTTTTATTTATAAATTACAGCAGTAAGATTAACAGACACGTTTTATTATCCTTTGTAGAGACCATATTAGCGCATTTTCAGATAGTCCTAAAAAGCACATGGTGCTGGACTGTCTGTTGTCCCGGCTTCAACAACGCGGCAACGTCGTCCTGGCTTGGATTGTCATAATTGCTCATTGGATGACAGTCTCACTTAGTACAGCATCGCGATTGTCCCGGCGTCACTGCCTGTTATACTGTCCCGGCGTCATCCCGACATGTTTTAGACAAGGCCGTTACGGTGGCTGTTATTTTCAGTGCGGCCACATTGACCTTTAGACCGTCATCAGGCTATTTTCATTGTGTCTGTCCAACTCCAAATGGACAGCTGTCAGTGTTGGTGTGGACCACAACACTGACAAGTGTTGTGGTTACTGGCACAGGACCAGCTGTTGTTGTTGGACTCTGAAAACTGCCTCAATGCGCCGGATTCCACACATGATGATGATTTCAGTCTGTGGTTCATCCACACTTTACAATCTTCTCTGGAAAGTCATACACTGGAAAATCACACTGAATAGTTATTTTTCTGATTTTGTAATGTTATGTTTATGCCAAGGTAATGGCGTGGCCCCGCCGATCCAACTGTGGAATTGATGAATAACTGGAGTAAGAGATGTTGCAGATATTCGAATAATGGGCACTGTAACCAACTTTACAAATGAATCAGACATGGAGAAACAGGAGACGGCCTCGGCTATTAAGTCTCATTGGCAGTTCATCTGCACATCAATATCAAAACTCATTACCAGTTTCATTTACTTGACAACTCGACGATATTCCAACTTGCGGACTAGTTATCTCATGGAATGGTCAACTCGTGGATGCTGCCCCTACCAGTATTTGTTTGCTTCTGTAGGTATTTTGAAACAGCATGAGCAAATGAATATGAAAATGCAAATAAAGTAGGCCTACTCAAAAACCAAAGCCTACAAAAGCCTTCAAAGTGTTGGTCATTTTCAACATATTTACAGCAACTGTTAATAATAGAGTTTTTAGCGGTGGACTGACCTTGAAATTAATCGAGTTGAGCAAAATGATCGATCTGGGTTAACCGTCGACCAATTCAATCGATCGACTCCACTTTAGTTGATGCCTTCGATTGACTCGACTTCGTCGAAAAGCAGTCAACTCGATCGACTCCATTGACTCGCTTCCAAAACTCTTTGCATTTCGTTTTGGTGATGTACCAGTTAAGTTTTGTTGCATCCTATTTCTTGCTAGAAGCAGATCATGTACCATAGTGTACAGGTAGGTCTACATGTTAAGTTATATCTGCAGTAACACAGGCTGCTGTTCTTCCCACAAGTAGTTCTGCATGGCACAGTGTTTTAACAGAAAGTGTAGGTGTAGCTACAGTGCTGAAGTAATCGACCACACAAGTCGAGCAGTTTTAGTTGACATCTGCACTGAATCCCCGTTGATCCATTCACTCGTATGCACAGTAGTTAGCTTTGTTTCCAGCAAATGCAAAGAGCACTCTTAAAAGTGTTAGTAGAATTAGCCTCCTCCACCTAATTTGTTAAGCTATTCCAAATATTAGTGACTCAAGAACAACAGGAATACGTTCTTATGATTACACGTAAATTTATGCCATTTACATTTATTTCCTCCAGTTGATGTGATGTTGAGTGTGTATGCAAACAGATAATTTCTTTTGATGAGCTCAAGACGGACTACAAGAATCCCATCGACCAATGCAACAGTCTTAATCCTGTGAGTTGATTTGCCAGTCACAGTACATTATTGCCGGTGGAATTTTCTCTGGAACGTTTGTGTGTTTTATGTTCCGAGTTTGGTGAAAATCATTTGTAGCAGAGTGTGATGTACTGTTTAATGAGCTTACGCTTCTCTGTTTTTTACTACGTATGAGATAGTTTAGGGTTCAGTTTAAAGTTATACCAACCCCCGGTAGTAAGCTATTTGACATTAACTAATGCACACATTTGGCTGGATCAAAACACCATGGATCTTGCTCCCCGTACACAACTGTGAGCATTACTGGGACCGATGTTTATGTGGTGGTGCTGTACAGCTGCATATTTGGTCTGACGTTTAGTACTAGTACTTGCCACTTTGTAGTACGGTTTATGGGATGGGTTACAGCTTATGTCGGTGGGTGTTATTTTCAGTGCAGTCCACACTGACATTTAGACCGTCATCAGGCTATTTTCATTCTTGATACACTTGAGCTAAGATGGCTTCATTTTGTCTCATCATGTGTTACAGACTTGTTTTTAACATTGTTAAGTTGGAATTTGCAGATTTATTTACTTTTAATCCTGTTACAGTAACCCAGGGTCATCTTTATCGTTTATTTGTTCTATTTGCCAGAAATAATACTAGGAAAACCTTTTTCCTCATCGTTTTGTTAAACCTTGGAATTAAATACCTGCTCATATTGTTGACTTCAGTGCGTTAAACCGTTTTAAGAGATCACTGCATAAACTGGATTTCTCTGATTTTATTACAATACAGTAACTGTTATCTATCTATTTTTTTAGCATTTTACATTTGTATATACTGTTTCAAGTGTCCGTGTTATGTACTATTTTATTTGGACAGCTGTCAGTGCTCGTCTTTGCTGTCCTGCTTAAACTTTTGTTTTACTTTTCAGCGTGTTTTTACTGTCTTATAAGTACCGGGTAAATAAATGATTGATTGATTGATGCAAGATGGGGAGCACTCAGGTATGACTTGTGACTAAGGTTACTGCAGTTGGAAATTTCATCTTATTGCCCCAAAACAAGTGACCAGACCAGATAATTTTACACCTGCTGATCTGTGGAGATGCACTATTGGTCGAGGTCATTTGGGGTGACATTGTGATAACAGTGACGATTTTTGCTTGTAATATTGAACATTTCAGCAGTTGCTAATGCTTGTACTTGGGATTTCTGTGTTGCATCTGTAAATGTTTAATAGTATGATGCAATGGTCCAAGATTACTATTTGATGATGAGTACTCTTGACCTACTTTTGTGCTTTAAGCTAAATCAGATTTTTGCGAATATGAATTTTGAAAGCTTGGAGGTTTTGGAATGCTTTGCTGTTAACAACTGTGTTGTAGTTGGTGCTACCGGAATATGTTCTTCATGGTGTCTGTGTGCTCTTGTTCCTGCTTGCAGCTGAATGGCTGACCGTCATTATTAATGCTCCTCTTGTTCTATACCATATTAAAAGGTATGCCATTCTTTGACCATAAGAGAGAGAATGTACAAAGCCAAGAGAAATTTGAGAACAGTTTCTGGCACTAGTTTTACTGCAAATAATATTAAAATACTAAAAAATACAGTAAAGGCTGTTGATTTGTGTAATGCTTTATATACGATACTGATCATTAAGATGTTCAGTTCAGGCGTAGCATGTGTTAAATTTAATATGTGATGAGCCATACCTGTGTTTACATCCCCATTGGCTCTAGTCATGCTTGACCTCATTACTAAGTAGGTCAACTGAAAACGAGGCAGTTACTGCAAACATTGGCGGATGTTTCGAAGGACTCGATTGTGTGGCATATGTCTTTGACTATTGACTATTTTTAGTCAACCTAATAAAGTGGGTCTCAGATGTCTGCCCATCCATCTATCCATCCATAAAAAGTTTCTTCGATTTCAATGAAATATGGCATGTAGTTAGAGGTCGATAAGTGATGCACAACAGTGTGCAGTTGGTAATATATAACCTGCTTCAACGAAGTCATTATATTGCAATATAATCAGCAAATTATACATTGTTACAATGCCACTTGTTGTACTGTCAATAGTTTGATAATTCAATACTGTTGGTTGGGCATCATGGAGGGGAGGGTAATTGTGCATAGGTTCTGTTTCGGGGGACGTGACTCATTTCGGACTAGCCGAGGCAAGAAGGAAAGTTAAACGAACACTGGCAGTAATGTTACTGCGTGTGTCAATGTTTCGTCAGATTCATTAATCGGCCGGTGATCTCGGGGTTTGGATTGTATGACCCAACGTCAATCATGAATGCTAGTGAGCTGAACCGAGCCCAGAGGGAAGGATGGGTCAAGCTGGCTTTCTACATCCTGCTATTTTTCTACTACATTTATGGGTATGTCATTGCCGTTGTTTTTTTTGTAAGTGCCAACTTCAAACACGTATTGTCTTGCTGTTTTATATATTTTGCAGCAAGGTATAAGAATTGTTTATTCCCATTTTCACTGTCCCTTTGCTGCATTTGCATGCATGACAGCAGGGACAATGTACAATTATAGTGGGTATGACTGTTAATTAGATGTTCAGTAATAAGTTGTTAGTTGGTATAAAGAGAAAATTTTTCTACTGTTGTTTTTGTCCACTTTCTTGGCGGCATATTGGTGCCCACGCCGACAGCGGTCGTGGGGATAGCCAGAGGGTTTCACTGGAGTCTGTCTGTTTATCTGCATGATATCTCAAAAACTGCTGCAGCTAGGATCACCAAACTTGATGTAGAAATGTTCCACCATGAGTCCTGGAAACCCATTTATTTTGGGGTCAGAAAGCCAAAGGTCAAGGTCACAAGGCACACAAACAGTGCCGGCGTGGGTTTTGCACTCTTGCGAGTGTTTGCTTTTTCTGGTTTTGTTTGCATTGGCAGACACTCAACATCCATGTTTGTTGTTGATTGATAATCTTGTGTTTTGTGCATCTGTTGCAGAATGATATCCGTACTCGTGGCAGCATAGTGAACTTCAGAGCAGCGTAAAAGACCTATGAACACTACTAGTGCAACTAGGAATCTCAACCATTAGTGGATAAACATCCACAGTGACTTTTCAAGCATCATTCTTCCTAAGCTTTTTGTTCCTCTTCCAAATCCTGACTTCTGAATATGTTCGAAGTTTTTCTGCCAATACGTAGGGAACTGCTCGAGTTTTTTTTCCAGTGAAAAAGTCATTAGTGCTGCACCAGTTTGATCGTTGTATGTGGTTGACATTTGCGACTTCTGACACTGAAGACTGAGTGAATTTTTATACTGTTTAGGCTGTAGAGCGATAGGTATAAAATGTGCATTTGTTGTTGGTCTGTTTAGCACAGTGTACTGTGTATAGTGCTGGTGGCACAACAGGTAGAGCATTGGACTTGCGATCAACAGTTTGTGGGTTCAAATCCTACTCGGGGCATAAGCTGCGTAACAACATTGGGCAAGTTGTTCACACCTATGTGCCTGTGTCACCAGCAGTATAACTTGGTACCGGTCTTGGTTCCGGCCAAGAGGTGGTTATGCTGTTCGGCTGGGAAGGTAACCTCAGGCCTGGCGGATAGTAATGGCAGCCTACCACTGGGTGGATGACTTATAGTCACCTGCGGGCTGACTGCCTGTACACCGGGATCAGCTTCGGGCCCAACGCTCGGTAACGAGTATGGGAAGCCTTTACCTTTTATTGTGCCGGTGCCGGAGATGTAAATAGTGTATTTTGTGAATATGGAACGATTCTTGATCACATTTCTCGATGATGAATCACAGCTGATGAAATGACTGGGCCTTTATGTGAAACACAGTCGATACTCAGCGTCCAATCAAATGGCTGCAGAAAGAACAGACTGCATCTAAATGATTCATGGTAACAGCATCCAGCAGCTGCTGATTGCAACTGTTCTTACAAGAGCATTCAGTTGGGTCTATGTGTCTGAACAGCAACGTTTGAACGTAATTACCTTTGACCTAGAGATTTGGCAAGCTGGTTCATCTTAGCACTATCTGGGTGAAATGTGATGGTCAAGGCCATTGTTCAGAAGTTCACAGTCATATGGGAATTGAGAGGAGGAAAATCGTTTTTGATTATGCATGCACATTACAAGGCAAGAGAAGGCGTGGTCAACAATAATTGCATTTTGAATTTGTTATTGTTCGTTACAAGCATGTGCAATTTAAAGGATTTCAGGATCTGACTTAATGTACACTTGTGTCATTTTGAGATGCACAGATCAGTTGATGCTGCTTGTAAGAGCCTAGTTTTACATGTTTACAAGATGTTTAACTGTGTTTTGCCAGCACTAAACTTAGACTTGTATGTTGTTTCTGCCAAAAACTAAACAAACTTTAAATAAAAACATTCGGCATGCATCTGTAGCTAAGCAAGTGTGGCATAGTTGTTCTGTATATCCAGTTCAGCACATCTTAATGCAGCACATCTTTGATACTGCTGAAGATGATTTAACAAGAAAATGCCAAAGTTCTGTTTTCCTGTTTGCTTTTCAGTTAAAAGAGAAATGCGTATTGCAGAAATGTAACACTTAATCAGCTTGATGTAATATTCCAACAGAAGAAGTGGATGGAGATAATGATTATGATTAACTGGATAAAGCATTTTACACTGAATCTATTGTTTGGAATAAGTGGACTTAGCGCAGGAAGAAAGTCAAGGGGCAGTCAGCTATCCCAGGTTTATCTGGAACGTTACAGTGAAAATAGCATGTGTGTTGCACTGGACCTATAAACTGGTAAAAAAGAAGCGGTCTATGCATCCGATATTATGTATGTTATAACAGAAATCTGTTTGGTGAATGTTACTGAATGAAATTCTGTAGTGTCAGATTCCTTCCATAAATGCAGTATAATCTGTAAAAGAAATTCTTCACAGTTAACAGCAAAAAATACACAGTAATACCCGGCAATAAATAAAACAAAACAGCAGCTAACACAGTCAAACTACTCGAGTCACTGCAGACTGGCCATTTGTGGTGTACGTCAAATGTATCCGTGACACCAGAATTTAAAGTCAACACCGAGTAATATTGACTGATTGAGTTAAGGTTTTGTCTCAATTGACACCGAACAGGTCATTTCGGAGACGTACTTCCCAGCCAATCTCTTGGCTTGGTACTGAAGAAACTAAACCCAACACAACAAATGCAAGCAATACATGAATAAAATGATCTAACCTAACACTAAAAACACACAAATAAGGGTAAACCTAAATGTAAACCAACAAGCAAATATAAGAACTGTTCATGTGTGCGCATTATCATTGTGCACAACTGTCATACACAACAGCACAGAACAGTTCTGATTATTTTCCCTCTTAACCTCCAGACAATCATCACAGCTCACTTGCTGACTTTTGGAGAACCGAGTAATATGCTCTTTTGCAGGAAAACCTCACTTCATCATATAGGGTGTCCCAATAAAAATGGATCCCCTAGGTTTATCATTAATATAATAATATTCCTACAATGGTTGGCTTTTGTAAGTAAAACTTTGGCGGAGTTATTAGGCTAATACCATTATACAAATGTACTAAGTTCGCTGAAATTGCATCTTAATTTGCAATTTTAGTGCCTGTCAATGAAAGTGACACCATCATATTTCCAAAATCAAAATTTTAATCCCATGCATATGCTGCGAAAACAACCAGCTGCCGAAAAAAGACGTCATTGTAACATCATTGTGGCATGCAGTTTGTAAACAATGTGCTTGTATTTAATAGAAGAAAATCTGCCAACAATCGTGGAACTTCCAAGGCACATTGCAGAACTGGAACGAACTTCTCAAAAGCCAGTGATCGCTGTTCAGAACTTTCACAAATGTTTGCAGGCGTGCATGAACAAGACTACAATAATTTCATTTGAAACATTCAATACCGCTTTGGCGATGCTAATTTAGATTTAGAATTATTTTTAAAAACTCGTCAGCACATGTTTTTATAGTAGCCGCCAGTCTAGGTGTTAAAAACAACTTATAAAACTGCCAGCACAGACATGATGAACGTATTGCTGTATAAATTTTGTCCTCAAAATCCCAGTATTTATGGAAATAATGAAAGTGTTGGGGGGTCAATATTTATTGGGACTCCTTGTAGAAACATTTCCATGTTGTCAATTCGATGATGCAAATGATGCAAACAGTTTCAAGATCATTTTCTGTAGAAACTGAAGTTTTCACCAATATCAAAAAAACTTGCATATTGAAACTTTACTACATGACATTGCATGAGGATGAAGTGGAAAGATTTGGAACAGTGCTCCAAAAATTTCACACGCAAATAGTTCACAATATCAATCTATAGTAACAGCAAACAGTATTATGATACAAAAATACTGTTTACATAGGTAGTTTACTGGATACAGTATTGTCCAGGAATGGGTCTATTTGATTTCCACTCAGAACATCTATTTACCCTCCTGCATCCGTTTTATGTGCCTCTGTCAACAAGCAGTATAACTTGGTACCGGCCAAGGTGATGCTCTGTGGCTGGCAAGGTAACCGCAGGCCTGGCAGAACGTAATGGCAGCCTACCGCAGGGTGGATGACTTACCTGCGGGCTAACTGCCTGTACATCGGGATGAGCTCCGGGCCCAACGCTCGGTAACGAGTGTGGGTAGCACGTTCTGATGCACATGTGCATGGCGCATCAGAGAAAAGACTCATCCAAATATTACACTTAGCAAATACGACTGTATCGTGTACTGAACTCTACTAGATGGTCCATGCACACTATACTTCGGTCATTTTATGCTCTCTATCACTACAAAATCTTAAGCATCTTTGTCTCATACTCAACTGCAGAGGCAAATAAGGCACAGCACTGCATCTAGATCAATCACCGTATGACTAGACCTCGACATAGCAAGGCACACATTAAATACAAAAATTACACACAAACGTGGCAATACTGTTTATGTTCAATACATTGCACCACCCTGGACAGAATAAATGAATATCCCATAACAATGACAAAAGAACTGTTGAAAAAAAACATTGCGAGTACCACAAATGGCTTGCTTGTGGCCACATAGAGGCTGAATATATTTTCGCACTACACGTAAAATAAAATTTGACTTGATGCATAATTCGACTCGAACGATAGGCTACACATACTGAATAGTAACATCCTAGAACTCAAATACAACAAACAAAGAAAACAACAGTACGATGACTATTGCAAACTGAATTAAAACGACCAGAAAGGCGACTACCCAGTGAATATACTGAAAGTATACAAGTACAACGTACGGAAAATATGAAGTACACAAAAATATACTGCACAAATATGCACAAGTTGTATCAACGTCACGAACAACAAAATTCTTAACAGTGGGTATTTGATGTTGGACAATCCACGTTATGAATATAATCATTTCTTGATGGCAGAAATGACTTCATAGTTAAGGTGGTATCTATATATAAAAGGAGGATTGTCTGTCTGACCGCTTGGCGTGGCTTGGATGGACGGACGCAGACCGGCTGCGGGCGCCGGCGAGGGAGAGGGGGGACGGTTCGTGGCTTAGGAGCTTATCTACAACACGGCTTAGGAGTGATGCCGGGTGAAATCGCAGCAGAGACCGGTAGACTGTCCGCCTCCGTACCTACCCCACGCAGGAGCTCCAGCCGTCTAGGCTCTGGCCTGTTGATAACGACGGTCGTGGTACAAGCCTACAAGGAGGCCGGACAGACCGGCAGAAATGCATGCCTGCGGCCAAAATCGAGCCAAAATCGCGCGAAGCGCGATTTTGGCTCGTTAATACTAAACTGGAACAGTAAATACTGCTGTACAAACTGAAGATGTTATTTACAAATAAATGGGCTGATAATACGAGTTACGTTAGATGTCGGACGTCGCTGATGGTCACAAAACTGCACTCACAACATGGTGCACGGTGGCAAGTGATTAGGAGCTGAATCACAGGTAAAACATTTCTAAAGGGAGGCAGGCAACCACTTAGCAACTGTCGAATCTGCCTAACTTTGGACGTATGTAAGAGACTGAACACTGCACGTGCTGCAATTTCTGCATTGAACGTCACAGTGACATCACTGCAGGGCGTCCAGCAACAGATGTAATATATGCAGCAGCTGTATCCGCCTTGATCAATGTGGTAGACTGCAGCAGCAGTTGAGACGAGCGTTCACCTACTGCATTTCTGTTTCATCCTACAGTTTTCAGTTTCCAGCCTTTCTGCAGTAGTAATACAGGTCACCCTAAGAGAATGATCAACAGCCATTTCCACTGTAATGGTTGCTTTCCACGTGAACTCAAGTCCGGTGCTTTCCTGTCAGTTTTCGTCTTCCACTTGTTCCGGAAGAGAACCTTTTGGATACAAGTGGCAATGAAGCTTAACGGGCCAGATGTCCTTCCTGTCGCCAACTGGCAGAGTCGAAGGACTCAACGAACTGACATCAACCAAGGACAATCAGTCACCCAGTGGATCACTTGATCTCAGACTTTGCTGGCACACCAACTAACTTCTGTGTGAGGGTACGCTATATGGCAGCCCTCTGTCTGATACCGTAAACAACCCATTTCTCAAATGCAAAAAATAACCTCGATTTTGATACTTTCACAAAGAACCAACATTACTGTTACTGAACTACCCTATGACGTCTGACCAACATTGGCAATGTTACTGCTAGATCCGGTATCATACAAATGCCCGCTAACTGGAACTTCAGAGACATTCATAAATTACCACTTTTACAAAGTCCTATAAGACGAAATGATCCACAATGTTTACGAGCCACCAATATTCAGCAGCAACTGCCACTCCTCCTATGTGTTGGCATCTGTAGAATGAACGCTATCTGACGCCCGCGGAGACGTGGCATCTTCATGTGACAACATTCTGGACGGTGATCTTGAAGCTCGATGAAAACGCCGAAACCTAGCAACGCACCCAGCAGTTTTCACAGCAAATACACCTACTACATCTATATGAACGAGTGGACTAATGACGCCTTTCTTGATTTTTTTCATTTGTAAAAATTATTTTAAAGCAAAGTTCAACTTTAGAAATATATTTAATAAAAATTTTGATTTGAGTAATACCACGTCAGTGTGAAACGGCCCTAGAAACGAAAGATAAAGTCACTTACTGCTAAGCAAACACATAGCACATCACCGCAGGGTGGATGACTTACCTGCGGGCTAACTGCCTGTACATCGGGATGAGCTCCGGGCCCAACGCTCGGTAACGAGTGTGGGTAGCACGTTCTGATGCACATGTGCATGGC
>Ga0209363_1001108_pt1 | contig 12320 bp, 9 predicted proteins | sample WorMetexBAHAMAS3_FD_187385 | JGI IMG/M metagenome (GOLD analysis project Ga0209363, IMG submission 187385) | Marine gutless worms symbiont microbial communities from Max Planck institute for Marine Microbiology, Germany - Inanidrilus exumae... | ecosystem: Host-associated > Annelida > Digestive... | reverse complement strand
CTTCTTGTTGTAACCTACTTCCCTCACATGCTGCAGCTGCAGCTCACCGGTAATGACACTTTGCCGATTTCGATGCGTCATGGCAAAGACGTGATCTACCGAGTGCCCCGTAGATTCTGTACAACTTAACCACTGTTCTATGCTGTGCTATCAACTCCCTTGTTCAACGTGCTCTATCGAGTGCCCCGTAGTTTCTGTGGAATTAGACCACGGTGTTATCAACTCCCTTGTTCTACGCTATATCGTCATCACACTGCAGGTGATGCAGCTGCTGCAAAGTTTCTCGCTGTACACTGAACATCTGGATCGACTGACGCCGGTGAAACCAGATGTCGACAACCGAACGTGGCTGCTTACTGCTGACAGAACTCCGTACAGTGAAGGTGATAAATGATTTCCATTTTTATTTCAGTGACAGCGTTCTTATCTACACCCTGCAGTGATTTATTGCTGTTGGATTGGCAAAACGAACGGCATCTCACCCAGAACTCCCAAAAGTTTGCTTTTTGATATTTACGTACTTATTATAGAAATCGTACACGGAGTACAAATATAAAGAAAGAGAGAGAGAGAAACAACATGTAGACAAATAACTAGCAATATCAATATATGCGGCCTGAGCTGAAGTTTAACTCTGGCAAACTTCATTTAAATGAAGTGCTTGACTGGTTGTACTTAAGGTATTCAGAGGTGTTTTGGGCATACAATGAGGCTGGTCCAGTCTGAGGTTATAGGATTTGTTCTCATTAGTTCTACGTATGCAGAAAGGTCACACCTGCTCTACCAGTCCTCAAGCTGTTAGTCCTTACTTCACATGCACATCTATTATTACTGGCCTGCTTACACAGTGTAGGGGAGCCAGTATTGTTTTGCCGTGCATATGTCGGCGTCTGCAACACTCCACGGCGCAGTGTAACTCACCAGGGGGCAGCACACGGCGGGCCAGTAGTGTTACGTCCTGTCAGGGCGACACCGTGTTAGTACAGTTATTGTTTGTTTTAGTATTGCAGCACTATATAAATGTGTGTGTTTGCTTACTTAACTTCTCCTTATTTACTTTATTTGTTACTTACGTACTTCCTTATTTATTTATTTACGTATTTATCTACATCCTTAACAATAGGCTCATTCCGTTTCCAGGCTGGAGGTCGTAAGAGGTGACCAAACCTGGCTTTAGTTTTTTGTGATTATTCTGTGTTGTAGTATATTTCGTTACAGATGCATGTTTGCTTTTCTGTTAGATTTAAGCCAAGAGTAGAAGGTCAAGAGATTGACTGGGAAGAACGTCTATGAAATGGCCTATGTTGTGTCTGGTGGCTTGTAAAACCTTAGCTGAGTGTTTTTTTAGTAATGGATGTTGTGATTTGTGGCAGTGTCGGCATTTGTTATTCCTCGTGGCACACGTGGCCGTCTGCTTCAGCCGCCAGGTAACTGAGTTATAGCTGCTGCTGCTGTAATCTTTCACGTTACCGTGACAACAAATGGCTGCGTCATGGTGAGTATGCCAGTGGGACGATGCTTTCTGCTAGATGCGACCAGTATAATACACCTACCGGCTTGTGTCTTAGTTATTTATGGGATACGGATGCAATCAGTTTCAGAGCTGGTGATGATGGAAGATCGTCATTCATGTTGGCCTACAGGAATTGAATCCATCCTGTTAAAACTGCTCCACATGTCTGCAAAGGATCTGCGGGAAAGAAGGCACGGAATGTAGTACTTATCAATCTAATCTAAACCAAGAAGAACAAAGTTCTTATACTTAACGGAAATGTCTTTTTGGGCGGACGTTAAATCACTGATCACGTGAAGCAGTTTGCTGTACGTGAGTTTGCTAGACATGAACATCAGATTATTTTTGTCGTTGCTGATGATATTGCCTCTGGCATGCATGCGTCTGTGCATGTTGTGCAGACGCGGCTAGTGGTGGAATCATTCAGTGGTGTCTGGACTACGATGCTTGCGATGTTCTACTCGGTCAAGTTCATGTTCTTCTTAATCAAGTATCACATGGAGCCGGTACGTCTGCAATTCCTACTGCATGTCATTCAAATGTGTAAAAGGAAGTAAACCTGATGTAATCGTTGTTGTTTTTCTGCCCGTCATTCAGTCACTATCTCTACTTACACAGTTGGGAACAGGCATTCCTGAAATTTTGGGAGGTGGCAGGCATGCGGACAAGAAACAGTTGATTCGATATTGGGGATTATCCAGGTTCGGATCTTCATCCATATCCAGGAATTTCTTTTCACGGACACATCTCTGTTACAGTTATCTATCACATACATTTGCTCTATAGTTAAGTGTAACTTTGAATGCTAGGAAAACTGTGTGTAAAAATAAACGACAGTAGTCACTATACATTTTCATGATTGCATACAAAGTTTGATGGACGTATATTTCACTGACATCACTGACAACACGTAAGTAAGTAAGTAAGTAAATTGATAGAGCGTAGATAGTCTTAATAGAATTGTGTCCATTTTGGCAGTTTTGTGTTAGTATCAGACCTGCTCCAAATATTAAATAGTGCTGGGTCTTTTCAATATTACGTGCTACCATGTGCAGGCTATGCAGTCTAACCAGTATGTCCGTACTGCTTATTGTCAGGCCGAAATGTACAGTCCCTGCGTCACATGCTTTCCCCTTGGTGAGTCATTGTGAGTATGCCGATGGCACAGATGAACGGATGCTTTCTGCTAGATGCGGCGTGTGCCTTAGTTATCACTCCGGCGTGGGTATAGTGTTCAGTCATGTCTGTCTGTTTGTATGTCTGTCTGACGCGCTCTAAAAGGAAAATGGCTTGAGCTATCGACACCAAACGTCGTACACCTATACTCTGTAGCAGTCGCTCGGTATGCATAGACCAGAGGTTAAAAGGTCAAGGTCATATCCTTACAAAAACCGCCACGGTCGCACGGTTGCTAGTGACGTGTGCGGCGACGGTTGTGTGGGTCTGCATGTCGATACAACTGCCTGTGTTGTCTAGTTCTATATTGGATACTAATGCATTCAGTTTCATAGCCGGTGATGATGGAAGATCGTCATTGATGTGGATGACTGGTTAATGGTGTCTGTTGCAGGCATGGTGCGTGCGGAGAACGTTCGACGTGTGGAACTTATCAGTTCTTTGCTCGCTGAACTCCTGACTGCTTCAGGTCAGCAAGTCCTAGTAGAAGTGCCACAGTTTGAACTCATCATTGACCTTCTTTTCCAGGTCATCAGCAGGTATGGCCACCCATATTTACTATGCCCGTTGATTTACATGAGTAAAAGGAAAAGGAAAGGAAGCGTATTTATATAGCGCCTTTTATATACTATGTATATCTTAAAGCGCTCAGGCATGGATCACACAGTTTTACCTGCAAATACACCATGCCTGCCTTTCCTTCGTACATGCGTTCACCAGATGGCGCCACCCCTAACTGAGGTAAGCGACATCTAATTGCAGCTTACTACTCATCTATTGACCCCGAAGGGATGATAGGCTAAGTTGGCCTGGTTGGTTGACCCATCGTGGACGGTTTACCCACATAAATGGTCACCCGTCAGCTACAGGTCGAGCGCAGGACGCCGGCCGAAGACTGACGTTCTACCACTGAGCCGCGCAACCAACTAGTACCAGCTCAGGTACAGACATTAGTGATCAGACTGACAGTAGGCATGAGTCATCTTGTCAGCCACGGCACGTTGCTGATGTCAGCAGTCATTCTGCACCATGCAGGTAATTTACAGCTGAGTATTGCACTGTCCTTGGGTGTTGATTGCCCACGCCGCATCGCCGCCATCATGGGCACAGCATTCAGCCGCATCTGTCTGTCTGTCTGTTTTTCCGCGCTCTAACAGGAAAACGGTATGAGCTATCAACACTAAACTTGTACACATGTACTCTGTAGCAGTCGCTTGGCATGCATTGACACAGAGGTCAAAAGGTCAAAGGTCAAGATCACATGGTTACGAAAACCGTCACGGTCGCAGGGTTGCCAGTGACCATATCCCGTATTCCGCATACCAATACTCCACTGTGCTACGTGCGGCCATCACCGTCGTGGGTCTACATGTCGATACGACTGCCTAATTTTTCTAGTTTTACTTCTGTTTTTGTTGGAATGTAGCTATGAAGATGCCACTATGTTTTGGATTTGAATTTACTATACATGTAGTGTTGTTGCTCATAATTACAATATACGGAAGCTGTTTGCACAGCTGTTAAATGTAGCAATCTGTCTGATCAATCTGATCCACAAATCTTTGTCTTCATCGACACGTAGAACCTAACTCAGCACTCTACATTTATGCATTTTATGCTCACTGCGTTTTTGTTTTAGTTTCTTTGTTTATTTTATTAATTTATTTTTTAAATTCTGTCATGTGGTAGACTAAACTTACTACCATTGGTTTTTAACCACATGCTGCTTTTTCGGTGAGCAGCATAGGCTGTGGCTTTGTGTCCATCCGTCTGTCCATTCATCACAAGCCGGTATTGCACCAAAATGGCTAAGCACAAAGCAGTACTAGGAACTTTTTTATGGCACAAAAGATGTTGATGAAATTCCGATGCACGTAGCTGGACAAAAAGTGACTGTTGCAGAAAGTGCCACGTGTGGGTCCCGGGGCTGCAAGTGTCTAAGCAAGTGAAAGAGTTTATGAAGCACCGAAACCAGAATAGGCCCTCTCCATTTTTAGGTCGTAGGAAGCGACCATACCTGGCTTTAGTTTTTTGGGTTTATTTTATGTTGTGGTGCATTTATTGCTACGGATGCAAGTTAGCTTTGTTGTGTTTGTTTTAGTTTTTCAGTACTTAGCCAAGAGATTGGCTTTGAAGAAAGTCTCTGAAATAACTCATTTTGTGTTGATCAGGATGTAAAACCTTAACTCAAACAGTCAGTGCTCTTCTGGCTGATATGTCATCTGTTTGTGTCATTCATACAACATTCGGCAACATCTCAACTGACACAGAGCGTCGTGCGGGTCTGTTGGTGATAAGTGAGCCTCTTGTAGAATGCATGTTAAACAAGGTGAAGCCCTAACGAAACGTAACCCTACTGGCCCGCCATGCAGTGTCGGCCGCCCACGCGTTCGGTAGCCAGCACACCAACCATCCACACGCCCGGCAGCAGGCCGGCCTGCCTGCTGGTAGCATTACAGACAACGACAGACAACAGACGCTAGCCAGCAAAACAGTACTGGTTCATTAGGTGGGTCAGTAATAATAGTGACATTGTGAATGAGGTGATGTTAAATGTGTTTGTGTCTAGGTTTAGTGTAGTGATGCCATCTCAGCTTGATCTGCTCTCATCATGTCTGAATGTCTTCACCAATCTCATCCTCTCTCAGCCTCAACAGGTCTTATTACTACTACTACTATAATCAAGTTTAATGATCAACTTTGCAGCCCAAGTGGCCGAATAGCCATATAAAGAACAAATTAAGCACGTGAATGAAAGTACAGTACAGAGAGAGTTGTGCATAAACGGTGTGTAACCAGCGTAAACATAAAACTGTAAAAATAATACAAGTACAACTGAACAACTGACTTGCCAAACGGACCAAGATTTATTGATTGTTTAAGAGGCCAAAATTTATAAAAGACTGGCATTTTTGGGTTTGTGAGGCCAGTGCCGTAAATCGTCGGGCAGCACAGAGTCTGGCAACAAGATTGTGATTGCGCGATGCAGGCAGCAAGCTGTGCAAGCATGCATACATACATAAGAGTTTTTTGTATAGTGCATATAAATTCAATAGAGTCACTATGCATGAGTACTACTACTGCTACTACTACTACTATTACTGCTGCCACCATTGCAGTACTTTGCATCGCAACCCTCCTGGGTTACAACAGTAATAATAATAATAATGGTAACAATAACGAGTGAATAAGTGTTATTCTGGTATTGGCACACCCCGGGTTTTCCACTCTGCTGACAACTAGAGCTTAGACGAGTGTTATCAAGGTGTGATTGTGAAAGACATCATCATACACTGTGTAGCTGCTGAATTTCTCACAATTTCTGATAGTACTGACACTGTCAAAGCAGTTGAATGTGAACTATGCGTGTACTCTGTAGGGTGTTAAAATGTGGCATAAATTGACACAGACGGGCCTGCTGCCTTTCTTGACGCAGCATGTCGGCGAATTGGCTCAGGTGTCGAGGTAACCAGTGTTTTCTGTTTTTCTGTCTGACTGAAGAAATATGCAACTGACTGGCAGAAACTATAGCTTCAGCACCCAGTTAATTTTTTAAAAATTTAGTTCTTAATTTTAAGATTAATGGTATCGAGATGATGCAGGGTATCGGGTGAGCCGATACCAGAAAAAAACACTCATTGAGGAGAACTCTGACATCTCCTTATGTGTGTGAGGTACCTACAGCAAGGACAGGTGGGCGAATTAACATTGCCCCATCAAAATCCTCCAGTTCTTAAGTGGATGGCGCGGTGGCGCAACGGGAGAGCGTTGGACTTGTGATCAACAGGTCGTGGGTTGAAATCCTACTCGGAGCAAAAGCTGCGTAACAACCTTGGGCAAGTTGCTCACACCTATGCGCCTCTGTCACCAAGCGGCATAACTTGGTACCGGCCAAGGGGCGGTGATGCTTTGCGGCTGGGAAGGTAACCGCCGGCCCTGCAGAAAGTAATGGCAGCCTACTGCCTGGTGGATGATCTGCAGGCTGATTGCCTGTAGACTGGGATCAGCTCCGGGCACAACACTCACTCAGTATCGAGAAGCCTTTACCTTTACCGTAAGCGGCTGCAAACATGCTTTCCTGTATAATGGTTGTTGTTGTTGTTAATTTTTAGATTGAATTTTTGATAAATCTTTAGTTAACTAATATATTAATTGTAACTTTCTATACTGTTGATAGTTAACAGCACCATATGACAAATCACGTTTCTATGCATAGTTTAATCACTGGTACGAATGCTTCCAAGAGCAGAATGGGTGGGATGATAGAGAACATTTTCAGGTGGATGTGTGGGCTTACTTTGAAAAAGAAGATAAGCCCAGAGTGGAGGAAATTGTATTGATTGGAATCATGTGCAACATGTAGATGATGCATATTGGATCAAACGTTACACAACGGTAGAAGTAGATGGAATTAGAGTAGAGCAGATGTCCAGAATGGACATTGTGGATTAAAAGGTAATGGTGAAGCTGATCAAACCCCTTTTGGAGCATAGGCGGGGTGTTCTCACTTACTTAGGCCACCACAGGTAGACAAGCTGTTTAAGTCTGTGTCGTTTGTCCAGTGTGATCCCAAACTTACGGTTACCTTCCCAGCCATAGGGCATTACTGCCCGTTGTCCAGTACAAGTTTATACTGCTTGGTGACAGAGCCATATGAGTGTGAACTATATTCTGAAAGCAGAATGGCTGGGAGTTGAACCCACAGCCTGTGAGTCAGAAGTCCAGTTCTTTAATCATTACTTTCCTCAATTGTCGTTCTTGTTTGTGGGATTGCAAGGCAAGTATTAATGTGCATGTCATTCAAAAATAACTGTTTTTATGTTTTTGGTAATAATTAGAGAAGCTAGTTGTGGTTAATAGTTAAGTTAACCAATGACTTTTATTACTTGCCCATCTACACAGTGTGTATGGGGGCCAGACTATTAATGGTCACTGGTTTCTGTTGTCGTCGTCGTCTGTAACACTCCTTGGCGGGCCTTCAGGTAGCTTCGCCCATGCAGCCCAGGCGATAACGTCATGCCACCTCCAGTCTAATTATAGCTCCGCAGTAACACTTCACGGCAGGCCAGTAGTGTTACTTCCTGTCAGGGCGACGACACCTTGTTTAACTAGTTAGCGTTTGGTTGCCATATGTTGTGAAATTGAAGTACTCTGCTCAGTCTGACAAGAACTGATGCTGCTAGCTCTGGTTGTGTGTAGGAACGTGAACGGCGGTGCATATGGAGAGGTATTAGCCGGCCACGAGTGTATCTTAGGTAGATATCCAGTCAGTGAGTCTTTGCTCCGGCTGATATCTGCCATTGTCTCTCAGGTTCATGGTTTATGTCATTGTCATTATCGCCGTCATCATTTTTATTAAAACAACACCTTTTGATGTCATTCTGTCCATAAAAGAGCTAAGATGTGCATTGTTAGTCTTGACTGCTATTGTCCTGCCAAATAATTAATCCTCATAAGTACTGTGAATTTAATTATTTTACTAAAGTATAACGACATTATGCCAACTTTTTGGAATTGCTTTGTTATGGGGAAAGCAGTGTTTCAACAATGGTATGCTTGGGACATGCACGTTTTGCTGATTTTTTCCCAATATGTGTGTGCGTTGCAGTAAAATTGTGAATTGTAACATTTGGAGTGATTTTGTGTCATTGTAATGGAAACAACTGTAAATATTAGAGTCAGAATTACATCAAAAACGTTTTGAGACCACTCATCTATGTTAATTGGAAAAGGGTATTCATTAAAAATGACCGTTATCACGGTGTGTTTATGGACATCACAGAAAGCTGTCCCTGTGAAGGAACTGCTGCCATGTTTGCTGTTCATTGGCCAGCAGATGTTTCCTGTACTTCATAAATGGAGATACTATGACGCGAGAGCTCGAGACAGGATTGGTTAGTGAATTTGTTTTTTTGTTGTATGTTTGTCTGTCATACGAGTGAAAAAACAGTGTCATCTCTGTTTTGTTAATTAAAGTAAAGTAAACGTCGATTTGTATAGTGCATCCGTCGTAAACCACCTCTAATGCTCTCAGGAATGGCACGTGTTAGAGGGATCACAAGAATGGAATGAACCATCCTGCCTTTACTCCGTAAGCGTTCACCAGATTGCGCCACCTGAGCGAGGTATTGCACATCCGATTACAGCTCACTACTCATTTATCGACCTCGAAAGGATGAAAGGCTGAGTTGGCCTAGTTGGCTAACCTTGTAGCGGACGGTTTACCCACATCAGCTGCAGGTCAAGCGTAGGACAGGGAAAGTTCGCCGGTCACAGACCGACGTTCTACCACAGTGCCACGCAACCAACCAATTAACTCATATTATTATGTGAATTTTGTTAGTGAGATCTGAGATGAATATCTCTTACCTCAGCACTGAGTGAATGAAGCCAGTGCATGATTATCTGTGGTTAGCTTCATTGCTTTGAATTTCATTCATTACTTGCTGTTGGCTCTTAACAATGGGCATTTGACCTACAAGTGAAATTCTGCTCCAGTTACCATATTCTAAAAAGTTCTGTTTTTGGAGGACCTGATTTAGACCGAAGAAACATAAAGGTGATATGCAACGATTTTTTTACCAAATTGATTAAAAGTAGTTTCTAGCTGCTTACTGCAATATAAACCCGTCTGTAACAAATTTTAATAAATTATGTCGTACAGTGCTAAAAAATATAATTTAAAAAAGTACAAGTTAATTGGTCTTTTTGGTATAGTTATTCTGTGGCTGTTTCCGTCATGTGTGACGCCATGCCAGGATACGCTTGTTTTGTTTGCGTTGTTATGCGTTTGAGATTAGATGAGAAGTTATTTATTTTACCATTTTATGTTTTAAGAACCTATTTCTACGTCGTTATGCCTATATGTTGTGTACTGTCTCACTCAACACTCCAATAGCCTGTTTCCTTGTTCGTTTCCCTGGTATGACGTCATCACTTGCAATAGTAAACAAATCACTTTCTTGCACTTTTTCTAAAATTTCCTAATTCTTTGATGTTCCTTAATGTCTAAATAGATTTGCGTATATTAAAGACATACTATGGGCAATTTACTTTAACAACCAAAAAATCATTGCATATCATCTTTAAGAAAATACAGAGAAATTCTGAGTGCACGTGTGCGACTTTGTAGCTTGTTTGCAATGAATTGTTTTGTCCTGTGTTTTAAACTAAATGCACCTATTTATGAATGTTAATTAACATGTCTAATTTTTCACACTTTTTCTTCAAATCGAAGAATATTTTTCTGATACATTAAACTGGGTTTGCCTGATATATGCATTTTCTCTTAGCATATGCAATTTTCAGAATAATTGCATATGTGTTTTTTATTGTTAAATTGAAGTAAGTGTTGTATAGTGATTACGTGTTTATTCGTGTGAAAGTATTCTGATACTTAAGTGGTGTGACAATGCTTTAGCGAAGAGTTGTCTTCAGATCTTCCAGAAGCTGTTGTCTGAACAAAATGACGTTGACACTCCATGTGACGGCCGCGTCGAGAAGTTAGTCTTCATTCTTCATTTTTCCGAGTCATCATACATTTCTTGTGCATTCAGAACTAATTATCTGGAGATTTGGCCGTGATAGCTTTAATTCATTCAGAGGCACATTACTGGTGTTGATCATTGTTTCGGTTGCATGCCTGTGTAACCAGTTACTCTGATTATTTGTTCCAAAACAGTTTTCTTTGCAATACGTTATCTATGCTATATCTACCACATCTCTGTTTTAATGGCCTGGTTTCAGTTTTCTCCATTTGTTCTTGGTACAAATTCTGGTTTTCGTATCGGTTTCATCAGTTGTTGGCCCCGTGTGGGTCCCTGGGCTGTATGTAAGTGGGTAAGTGTCTAAGTAAGTAAGTGACAATTTTATGTAGCGCCGAAAGCAGAATAGGCCCTCTCCGTTTTCGTCTGGACCAAACATGGCTTCCATTTTTTGGGTTTATTTTTACGGATGCATGTTTGCTTTGTTGGTTTTTTGTTTTAGTTTTTCAGTACTTTGCCAAGAGATTGGCTTGGAAGAACGTCTCCGAAGTGACCTGTTTTGTGTCGGGTGGGACGTAAATCCTTAACTCAATCAATCACCAGTTCTCGAACGATCATATACACAATTTTTATCAATTTATCACAAGATTTTGCTTGTGATCGGAAATCTGGTTGGCCAGATGCCTCAGACAAACCGGAAGTATATGTCCAATTTTAGAGGTGTGCAAATTCCGATTTTGGCAGTTCTGAGATTCTGAAGGCTTACTCGATCGAGGTAGGCAAATAGGTTTGTCACTGTCGCATTGGATAGACCCGAGTTGGTTAGAACATAATAGTGATTGTTCTGGAAGATAATCTCTGGGGATAAATGTCACACGTTTTTTATGGGCTGAATATCCTTCCCCTCCCCTAGTCAACAGTGTCTAAGCACTGAATAAAACTTTGTATGGTCTTTTCAGGTTGTATTGTATATAAACGTTGTCTCCTAGAAATGTTTACAATTTACTGTCTTGGAGACTGCTATTAACCTGATAAATGAGTGCAGATACCTGCAATTTAATGAAGAATGCAGCGCTTGGGGACTAGTATTAACCACTTGCTGCAAACTTTCCATCTGTCCGACCCAGGAGGCAGCCAAGAACATATTTCTTTAATCACTAATAGTTTTTTAATGATTTTGCTTTTATCATCCAATTCCAGCATAAAGGGTACCTAGATTCTTGGCTGTATTTAATAACTTACTCTTTTATGATTGGCCATTTATGCGTGTGCATAATTTGCAAGAAAACCTGTTATTTTCCACTTTAATTCTTGGCTCAGTTTTCGGCGATTATTTAGTCTTTTACGGGGATAGAAATGAAGAATGCAGTTCACGTTTTTCCTGCAGTATTTTACACCAGTAGGTACCAGTTGAGACCTTGATAATAAGTGTGCGATGATGTTGTGCACGTTGTAGCATGTCCGTGCGTGAGATTGTGGTTCAGTGTCTGCTGCACACCGAGGCCACTCGGACTGTTCTTGATCTCATCAAAACTGGCGTGGACACCGTCGAGGCAGTCTTTACCACTCAGAGCAGGCCAGTAGTCCTTCATCGCTGGGCTGTGTTGGGTGCTTGTGCTACAACATGTATTCATCTGCACATATTTAGGTCGACTTTTCTGAGTCGAACTGATGAAGTAGGTCTCAAATGTCCATCTGTCCGTGTATATGTATGTACGTCCGTCTGTCCACAAAAAGTTTCCTTGATTTCAGTGAAATTTGGCATGTAGGTAGAGATCGATGAGTGATGCACGACAGTTTGCAGTATGACCCGATCCAAGGTCAAGTTCAAGGTCACGAGCCCTTGAAAGTTGGAAATCCTTTTGTTTTCAAAAGCTATCCTTTTTGCCGTTTGCAATGGGAGCTGACAACTGACCACGGATTTTGAAACCGGGGCACAATATCTAAATTTGTTCGGGCCACATTTTTGATATTTGTCCTAGTTCCTGTGTCACGTGACTTTTAACTTAGTGTTAGATTTAGTTTATCAGTACTAAGCCAAGAGAATGGCTGGGAAGTACATCTCCGACGTGACGTATTTTGTGTTGAGTGGGACATAAAACCTCAACTCAGTCAATCATTGTCGATGCACATGATAATCTCAAGAG
>Ga0209363_1001107_pt1 | contig 12324 bp, 9 predicted proteins | sample WorMetexBAHAMAS3_FD_187385 | JGI IMG/M metagenome (GOLD analysis project Ga0209363, IMG submission 187385) | Marine gutless worms symbiont microbial communities from Max Planck institute for Marine Microbiology, Germany - Inanidrilus exumae... | ecosystem: Host-associated > Annelida > Digestive... | reverse complement strand
GTACATAACTGTACTCAGGGTGCTCTGTATTTCATCCAAATTGGTTTATTTTTCGGCGAAGTTATAGCCCAACGCATGAGCACCGCCAGAACGCGCCGTGAAGTGAATCCAATATTCGGCTGAAGCATAGCTTTGAGCCGAATAATAACCTCTCACCTAGATATTTGTCATGCTGGTTTATTTGGACCCCATCTAGATCAAGTTCAAGAGTCAAGTCCGTGGGTCTAAGTGCAAGGAGGAAAACGAGTTCAGCAACTGCTGACTGCTGAGGTGGCTGACCGTTGCTGTAAAGCGACTTTAATTAAAACGTATCTAAATGTTTTGCTGTGTAGGCCTATACGTACCAGCTAAGTTGACAGTTGCTGGAAGTGTGCCAGAAAGCAGTTGGCATCATGTTGTGCCTAACTACTACTTGGCCTAACCAAGTAGTCCTATAATAGGACTACTTGGCCTAACACAGTACAGACCTAGAGATGTGACTGGGCTGCCTAGCCCTAAGCATCTGTTAACAGTTAATTCAGAACCGCTTGCTGCTAATGCATCTATAGACAGCGTAAGTCATGTGACTAGCGTGAGAACCTACAAAGCTCGCTCGTCACTTTACCGTATAATGCAGTGTTAATACCTGGCCGATGCACATTATACTGGGTGCCGTTGCCCAGCAGGTTATGTCCATGAACATGTGACTTTTGTTACCTATAGTAAAACCGATGTTCTGAATCTGGAGTTGGCCATTAGCTCATGGAATTTAGATGAAATTACTTTCATACATATTTGCTGCATAGCAAGGGAAGAAGGTTTTGTGTTAATTGCATTTAGTAATAATAATATTAATAATATTACATTTACTGTACTTTTTACAGAAACTGGATTCTTGACACCACATTTGCCTTGTTGCGGATTTGAACTGTTGAAGCAATTGTTGATAGCAGACTTTGTCCCCCATGCACAATTCAAAGATGTGAAACAATCATCGACAGACGTAGAGACTAGAGACATAGACGTATTATTCGCTTCCACAGCCAAACTCAATTACTGTTATGAATTGTTATCTTCAAGTGTCTCATTAGGCTGTGTGACAGCGTGACGTCATTCACAAAACCGGAAGTACACAATATACTACATTGTCGTCAGAGACTCAGAGTAGGACGAGCGCCGGCCACAGATAACATGCGTGAAGTTTGGACATGTGGTTTTTGAGATATGTAAGCGGATAGACATACAGACACATACCTACAGACAGACAGACACGCTGAGTCGCTGATCGCAATACTTGACACTACTCCCGAGGTCCAAGTAAATATGGAGCATTTGTTGATGGCCATAATATTGTTCATATTTTTGCTGTGCTTTAAATTCGTGACAATTGTCAAAGAGCAGTGATTTGAACGCCATAAAAGAGTGAAGCGAGAGAGCCGTGGGCGCCGTGTGGACATTTTCAGATGTCATTGGGGTTTTTCATCCTTTGTTTCCACAAAAAAATGAACGACAAAAGTGCTGGGGGACGTCGTGAATATCGAGAATGCGGAAAAACCTTTGGGCAGTCGGTGTACATCTTACAGGCAGCGCTTGTCCAGACCCTCCAGCTGGATTTCTGAGGTAAGGGCATGGGAGGGAAGAGGAAGAATAAGAGGTGGAAGGATACAGTAAATGGGTGAAGACAGAGAAAGGAGAGGGTGCACCCCCTCCTTTCTGGGAAGGGGCGAGGTAAAGTGGACAATGTGGTCTGGTCTCAACGTCTCAGTCTCGAGACGCACCAACGTCTCGTCTCGGTCTCGACAAAAAATAACAACGTCTAGGTCTCGTCTCGGTCTCTGTTATTTGCGTTTCGTGCCCAAGACGTAATTTTGCCCATTATTATTTTGCAAGCCACATTAATAAAATGAGCCAAGTCAGCAGTCGCTATTATAGCACTGTTAACACGAATAGGGAATAGGTCAATGTATTACTTACTGACGGAAGTTTCAAGTCATTATTATTATTAATGGACGTGAAAATAAGGTCACGACTGCAGTCATTATAACGTGTAGTCTTAGGCATATTTTAACGTCTCGGTGACGTCGTCTCGTGACCTACAAACGTCTCATCTCGGTCTCGGGCTTTAACGTCTCGTGCCCATCCCTGCAACTTAGTGGAGGAGATGGAGTGGGATTGGGAGGGAAGAGCAGAATCGGCCGGAAATAATCCACATTCTACGGTTACAGACCCTACAGTACATAGACAAGGGGAACTGGGGAACTACCGTACTATGCTCAGGGGAGGGTTTACGACGCTGTAGAGAACTATGGTTGGCATGGAGTTGAAGACGGGAGAGGTGTGTGCAGGTGAACCCGGGAAGTTTGGCCGACAACGCTGGACTGCGGGCTGGTGACGCCGTACTACAGATCAACAACAGGCCTTCCGATGAGCTGGAACATGAACAGGCTAAACAGGAGATTGTCTCATCTGGAAACTGTGTCAATCTTGTCATACAAAGGTATGATGCATTCTCGCAATTTCATGTCTGATGACTTGTCCTTTGGTCAGAGATAATGATAATGATAGAACCTTTCCGGCAGGATAGCAATTTTCTCTGGTTGGAGTCAGTGCTTTGAGTGCCCTTTAGTGGTTTGACCTAGGCGACAGGAAGAACATGAGGCGTGTGAAAATGCTGCTCAGTGATCCCAAATCGTTGTCTTCGCTCGACGCATCAATTTATGTGTCCTCATTTCTCAGGGACCCAGCCAGTCTGGAATAGAATAGAAATCAAGCCCAGTCATAGAACAAGCTGAGAGAATGTGTGACTGTGTTGCAGTAAGCGGTGCATGTCAGTTGACTAGCGTGTTAGTCAAGTATGATTCATAGCTTAACTGCAGTAAATTATAAATTTCTTTCCATCCTGCTTTTGTCACTAATGCTACTGGACTTTGTGTTTAGGGGAATGGTAAAAATATGGAAGCCGAAAGTTACGCCAATATCTGAACTTGCACCCCAGGGTGGGGTGAATCTGTTGCCCGCGAGTGCTACAGAAGGCGATACATATATACAGAAGACTTCTCTGGCCGCCGATAAACCGGTATGACTGCTCTCTTACATGATATCTTTGTTATTTCTTGTCACCTTTTCCATTAATTTTTGATGCATGTGGGCCAACAGTAGTAAAATAGGCTTAATGCACGTAGCTGGGATGTTGTACAAGGCGACCAAACCTGGTTTTAGTATTACTCACACATCACTAACAGGAAGTGATATGTGGCCAACGACCTTGAGTAACCTTGAAAGTCAACTCATTTCACCTATTGTGAACCGATTCAAATGCAGTTTCATGCAGCTCTGGTTTATTGATGCATTAATGCTTCTGTCGTGTTAGTTTTAGCTTCTTCAGTACAATGCTAAGTAATTCGATGGGATGAACGTCTCTGAAATGATTTATTTTTGTGTCAGATGAGACGTGAAACGTTAAACGAATCTGCTAATCACTCTATTAATCATCGTATGAAGGGTCAAGAATATAATTATTTTGCTCCAGACAGAGTAACTGGCGTTGGCGTTAGTGTTAATCTCATATTCTAACTACAGGTTTGTTTAATTTTATTGTATGACCTTATCAGCAAGAGATTGAGCACATTGGCAGCAAATACAATCGTTCGGCTCGTCCGTTCCTAGGATCACAGCCAGCAGGTGCCCCTGGACCAGTCAACGTGCAGTATAACAGTCCGGTGAACCTGTACTCAACAGAGAGTGCCACTGACGCATACAGTGCCCAATCTGCTGCGCTACACACCGGCATGCAGAGGTTTGTGTTCTGAGGATTGCTGATGACACACACACCACCACCACCACACCGGTATGTGTTGTGAAATACCCGGTAATCGCAGAATTCTATAGGATGTGAAGTGTATCATGATGTTACACAAAACTTTAGCTGCTCAGCCGGACACTGATATATATTTTATGTAACTTATACACGCATGTTCTGTGTGAGTCTGCACAATACATGTAGATATCACATTGCCTATTGCTTTTCTGCTATAAAAATGGTGCCGTGATAAAAGATATTGAACTCAGATTAGGATTAGGAAAGATGAATTCCGTTTCATTCGCTCAAAGCAGGTGTTCAAGTGACTGTATGTAGAGAGTGACGCAAAAAACGTTAATCGAAAAAAGGTATAAGATATTTTACAAGGTAATGTAGTAACACTTCTAAGTGTGATACGGTCTTTAATGGTGACTTTGTTATTACAAATTTATTGCTGAGTACAATGACGAAAGAATTCGGAAGATCGGTCAGCATTTGGCAATGTTACTGATGTTGACTCGCAATGGCTAATGGTTTTTCTGGGCCGCCCTGTAGTCATGCTGTGAATGTACATTACAGCGGCGGTTCTGGTTCGTCGCAGCCGCAGCCGTCGTACGGTGAGTGAGTTTGACCACATGTCCAGTTAATTCACTGACCGGTTGTGTTTGGTGGTTGACATCAGCCTCTGGCTTGGCTGGCATGATCTGTTTGTCGTGCGTGTAATTCTGAATGCATGTGTGCAGTTTGCCCATTGTCTCAGACTACAAATTGTCCCGTTTCCTGTGTAAACTCTTTGTATAATCTTGCATATACAAATCATCCGCAGTGTTGTCGAGGGAAGGGCTTCTGCTGAGACTAATTTAAACTGAGCTTTTAAGCAGCGATTTGGTCAGCAGCATTTAATATCTCTCTCGACGACACCTGAGAGTCGCCACCTTTAAGACAAGTCAGTCGACTTGGGGTCATCCAATTCAAGTCCAAATTGTATGGGTTCCAAACCGCCACGGATTTTTTTGGGCCAAGTCACAGCTTAAATTCTGGCTCCACGTTATCACTTAGACAAAACTTATCACTTAGTGAAATGTCTGCACACAAAATCTTTTATTATCAGCAGCATTTTGTGTATTTTTCTTCCAACATTATCAAGCATGCTTTCCCAACACATTTATTTGGTGGTCTTCTGGTAATACAGTGTCATATAATATGTGCAGCACACGATTTTGGTTTGCATTCGGTGTTGATTGTACTAACTTTGTGTGTAATTGATGTGTGGTGAAATTTATAACATATGTTTGCACGGAATTTTGTTGTAATTCCCTCAATTCTGTGTACTAATGATCTGACTGTTACCTTATTTGTAGCCTACAACTTGTCAAGTTTGCCTACGGCATTTGTCAGTCCTCTTCCCCCATTTTAGTGAACACTTTCCAGTTGAATCTGGTTTGGCTGGTTGTGCCTCGGTTATCTTCATCCATTGTTCCACAAGAGAACATTTGGAAACAAGTACATGTATGTCCGTCGTCATAGTACTTGGACGGAAATATTCACTGGCCACATCACGTGCTGCCGCGTAGTGAGTCACGTTGAGTATGCGCCGCGCGCCCTACTGATGTTAGAAAAAATGTGCCACGCATTCTGTTACGGTTAGAAAAACGGCAGGACAGACAGACGGCCGGACGGACGCCAGACCGTTGCATTACGCGTTACTAGACACGGCCTGTGTAATAACTAGCACGCGTGTTTGCAGGCAAGATGTCTTTCCTGTTACGGTTACCCAACCCAACCAACAGTGTCAAAGCACTGAAGGGAACGGAGAGTTCTGACCTTAGCCGGGGAAATCATCCGCTGCGGGACTCTGAGGGAAGAGGGGGTTACACAATTTACGCCAGCTCTTTAACGCCAGTACTCAGATCACTAGTCATTTGCTTGCCACGTCCATAGCATAAAGCGTAATGCAACGGTCTGGCATCCGTCTGTTTGTCTGTCCCATATGCATACTGTGATTCACTAGGGGGCAGCATGCGATGCAGCCAGCGTACATTTTGGCCGGACAGTAAGGACGACTGACATACTTGTTAGTTGTTAATAACAGTAACAGTATTTCTGCTGAGTAACAGCATGTGCCGTAATTTCTTTGTTAGCTTGTCAGTCGGCGATGGTACTGAGACGGACGATAGCTCTAGACAGAAAGTGGCAGATGACAGCAGCAGTAATACCAGTGTCGAAGAGAAGTCTGGCCAGGTTTTTACTACGGCCAGCAGTGAACTGCCAACTAGCGGTCCATCAACGTACACTCAGTCGCCAACATTGCGCGCACTCCAGCAGATGGAATCTGGTGTCGCCAGTGGTGACAGTCGGTCGGCCACGTGTCGACCACTGAAAGACGGAGAGGAGATGAAATACCAAGGGTACACAAACCCTCACAAACAGTCGCGCTCATTCCAGATGCTCGAACAGGGACTGAGAATGGCTGAGTCCGGACAAGGTGTGTTCGTATTTGCAACGTGTTCCATAAAAAACATGCCACTTTTTGAGTAGGCATATAACTCCCACATTTCTTGGTTGATTTTTTAATACACAGTTTGTACCAATGGAAACAGGAAAGAATACTGTACAGTTTGATTATTTAACATCTTGATGACGTCATATACGCTGCAATGTTCACTTCAGCGAGTTCTGAAGATAAAATTTTGATCAACACCTGTGGGAATCTAAAAGATTTTATGTCCGAAGACTCGTGCAGGAATTGCCTAACAAAAATTGTAAAGACATACAATGGATGTCTTTCTCAAAAAGTTATACACAGCCAGTTCAATCGAATGCACTGCAGGAAGCGGTCGGCCACGGTCATACTGAACTGCAATTGAAGACATAATTAACGGAAGTTTTAAATTTTATAACTGTTCTATCGAGTGTTCATTCCTGTTTCTGGTAGCACACAGAATATAAAAATCACCAAGAAATACTGGAGTTATGGTCAAAAATAAAATGGCAGGTATTTATGGACCACGGTGTATTTAGTGCGACCAGTTCAGTCCGTGGTCGTTTCAATCCTGTCGTTACTATTGATTCACAACTGGGAAACATTCGACTGTCAGGCAGTGGTGAGGCCACTGGGGGTTTGAACTCCCCCCACTGTCCTCTAATGCCAATCATGGAATTTGCACAAAACCGACGAGAAAAAATTGGGGTTACACCCTATATTGCCACATCGCTACACTGGTCATAAGTCCAGTGATGTGATAGCGGAGTGTCCACCTCAGTTTTATGTTGATTGTGTGATGATACATCCAGCTGCACTGATAAAACACCGCCTTGTGACAGACAGACAGACAGACATCAGATCCTAGCATATACCGCGCTATGCCTATATGTTGCATAAGCGTCGCACGGTAATAGTGCATAAAATGCACTAGAATGTACCATTTTGTACCAAAAAGTCAAAAAAATCTGAGAGGGGCAAAGACTTCCCAGATACAGAAGTATACTAGTGCATGAATGATAGATTATCACCGAAGGGGATGTGTTCAGGGTCATGTAACCTATTTAATATTTGGGAATAAGTTATTATATCTCGGCAAGATAGACACATTGTTGCAATGGAAGTCTAATAGGAAATCGTATGTAGCCTATCGAATGGCACCATTGCCAATACCCTTGAATGACCTTAAAGGTCATTTTTGCTGTTTGAAACCTTTCTAGCTTCCATACCTCGTGAAACATAGCATGGATTTACTTTCATAGCGCGTTGCGCGGTCCCTCTGCAGTAGCTGAGCTTCTTGATTTTTTCCGGTTTTCACACGATGTTTGCATGGTTGCTAACAGCTGTTGTCAGTGAAATTAACTGGAACTGCACACTTTGCACTGTGCAGCTACTGTTATATTTACTACCGCTACTATTTTTGGTTAGTGTTTTTAGACCGCATCGCAAAGATAGCATTGATGCAACCTATTGCAACACATAGCGTGGCCTGTATGTCTGTGTGTCGGGCACACGGGTGAGCTGTACAAAACCGGATGAACCAGTCGTGATGTCGTTTTTGAGGCTGACTCATATGGGCTCAAGGAACCATGTATTACATGGGGGTCAAGATCGGACGAATCCATTTGAAGCCACGAGGGGTGACATGTCGGCAATGCGGCCTTCTGACAAATTACTTTGGACTGTTCTGCAGTTACTCCAAGTTATGCTCAGTTGAAATCTTCAGCTGTAACTGATAGGCGAACGAGGCTAGGTTAGGCCCAGTCTCCCACAGTGGAACCTTCAGGATTAGAGGAACATATCTTTATAGTCTGGATGCAGTCAACAGCCTAGAAGCATTGTGGTGTCATTGATTAATAATGAAATGAATTGTAGCAGTTGATGAATTGAATAATCGTGTTGTTGTGTGCGTAGCTGGTGGTGTTGGGTCGAGTGCTGCTGGTGAGTCAATGCCGAGTGGTGTACGATCAGTGAAAGCTCCGGTCTATGACCCTTCACAACACCAGACTCAGCAAGCACAGTACATGACGTGCAAAACGTGTGACATGCTCATCACGTAAGTATCTCATTTGTCGCGCTAGACCATCACTGGCACACTGTACAAGATCCATACATGGCATATTTCATGTTCTGTTCTGTTATTCAGCCGTCCTCGATCCGAGGGTTGGCCACACCATGGACGTACTATCCATGATTGACTCTTCCACGAATAGTCCTGTCCACATATTGATATTGTCCATCCAGGCTGTGCGTGGTCTTCCTCGCCTTCATGCACCTAGCATTGTTCCTTGCATTATCTCTTTCTCCAGGCAACTTCCTTGTTTCCTAATGGTGTGACCATAGTATGCTAACTGCCTTGCTTTGACAGTGTCTAACAGTTCCGTCTTTACTCCAACTTTGTTAAGAACCCACTCATTTGTTTTCTTTGCTGTCCACGAAACCCGCAGAATCTTTCTCAGCCCTTTCATCGCAAAGGCGTCAAGACGTGTTTCTTCGTTCTTTTTGAGTGTCCAGCTCTCACAGCCATACATTGCTACAGGCCACACTTCATGAATATTCATTAACTTCATGCCGCTACATTGTGACCACAGACGACATTGACTTTGCCTACTTTGGCTACGAGCCGTAGCAACCTAGTTCGTAGATGCAGCTATGTCCACAAAGGTTATATGTTGCCATCAATAATGAACGGTTTTGTTTAGCCATGAACCTGTTATTCAGTGCTAATTATTCTTGTGATCGTTTGTGATACCCTGAGTGGTGTGAGAATAACACTGCACTACACGGATAGCTGGCTTGAAGTAACGTGTGCATTGTAACTTGGTATACTGTAAGGTAGAACTATTCATGTGTGTGTTCGGAGTTTTAAAATATACTTCTACCGCATCTGAACTTTGGTAGAAAAAAAGATGTCAGAGAGCTACGGTTTACGCACTTTGTAAACTTTCTATGTAAACAGTATGTAATTATGCATCGTGTGAAAGTTGAAAGATTTAATAAGTGAACATTGTCATTGCAGTGGCGTGTTTGTGCGCATCAAAGGTGAACCACTTCATCCGGAATGTTTTAAATGTGTCAAGTGTGAAAAGAATCTAAAAAATCAAGGTGCGTCATCCATAGTCGTTTTTCTTAATTTCGTGTTGATGATATTTGCCTTTCGGTAATTGGTTGCCCATTGTAGAACAGCGAGTTAAATTTTAGCTTTTTGTCTGAATTATATTTCACTAGAACTCAAATATTAGAGACGCTACTTTATAATGCCTGTCTTGTTTTGGGGGATCCTTGCCATTTTTACAATTTTCGACAAGACTCTTCAAATGGCAGCTTAACTATTTCACAGTGGAAAGGAATATAGAAAATCAAAAACAGTATTGTTATTCAGTGATTATTACTCTGTGTCGCCTCCGAATGACAGCGGAGTACGATGTGGGAGTTTACACGTGGGGTAAAACAATTTCAGTACTTGTTTACGTATTTAAGTATTTTCGTTCAATTTGATAACGTTGTGGAAGTGCCTTTCACTTTGTATGTTAGCCAAGTCGGAATAAAAGGTAATTAACCACGATAAAATTGGGGGCAAGGTAGTTGTATGTTTTTATGTCACCCGTTCTACAAAGTAGAAAGGGCTTATCTTTTACGGATGTCTTTTCTACTATATTTTCTTTAGAACTTCAATGTCAGAGAAATGCCACTGACGATCACCGAAATTGTTGTGATGTTTATCACATTGGTGCTACTTTATAACGCTGGTCTCATGTTTGTGAACCCTGTCTGTTTTTTTCAGGGAGGTAAAAATGACAGACTTACCTTAGCGAGTACTTGCAGGTAGGGTCATTGTGATCAGTGACAGCAGATTTAATCGTGTTTGTCAGGTGGCACCAACTGCACATGAACAGGCGACCATCACGTTGGGACTTGATGCACACCAACATCTCTAGTTGATTTTAGAAGTGCACTTACAGTTTTAACAATGCATTTCTGAAGTGACTTTTTCATGCCTGTTCAGACAGTTGGCATATCATTCATATTGTCGTCATCGTCGTCATCATATAAAAATTTCTAGTGTACTTGTTACACATTGAACATCGGGGCATTCCAGTGTTTAGTCAGAGCAGAGAAACCAAAGACAGTAAGTAAGTAGACGTTAAGGCTAGGTCACAATGGCGAGTTGTCAGTAGTCTTCTAAGGTCCACTATAGCACTCATGTCCTCACAACACATTCTACATGTAGGGACCAGCGCGTGAGAAGGCATTTTCAGTTATAACAAAATGTTCTTAAGTGACTTTTTCATGGTAATCTTAATTAGTTGGCATGTTAAAAATATCGTAATTATAGAAGAATTTCGAATGTACCTATTAAGCCAACATAATGAACATAGGTGAATTCCATAAGTCAGTAGGAGCACAAAACTGGAGAGTTAACATCGAAGTCTAGGCTTAAGTTGTGATTATTTCACAGGATGTCTTTGGGCAGTGCATTCCATGTGGAAGAACCATAAGGCATATGAGAGGGCATCTTCATTAGCATAATTACTGATGCATCTAATGGCCACTGGCCATGATAGCAGCTAGTTGCGTTTTTGTTTGTGAATCACTGTGATGTCGTGTCGGCTGTCTTGTGTAGGGTATTTCATGATCGATGGTCAGATGCACTGTGAAGACGACGCAAGGCAGGCTTCTCAGCCTGGTGGTAGGCAAGACATGCAGGCAGTCCCAGTCTATAGGTAAATATCGACGAACCAGCAAACGTCTTGTGCGAGTTGATAACTACTGTACTTGCTTTTACCAGTTAATGCTAATTTTTTTCACAGCATTAAATGGGATGTGATGTAATAGTCACGAAAGAGCAGAGCAGGTGCAGTTATGTGTACAGAAGAGGGACACATTTTTGGAGTAGCTTAAAGCTATGGGCAGAAGCATACCCCTTATGTCTGAATCTGAGTCTCTGCGCCTGCTTCAGTGCCGTGTATTAATTGAAAATCTGTGTGAAAGAACTATAACATGAATATATAAACGTTGTTTCAGAATACTGATATCACTACTGTACTTTTAATTCTTTTTAATTGGTCTTCTTTTCTGGCGCCAACTGTCAAAAATCATCTACGGGATGTCATTCTTTCTTGATTCGTTAGCTGGCTGTGCATCTGGCTTTTCATCATAGAAATCCTGATTTGTCTCTTGCGTGGATACTTAGCAGTTTTAGCACGAGTGACGTGAGAACCCGTGGTGCTGTTTGTTGCAGATGAAAAGTGTAAATTCAGAGCACATTCTGGCCATCTCAGCTTTTACCGGCGGATTTTCTCAATTTATTGCAAATAGTTGTTAATTAAATACGTTGTGATGTCGCCCACTTGAATTCCACAGCTATGAGTTAATTTCAGTCCCGGTTGTTGGTATCACGTCATGGAAATCCTGCTTTACTTAGTAGTTGTACATCTGCCTGTACAGAGTATTGCAGACTGCGTGACAATCTGTGACACGACCACACGCACAGCTTGTCTTTACCTGACGGTGGAAAAATAGTTCAGAATGGTTGTTAATTGTTAGCGCCCATTCCTTCCAGAATCTCCTGGTGTATGAACGAAAGGCCAGAGGGTGACTTTTGCCAGTTGGGGGTCGATACTGCTTGGAGTTTCCTTCAGTGGTTCAACACTGATGGTTGATAATGTGAAGGACATCTGCCCATAAAAACTCGTGGTGCCACTTATCCCAAAAGTCAAAGGTTCTCTTCTGCAACAAGTAGAGGAAGAAAAACAGTGGGGAACAAACCAGATGAAACAGATGGTGGTAAACTGGATGCTGTAATAATAATAATAATAATAATAATAACCAGGATTATATTTATGTATGGTGCTGTCATCATGGCAAAGCCATTGCGAGAGTTCACCCGGTTCATTTGATGAATGCAGACTAAGCACCGAGGTGGCCGCCAACCCTCAGACCAAGCCAACCGACTTGGACAGTGAGTCCGCCAGAAAGAAATGGCAGCTACCGTCCATATCCACCATCTCCATTTTATTATTACTCATCCCGACAGCTGATGCTCATTTTACCGCCCCACGGA
>Ga0209363_1001106_pt1 | contig 12325 bp, 7 predicted proteins | sample WorMetexBAHAMAS3_FD_187385 | JGI IMG/M metagenome (GOLD analysis project Ga0209363, IMG submission 187385) | Marine gutless worms symbiont microbial communities from Max Planck institute for Marine Microbiology, Germany - Inanidrilus exumae... | ecosystem: Host-associated > Annelida > Digestive... | reverse complement strand
GACTGAAAGTCTTTAATCACTAATTAATAACTGAAAATGGACTAAAGCCATTAATTCAAAAACTGTTTTTTCTTCTAGTTCTGGGGCGTACGTCTGTGCCGTGGAAGACATGTCAGTGACGTCATACAACAAAGATGGGCAAATAAGAATTTTAAAAATTGTTTAATTAATGTTCTCTAACAAGCTGTCATCTTCTGAAATGGACAATCTATCAGAATGATATAAATGAGAACAACAACAAGAACACCGTTTAACAGACCGTTATCCAGGACAACCTCACTCCTCACTCACTGTAGTATTTAACGTTTTACTTAATTTTCTCCATTTTCTACAGTCTTTGTTTAGTTTTTGATGGAAAAACAAGTGGGCAGAAGGCATGAAATAAGTCATAAATGAGATATAAATTTTAATCTAACACAAACGTTTAATGGATTAAATTTCGCCGAGTATGATTAAATATGTTGTCACTGCAGTGTTCAATGATCCCACCTGTAAATACTTGACAAGGTAAAAGTTTTTCTGCCTACCTGAAAAAAATTGAGGATGCCCAAAAATGAGACCAGCATTATAAAGTAGCACCAACGTGACAATCACCCACAATTGTTGCCGGCGCCTGTCTGACAATAGAGTTCTAAAAAGAATAAAAATTAGCCTCGTATGAAACTGACGGTCGACTCTTCGTAACTGACGTTTCTGCCAACTTTAGTCACGTGACACAAAAAATATCAAAAATCTGGCCCGATCAAATGTAATCATTGTGCCCTAGTTTAGGAATCTGTTGCCAGCTTCCATTTAAAATGGCGGAGATAGATTTGAAAATGGCCGGATTTCCAAATTTGAAGGGCTTGTGACCTAGACCTTGACCTTGGATCGGGTCATACTGTATACTGTCGTGCATCACTCATCAACCTCTACCTACATGACAAATTTCACTCAAAACGAAGAAACTTTTTGTGGACGGCCGGACGGACGTATGCACGGACGGATTAATATTTGAGACCGGCGTTATTAGGTCGACTTTAGAGTCAACCTAAATATAGGAGAAGACATCCGTAAAACACAAGATCGGCCATGCTAATTCGTAGAACGAAAGACCCAGCAGATGGAATATATTCCAGCAGACGGAATTACCAGTGTCAGAGTGACAAAGTGCAGCGACCTTCTCCGGAGCACCCTTGACATAGACGTCCATGTGATCAGCACCAAGGACCCGTACCACGACACTCATGCATTGTACAGACGATGAGAACGTGAACTGACGTATGATACCCACCTCAAATGAACCCGTCAACTACACACATCCACCACTGACTCAGTGAACGGTTTTTCATACCACACTCCGGAGAAAATAGCTCAACTCAAACACTTTCTTGGTGCTAAATAAATTAAGCCTAACCACAAAATACCATTTTACGACCATCAACAAAGATTGCTAACACGTTAGAAACTTACAGAAGTTTATTTTTTGACAAATACAAATACATTTACCACACAACAATGTGTAATCAATGCACAATTCAATGATGGAGTTAAGGTTTTACGTCCCACCCGACACAAAATGGGTCATTTTGGAGACGTTCTTCCCAGCCAATCTCTTGGCTTAGTACTGAATAACTGAAACAAACACAAAAAGCAAACAGGCATCCGTAACAAAATATACTACAACATAAAATTAACATAAATACTAAAGCCAGGTTTGGTTGCCTCCTACGACCTCCAGCCTAAAAATGGAACGGGTCTATTCTTGAAGGAGTAGATAGATAAGTCTGGAAGTGAGTAAGTAAGGAAGTAAGTACATAAGAAAGAAAGTATAAAGAAAGAAAAAAGTAAGGAAGAAAGCAAGCAAGATAAGTAAACAAACGAACACACAAAGAAACAAACAAAACAATTTATATAGTGCCAAAATCAACAAATAAATATGGGCACATTACTGCTCCATGGTCCATACGGGGTAAGTCTGGAATGAAGAGAGAAGAAAAATCAACCGAACACGGACCACGTATACCTGCAAAGAAAGCTGCTAAAATAGTCTGTGTAGTGATGTACTCATTTACTCATTTACCTTTCTGAGGACACTGAGCCTGTGACACATGGCCACTGCAGTGCCAGACCTCTGGTTACCTTCCCGGCCAGAAAGCACTGCCATTGCCCATTGGCTGATACTCATTTCACATCTCACTGGGGATAGGAAGCCGAGTTAAACTGAATCACGGTTAAATATCAGGATGGTTCAGCGGCGAATGGACAACCATCTCAGTACTAAGCTGGTTTGATGTAGAAAAAGGTGTCGTCCTAACGGGACGTAACAATACTGGCCCGCCGTGGTGTGTCGGCCGCCTGACCGCCCGCGTGCCCGGCCTGCTGGCAGCGTTACAGACGACGACAGACGACAGATGCAAGCAAGCAAAATAATACTGGCAAATTAGGCGGGTCAGTAATAATTGCTGTCAGTGTTAGGTGATCATTAGCAGCAACCTAAATGGCCGAAAACCTCGTGAGCGTCACTTACGTAAGTTTCTCGTGTGATTGGTTTGACAACAGTCGGAACAAACTGGTCAAACTTGGTCGAGTCACTGCCGGGCTCTTCTAGCGTCTGCAGCCATTACAACAACAAACAATGCCAAAGCAAACATCACAACAAGAACACGAACAAGCACAAAACACAATAATAGCATATAAGTAAGTAAGTAAATATCTGCAAACACAACATTTTCCATTAAGACAACGTAGGCCAAGGACAGCACAAAATTTAGGTCAAAACAGATTCATCATTTAGGAAAATATCTCAGGACAACTAAGTTATCTGAATCCTAAAATATGAGTGAACATTTGTTAGGAAATGCGGAGCTACAGAACGTCTAAGGCTTATTATAACCACGGTGTAAGATAACTTACATATCTTACACCGTGGTAGAACGGAGTTTTTAGCGAACGTGAACTTACGTTCACGTTCGCTATATGCTATCGCCGTTCCGTCTGTCGTCTGACTGTCTGTCGTCTGTAACGTTCGTGCGCCCTACTCAACCGGTTGAAATGTTCGGCAATTTTTCTTCGCCGTTTGGTATACCTTGGCCATCCATTAACGTCCATGGAAAATTTTACGGAGATCGTCCCAGGGGAAACCGTCCGTGGGGGGTTTAAATGCAAGAGGGGTAGCGAAATATAGCGATTTTTTTTACCTTTGAAATGCTGCATCTCCGATATGGTGCAATATGGAGGTAAAACGTTCATGTTCGCTATCTCATCTTCTGATGAGCGCTTGTTATTGGTCTGATGTCCTTCCTGTCACCCAACCATCAGTGTCAAAACACTGAAGGCACACAAAGCTCTAACCCTAACCACTGGCCTGGCCTTTCTCTTCTTCATCCTCAACCGGACTCTTGACAGAAGGGGCGCAGCTGCATTTGCCGGATTTCTTGACCATCTGAAAGAGCTTAAATGTAATGTTGCCTCTATGTTATCAACGTTACTACTCTCTTACTATTAAAAATTCCAGGACTTTTCCAGGAACTCCGAAAACGTTTTTCCAGGGCTTTGTCGTAGTCCAGTAATGTTCAAATATAAAGACAAACAGCAGTTACTTACACTATGTACAGAGTGTGACAGTACAATCCATCGTGGAATGGTCATCACCAAATATTTCAAAATTCATAGTCACTTTGTATCAGTAAGCAAGAGCCCAAACTCAGCGATATGCATGTTGGTTAATTTGAACCTCAAGTAAATTCCAGGACTTTCCAGGACCTTAAGTTTTAATTTCCAGGACTTACCAGGACTACACTCATTTTACAAGACTTTTCAGGTCCTGGAAAGTTTTGAAAAAATCCAGGACTTTCCAGGAAGCATGGGAACCCTGTGTCATTGACGTGTTAATGCTATTGCCCTCTCACAGTCGTATCCAATGTTAGAAAGGTAAATGGTATCTTTCAGATGGCACCAAAAGGTTAACAGTCTACAACTGGACAGTAAGTAAACTATAAGCTCACCCAGCTGATTGCATTGAACATGCTGATATCAAGCGGGTCGCCGCTCAGCTCTCCACCAATCAGCGTCAGCGAGTGACACGTAGCCATGGCGACCACAATCGGGTCACGTGGCAGTAACTGGGTCGGGTCGTGAACCGGCGAGTCCAGGCGACCATTGCTGACAGGGATCAAGACACAGAAATCCAGGCCTTCCGCCGTCAGCGTGCCCGTCTGTGTTTACATTTACAGGCATTTATTATTAGGCCGCATCTCACGCATTGCATAGATGTGACCTATTGCTACAGATGTTGCACGTAACATGGTCAGTGTGTTCGTCACACGGATGGTCCCTGCAAAAACGGCTAAAAAGACTAAAACGCTGTTTGGAGGATGACTCATATGGGCCCAAGGAACCATTTATAGATGGGGTTGAGAGAAAGGGACAATTTTGTGGGTTGTCTGGCGAACTGAAAAGCATTGGGAGTCTCCGCTGCAGTGTACCCAGCAAAAAAGACCTTTTCATCGTCAATAATAGCACACAGTCAAAGGGATCATTCCATCATTAATAACGGCACGACATGTGATGCAACCTTTCGTTCACGTTCTCTAACCACTGGTTTTATTTTATCAGTGAGTGGCGCACTTAAAAATTTTATAAAGGGTGCTCACCCAATTTTAAAATTGCAATGTCAGAGTTCTCTCAAGTGGTGTATTTGCAATTTTAGACAGAAGCCCCACCCACTATTTTAGACAAGACACCCACCCATGGCTCTTAAAATTCACATCACTTATGACAACAAAAACCTGTCGTCAACGGTCTTTTTATGACGGCTTTCACCACACGCGGTGACTCTAAAGTGGTCAACCACTTTTACATGATTTATCAATATCACACAGCAAAAACATATGAGGTTTAGCCCCCAGGCCGCTGATATGCGCCACCTATGTGGACAGGAGAGGCGAGCAGATCGATCGATCAACCAATCAATAGTATGCTATGGCGCCCCCATCCGACGTTCAGGGGCGCCTCACGACAGTTATATGCTAAGAGAAAATACAATAAGGAAACTGCACTGTAGCTAGACATAAAACTTAGAAAGTAATATATTAGCCCCGTACGGGACTGGCGGTCGACTCCTACTTACTGCCAACTTCAAAGTCACGTGACACAAAAACTAAGACACAAATCAAAAATCTGGCCCGATAAGCTATTGTCCACTAATTTATGAATCTGTGGTCATTTGCCAGCCCCCATTGTAAATGGGGAACAGATAGCCTTTGAAAATGGCCGAATTTCCGACTTTCAAGGCTCGTGACCTTGACCTTGGATCTGGTCATACTGCATACCATCATGCATCACTCATTGACCTCTACCTACATGCCAAGTTTCATTGAAATCTAAGAAACTTTTTGTGGACGGACGGACGGACGTACGGACGGGCGGACAGACATTTGAGACCCACTTTATTAGGTCGGTCGACTCGAAGGAGTCGACCTAAAAACGTTTACAGCTGTAAGTGAGCAACCTAGTTCAGCCGGTAAGGAGTTCCACGCAGTGGGTCCGGCAACAGAGGCACTCAGTGTCTCCTGATGTTATTGACAGGTTGACTCTACTACGTGAAAGAAGCTGGTAGCGATGCATTGCATGCACCTTGTCGAAGCAGACACACTTGAGCTTGCCACAGAGGTTGATGCGCTGCGGACTGATGCAGAAGATGCCGTTCTTCTTGAGTCGACTCTGTGCGTAGATGGAGCCGACAGTCATTGCGGCCGGCAGTGCCGGTGGAACCGCGGTTGTCACAATGTCAAGGACTCGAATGACCACTGTTTCTGCCGGTTGCTTCAACATGCACACATTACATCATAAATCGTCCCACACGGGCTCCGGGGCAGTAATGTGCTCTGATTTAACATCTGTTTATTTCAGTGCTATGTAAATTGTTTGTTTGCTTACTTAACTTCCTTCCTTACTTTCTTCTTTCCTTATTTACTTCCTCACTTATCTACTTCTTCCAGAATACATCTGTTCCGTTTCCAGGAAGGAGGTCGTAGGAGGCGACGAAACCTGGCTTGTGTTGTGTTCATTTTATGATGTAGTATATTTTGTTACGGATGTATGTTTGCTTTTGTTGTGTTTGATTTAGTTCTTCAGTACTAAGCCAAGAGATTGGCTCATTTGGCCGAGAAAAATGTCTCCCAAAATTACCTATTTTGTCTGAGAGTGGAACGGCCACAGATTGAACATTTGAGCAGTTAGTCTAATAACCAACCTGATGCACCAATAAGCCACTCTTAGCCAACATGCACAGTTGTTTAACTCAACAGGACTATAGATATCGAACGTGCTGGACTCACCATCGAAGGTATGATCCATAAGCAGACTATTTTTGTTCCCACCCACCTCCAAATGTCACGTAAGGGGTGTTTTTCAAGGCCTAACAGAACCTACCAAACCTACCGCGCCACGCCCCCTACTTTCCTTATATGGAATAATTTATGTGACCTGGTATACCAGCGGCCTACCAGAAGCTACCGGAGTCAGACTGCGGTTAGGTTCTGGTAGGCCTTGAAAAACACCCCTTTGGACTATTTCTAAGTCTGATTGATCATACCTTTGGCAATGGGTCTGCAGTGAATATCTATCAAACGGACGATCAACTGGAGCCATGAATCGAACTAAAGGAAGCCGATTCACTGTATTTGTTTACACTGTGAAAGGTAAACAAAGAAGCAGGTAAGACACTTACGTTTTTCACGATGAGCACAGCGGTGCTGTAGATCATACCCACGGTAGCGAGCAACGCCAGCACTCCAACGAACTTTACCGCATCCTCGTAGAACTTGAACATGACTTCCTTGGGATACAAAATGGAACGAACAAGCTCACCCTTGGACGTGCAAAACCCTGTGCCAATATCATTCGCAACCTGATAATATCAACCTCACCATTACATACTACCTCAGTATGTAACAAGCCAACCGGGTCAACTCAGCCTCCTACCCTCTGTGGGACGGGAAATGAGTTCTGGCCAAAAGTACGGTGATGTGCTGCGGCTGGGGAGTAAAGGCAGGATGGCTCATTCCATTTGTGGATGAGTGTGTGGACGGCAGGTAAAACTGTGCCCCATTCTCACGTACCATTATGAGTGCTTTAGAGATGATTATACTCATAAAAAGGCGCTGTAAAAATGTCCTGTATTAATCTCAATCTCTGACAGTGGTCTTTTATATACGCCTACATCGTGGTTGATTTGTCACTGTCAAATGCAGCGATCACAGCTTAATACACATAACCGTACAACAAGCCGCCACGCAGGACAGAACTGTACAATAGTACACACCAACCAGTTGCAGAATCCAAACATAAAACACAAAGTAGCTAGCATGGGCATTTTGAGCTGCTATATGTACAAATGATAGGTTTACCACAATGCCGTAACTCAACTAATACTAATCAAAACAACAAATAACACACAACAGAATACACGGTTATATTATATCTGGTAAATACTTACATGTACAAATTTTTTCACAGCCCATCTCTTCATTTTTGTGTGTGCCCAGCCACGATTCAAACCCACGACATCCAATACATAACTCACTTGGCTATACAACCCCCAAAATGGGCATTATGTCTGTCCAGGCGTTCATTTCTTCTAGACTGGACTACTGCAATTAACTTCTGTATGGTGTCTGTGACAGTCTCGCTTGGAAGGGGAGACATTAATCAGTCAACAATTAAGTCAATCAATCAATCAAACAAAAAAAAACATTTAGTGGTTTGAGTGACGTGAATCACTTCCGGTCAATGAAATTGAGGAATGAGCTCGAAGTAGCCAAGGATACTGTCAGGAAAAGAGATGGAGAACAGAAAGTTTTTTTTCAGACACTGACGAAAGGTCTGCAGAGACGGAACTGAAGTCATGTTGTTCAGGTGAGGCCAAGTTAGTGATTCCATTGGTTGAGTGCAAGAAAGAGCTTCCAGCATGTAAAAAACTGCTCCAATTTTCACGGGTTCCGTGTTGAGGCACCCATCCCAATCTGGAAAAAGGCCTGTAAAATAAAAACTACAGAAACTAGAAAACATAGGTACGGTAGCCGTATTGACATGCAGACACACGCCAGCAACGGCCGCAGGTAGCACGCAATACCGGCCATGGTCACTAGCAACCGTTCACCGTGACGGCTTCCATAACCGTGTAACCTTCATCTTCGACCTTTTGACCTCTGGGTCAATGCATGCTGAGCGACTGCTATAGAGTATACGTGTGCCAAGTTTGGTGTTGATAGCTCAAGCCGTTTTCGTGTTAGAGCGTGGATAAACAGACAGACACATAGACAGACGTGACTGAATGCACTACCCACCACGCCGTCGGCTATGCCTGCGTCCATAACAACCAGCTAATCCAGGTTCAACTGGGTATGACCGTTACACAGTGTAATATATGCGTATACTTCATATTAACTGTCACATTAGCCATCAACTGACAGTGAGAAATATCTCACCAGTGCGTACTACGACAGCCCTGACTGGCGTGTTGCCATAGTAACGAGTCTGTATAACACGCGTCCCACAGAACAAAGTGCTGCGCTTGTGAACGTCCGGATAATACACTTCCGACTCGCTAGAGGGCGCCAGGTGCGTCTTTGTCACCGGGATACTTTCACCTAACAAACACAATACAATTTACTAAAATGGTGGCCTGCTAGAACCGTTATGGTCCACAGATGTGCCAAAAGCAACGGCCACATTCACTTTAACCACCGTTAACAATGAATAAATGACAAAACAAATTTTGCACGTAAAGTCATCGGTAATTGATGAAACCAGATGGTACGGGTTGTTAAAAGCACACACTGAAAAATGGGTTCTAAGATGAGTTCAGAATGAATCCATAGTTTGGGATAAACAAACAAAGAAAGCAGAGAATTTCAGGTCATTGGATCTGCAATACAGAATGAGCAGGAATCGAAGGACAGGTTAGGATAAGGAACGTGCAAATTTGCAGAAGAGAAAAACTTTGCAATATGCGGAAGGAACAGATTTAGAGAAGGATTGAGAGGTTTTGCAAGGTATATTTACCTGTCAGCATAAGGTAAGTTTACCTGTCAGCATGAGTGTGATTACCTGTCAGTATGAGGTAAGTTTACCTGTCAAGGTAAGTTTACCTGTCAGCATTAGTATTTTTACCTGTCAGCAGGAGTATGTTTTACCTGTCAGCATGAGGTAAGTTTACCTGTCAGCATGAGTGCGATTACCTGTCAGTATAAGGTAAGTTTACCTGTCAGCATTAGTATTTTTACCTGTCAGCAGGAGTATGTTTTACCTGTCAGCATGAGGTAAGTTTACCTGTCAGCATGCTTTCATCAACGATTGTACTACCAAGCAGCATTACAGCATCACATGACATAGTGCAGCCACTTGGTGGAATTATTATGACGTCACCGGGAACCAGCTGACTTGACATCACCTCACACGTCTCTATGTTTCATACATACACAGGAGTCTGAAGTTGGACCTATCTGCCCTATGACTGAGACATACAGCTGGTATGGGGATATATTATAACACGTTTAAAATGTTCGTACATGTATTGAAGCAAGCACAAAACAGTTATTTTCAAAATGAAAACAAAGACCATCTCACTCAACTCACCACATTTTAGGGTATATTTCAAAAAAAATTTCCACTGAAAAAAATTTTCTACGCCAGTGGTACGTAGTGTATCTCTATGTAAGGCAAAGCATTAAGCTCACATAGGAAAACAAATAAATGTAACTGGAAGAAAATTAAGGAAATTATCCATTTTCTTTTAGCACACATAAAAATGTGAATATTGTGAACAGAACAGAAGCACCAGCACAGCACAAGAGTATGTCACGGTGTCTCGCATTATACAGTGTGGCGCAAAAAAACAGTACTGAGTCACAAAAATGCCACTAAACATTCTTACCCATAACTTCACCAAATATTGTGGGATCTCAAAAATTCTTTTGCCGTCACACTTGTCAGACAATCTGTAATGGTTATCATTAAAAATTTCAACAGGTCTTAAACGCGTAGCCACACTACCGTGTGAAATATCTGCCACCTTTCTGTCTCACCCAACGGCCCAGTTTTTGCACCACCCTGTAGCTCTGCCACCGCACACTATTATATAATGCAGACATGCTAATGATTCTCACCACCGGAGGGTCGAATAACTGTTACGGTTGACTCGTTGGAAGCCATCATATCTCGTAGAGTGACTCTTTGCTGCAAAACATAGGACATTTCACATAGTAGACACATTCATCAAATGTCTCTTTCTTACTCACTGTTGACTTAAAACTCAACGCTTCACAAATCCTTCTCAGATCTGACTCCCTCTTTCCTCAGGACTATCTTCTCGGATCACAGCTCGGAGCAGGTCTTCTAGGGTCGATTATTTTTTATTATAGTCCTTCCCGTTATTTTTATTGTGGCCTATTGCTACAGATAAAGTAGCGTGGTCTGTCTGTCTGTCTGTCTGTTGGTAACGTTTGTGAGCTGTGCAAAAATGAGTGAACCGATCAAGATGCCATTTGGGGTCTGACTCGGGTGAGTCCAAGGAACCAAGTATTAGATAGGAGTCCAGATTCCCAAGGGAAATGGGCAATTTGTTGGGTTGTCCAACCCATTAAAAGCATTAAGAGTTGATGCTGTGGTGTACACAGCAAAAAAATCAATAGCGACATCAGCTCAACTGCTGCAGCCGAGTGACTGATCGACTGAGTTAAGGTTTTGCATCTCACGCAACACAAAAAAGGTCATTTTTGTATAAGTTCTCCCCAGCCAATCTCTTGGCTTAGTATTGAAGAAACTAAACCCAACACAGCAAAAGCAAGCGATACAAGACTGATTGATTAAGTTAAGGTTTTACGTCCCACCCAAAACAAAAACAGTATCAGAGACGTTCTACACAGCCAATCTCTTTGCTTAGTACTGTAAAACTAAATCGAACACAACAAAAGCAAACATGCATCCATAACAAAATATACTACAACATAAAATGAACAACGACAAAAACTAAAGCCAGGTTTGGTCGCCTCCTACGACCTCTGGCCTGGAAATGGAACGGGTCTATTATGGAAGGAGTAGATAGATAGGTCCGGAAGTATACAAGCAATGAAGTAAATAAGTAAGAAAAAAGGCATAAGGAAAAAAGTAAGTACAGAAGTAAGTAAGTGAGGAAGAAAGTTAAGTAGACAAACAAACAAGCAATTTATATAGCGCCAATGTCAACACATGAATCACGGTGCATTACTGCCCGGGAGCCCGTATGAAGCAAGCAATACAAGAACAAAATGACCTAAGCTACCATGAAAGAACACACAAAAGACAGAACCTAAATAAACACACAAAGACAAATCTAAACTGAACTAACATGAAGAATGTACGAACTGCTCACGTATGTGCGTATTATTGCGCACAACGGTCGTGCATTAATGCCAAATGGCTGGTGTCACATTAACTTTTCCCCGTGAAACAAATCAACCATGCAGACTCTCATAAAAATTCTTTAAGCACTTGTTTCAGTTTTGGTTCAGTATGGTATGGTAGTTTAAGCTGGTCGCCCATCTGCTTTTGGGCACATGTAAAAATCATGTCACATAGTAGCCGCAACCGAAGGGCAGCCAGACAGTTCACATCCACGCATCAGCTGAGTAAAAATCTTCTACATTCCACTGAATAACAGCCTATAAATATTTATATTAATGTTGCATTCACTGTTCGTAACTGTTTACTTCAGTGAATTGACGATGTTGTTTAAGTGTGCTAACAAACATGACAACAAACATAGAGACACATTCAGACAAACTTACAGACAGACAGACAGATAGAGACAGACAGACAGACAAAGACAGAAAGACAGACAGACATACAACGACAGACAGACAGAGACAGATAAAAAGACAGACAGACAGAGGCAGAATACAGCAACAGACAGACAGACAGACAGATAGACAGACAGAGGCAGATAAAAAGACAGACAGACGCAGAATACAGCAACAGACAGACAGACAGACAGACAGAGACAGATGGCAGTGATCGCCCTAGAAGACATACTTTGCGTGTTTCATACAGTTCAACACCAATTGAGATTAGCGAAATGACTAAGATGCATCCGGCATAGATATAGTACTCATCGCAGCACCATAGAATAATGCTGAATATTTGGAACACGTAAAACGGATTTATAATCTGCAAATATAAACCATAAAAAAGCATCACAAGAAAACATTTTGCTTAATTACTTTAAATACTGTGCCAAATTATGTACAAAGTTAAAAATCTAAAAATTACAGCTAACCATAATTAGCAACTGCTTGATCAATAC
>Ga0209363_1001105_pt1 | contig 12325 bp, 6 predicted proteins | sample WorMetexBAHAMAS3_FD_187385 | JGI IMG/M metagenome (GOLD analysis project Ga0209363, IMG submission 187385) | Marine gutless worms symbiont microbial communities from Max Planck institute for Marine Microbiology, Germany - Inanidrilus exumae... | ecosystem: Host-associated > Annelida > Digestive... | reverse complement strand
GTGACAGACAGTCACACTCACAGACAGACACACGACGACGGCTAATACCCGCACTAGCATAGCGTCGCGTATGTAATAACTAAATTATTAACTGATGCTACCATATTAAACAGGCTGCAGTTTGACAAATATTAAAGGAGTTGACTGCTTGGAAGATTTACTATTCTCCAAAGCTTATCACCTGAAATATTTTTGTGTTAACTGGTGGACTTGCCACTAATTCGTGCTGTGACCCAGTTTAACATCTTGCTGTTTAGGTGACATGTTCAGCCAAACGCCCTGATTATATGCAGCTCATCATGTGGCGACCTTTTCCACAGCAGTGTTGACTTCTGTTAGCGGAAATGGAAGTGCACAGAACTGACACTGCCAAACGTCGTCGATGACGTTTAAACGTCGACGACGACGTGCGAACGCGGGGGAGTGGTCTCAAAAATCAAGCATTGCTAGATTTCAGTAGCATTCAAACTGACACTATCAACCACGGTCGACTGTCATCAACAGCAGTCTTTCAGCGATGTTTGATCGCGTCAGTGAGAATGCTACTTTAAATACTTAACGCAGGTACCGGCAATTTAACGGTATAACGCTATACGCATTTATCAGTCACCGCAACCAGTGTAAAATTTTAATACAACAGTGGTGTACTGTAGTTTAAATTATTTTGTGAAGCATACGTTTAACATACGGTAAAATAGCGTACAAGTACGGTACGTACGTTTAAAAAATATTGTACGGACTGCATCTACACTACAATACTACATACTGCTTTGTAGGCAACTGTAAACCAAAGAAAAGCATGCAGCTAAAATTTTAACTATTGATGTTAACAGCCATTTGCAAATATATTTGATTATCGAAACCAAATATTTCTTTCTTTTTTCAATTACTGCATGTTACATGATATACTAGTGCATCGCCATGGACCAGGGATCAAAGGCCACACAGTTGGCAGGTGTAAGCAACTGCCTATCAGTGACGTCACATACTAATGTCAGTTATCATATATTCAAACCCGCGTCATGGCCGTTGTGATAGAATGATTGTCCAACAATTAGTGACTTGTTCTGCGGTAGTCCACCTCACTCTCCCCGCCACTGAGATGATACAGACGCAGTGTTCACGCTCGTTTCATATTGCAGCTCCAACAGTCTGAAATTCTCTCCCTTCTACTCTTCGTTCGTCTCAAACCTTAACCACTTCGAAAACATCTTAAAACCCATCTTTTTCCAGTCTGCATTTAATAGCCCTAGCAACTTGTCCAGCGCCTCTGCTTCATTCTACTGAATGATTATGGCGTTTAATCAAATTTTATTACCTACTTACTTACTTACCTACTGCATTACCACAGACTGGGGATGTGTGTAATGAGATGCTGGACTTGTCCATTCTGTTAAAGGCAGGGTTTTGCTCCTGTTACAGCAGTATACAACATCTGTACCCTGTTTACTGTGCTTATGACTGCATTAAAACGCTGTAAACAAAAACAAAAGATGACAACTGAATCAAAAATGAACCACGAAACTGAAATGAACCGGCAATGAAAATGCCATTCCAAAGTGAGGACTGTCCTTTAAGACTGAAATTACGTCGTTAGAAAGAGAGGAAATGGAAACGATAATAAAGATTGATGTCAGTGGCCTGCAACATTATCGCTGCACTGCTGCTGCTGCAGGGTTGTGCCAGGATGATGGCTACGTTGGTCTTCTTTCAAACTTTACCTATAGAACTCCAGTTCAGTTGAAACCATACCAGACAAAGTTTAGTCTTGTCGTCTGATGTCACACTGTAATGCATGCTGACTGTTATCGCCATTTTACATGCCAGAATCTACTTTATGCTTGAGAACGATCTAAATAGTTGATACTAGCTTTGTTTCTAAACTTGTAGTTAACAGTAATTGCTTTGTTTTAGGGAAATGAATTATACAATGTAGTGTTATTTAATTGTGTTGTTTGTTACTTTGCTTCTGAAAGGGAGCGAAGTATTTCGATTCGTGTGTCTGTATACTACTATGTATGTATGTCTGTATGTCTGTCCACTTGCGTGTGTCACAAATTACATGTCCAAACATCACAATTTTCTGTGCATGTTACTTGTGGCTGTCTCTTGGTCCTCCTCTGATAAGAGTGCAATACGTTATGTAATTCCAGTTTTGCGATGACATTATGTTTTTGCATAATGGGTGCATATCCAGGTAAAGAAACCTCGTGTGGTGCCGGGGTACCCCCTTTCCTGCCTTTTTTCCCTTGTCCATTTACTTCCTCATTTTTTGCTGTTTTTCGCTTTTTTCTTTTTCCTTTTCTTGTTTGCTTTACCTATTTTCTTCTTTTGTCCATTCCTTCCCTTTCTACCAGAATAGTCACCACTCTGTTTCCAGGTCGTAGGAGGCGATCGAACCTGGGTTTAGTTTGTTCAGTTCATTTTGTGTTATTTGTATTGCTTAGTTAAGATTTATTCCGGTGTTTACTGTGTTGTTGTATTTGGTTTAGTTAAGTCTTGTGGTGTGATAGTTTTCTTCCCCTGTTGTAGGCGCTAGCATTTTACACCGTTTTTCAGAAAAAACACCCACTGTATAAGTTCAGGAATAGTTGTCTGATTTTAGTAATTTTTGGCACCAAAATTCCTCACATAATTTGACATCGCATGACAGCTTAGTTGTCCACCTCACCCAACTAATGTGTCTACACTACCTTTGTAAAACTTATTGCACGAGTTTTGTCGCCGTACATTACAAACACGCCTTGTTTTGTGACAAATTCGTTAAATGTGAAAATGTTTACTAGGCCCAACACGTACAGGAAATGTTGATTTGCTGATGTTATTTTGTTCGGTGTCACTGTTTGCAGTAAGTTATACACAAAATGGGTTACAATGCTTTACAACGGCTGCATGTGACTGAAAGAGTCTAAAGAACACTGAAAACAGTCACAGCAAATGTTATAAGCATCACTGGCAAAGAATATGTAATGTATATCAGCAAACACAACAGATACAGTTGTTGACTGTTGAATACTGTTGTTTCAACAGTTAGTGAAAATTTGATGTCAAAAATCCACAACCTGTAAGCCTGTGGAAAAGTATGTGATGTACGGCAACAAAACTCGTGCGATAAGTTTTACAAGGTAGTGTAGACACATTAGTTAGGTGAGGTGGACAAACATCAAACTGTCCTTTTTTCGCGTATTTGAATTGTGCACGCGGCAAAGTCTGCTGTCCTCAATTGCTTTGTTGTTGGTTTGTGTGTATGCATATTGGTTGGATACTAGCCATAGAGTAGTTATTCACTGCAGACTGACATAGATTTGGTTTTGTAATACGTAGGTGCGAACTGATGTGCTGGAGTCACTCAATAACAACTTCCTGCAGACACTGAACAGTGCATGGAATGACCATCAAACGTCAATGGTTATGATTCGAGACATTTTGATGTATATGGTGAGTTGTTACAATCTGTGCCACTTAGTTTATTATCTTCTTTTTAAGCAGACCATTGCTACTTGGGAAGACAACTAGTAAATCTTCAGAAAACCTGTAAATTAATAGCTACTGATAGGAAAATGATTGTGAAACAAGCCTTTTGTGCAGGGAAAGAAGGAAGGAATGTACAGGTGATATGTAAAGTGATGAAAGTTGAGTTATGGAATTTGATGTAGAATGCACCCTATTCAGTATATACACAGTGTCTCCAAAACAAGGCACAACATCTGATCATAACATCATATTTTTGGCAAATATAGACCAATTTTCAAATTTCTTTTACTTAGAGTTCAAAACGATCTTGGTACTGATACTGAACCATTACCGCTCCAGTGTGGATCAGATCGGCGCCAGTCTGTTTCTGTAGACCGGCCTCAATTGACAGTCATCAGCGGCAGCGGCATATCTTCTTTGGTGGTCCAGTTGAACAGCGATGCATGCGCACGCGCTTGGCGCATGTCCGTTCGGTGTGCGGACAATTCATACCGTGCCTTTGATGTGTCCAGATGACGATTCATACCCCAGCGGCGGGAGGGTAGTGGCGGTGGATGTGGCAGGCACAGTGAAGGTGGGCGAGCATGGGAGTGAATGACGTCCAAGACATGTAGGCCTACAATGTACCTTGAAATCATACACTGCGTCTAGTATACCCCTGCCAGTGCAGCGGGTGTGAGCTGTGAGTGGTGAGTGTGGGCAGACCCGCTAGATAAATGGTTTATATCAAGCAGCGCATCCACATCAGTGCTGACACGAGTAGACACTAAAGTATTTTTAAGTTTGGACAGACCCCGCCTGGCGTTGTTGCTGAACTGCTGTTGCCCCTGAAGGCAGATGTAGCTGATCGGTTGCTTACTTAACTTGACGTTCCCTGCTGTGCCACACACTGGGTGATTAGGCTTACAGCCGGCGTTGGCAGTGGAGCTGGTTGCTGGCTGTGACAGGCAATCATGCCACGAACATTGCAGTAGTGTTGTAGTGCATGTCATAATGCTTCAGAGCTCTAGCTGACAAGAGTCGAGGACTGATGCCACAATTAGGGTGTGTGGCAATGGCTGGAATTGATCTCTCAATGCCTGCTGCAAGTCGGATTTGAAGGCGTATATGGCTAGCATGTCCATGGTCTTATGTATATTTCTGACTGCGTACAGCTCATTTGCAGTGGTATTATATGACGCCTGCTCACTTGAATCACTTAGCCTATTACATGCCCATTAGTAACATCTGCAGCTGTGACTGTGTGTCGATCAAGTTGATGGCGCTGCACGGACGGATTTGTGGTAGGGAATTGGGGAATTGGAAAATTATGGTTAATGAGACTGTCATTATCATGACTGTTCCCACCAGTGTAATACCCGAGTCAGCCACTGATTCACTTCACTGACATTATGGATCTTTTTCTGATCACTGCTTATATCAATAGAATTCAGATCTTGACTATTAGGTGGCTACAAGATCAATTCTGAAGTCTCCCAAGCAAGATGCCATTGAATTTTATAGCATTTTTAAGCCACATCACCTGCATGCAGTTCGTGGATGAGGCCTGTTGCTGCAGTTGCCGCATGTAGCGGCTGTACTGTGTGTCTGTCTGTGTGTGTGTGTATGTTGGTCACACAGGTGAGCAGTGAAAAACAGCTGAATTAATCAATATAACGTTTGGGGCTCACTTGTGTGGTTCCAAGGAACCATGTATTTAATGGGGTCCAGATCCCTCACAGGAATGAGCACATTTGAGGGGGTATGTGCCAGCCCATTGTAACGTACCTGCCACAGTCAAATGTGCCTGCTCAGAGCATGCGGCAGACAAACTCTAAATGACTTTGGACACTTGTTAATTTCCAAGTTTCACAAGGTTGCATAGTAACACACTTAAAGTGGGGTGGAAAGTCTGTAGTAGGTATGTGCAAAATTTCTTCGGAAATCTGACAGTGAAAGACTTTGAAAGTTGGCATACATTAGTCCGAGTTAGGATAAAAAGTAGAGTGTTGTGTTCCTTTGACCTCAGATTAATCAGCACATTTAGTTTCCCTGTGTACAAGGCTGTTTTACATACCTTCTAGGCTGCATCACTTGCATGCAGTGCATTAGGTGCAGCATATCGCCACAGATGTTGCACATAGCATGGTCTGTCTGTCTGTCTGTCTGTGTGTTGGGCACATGGGTAGCTGTGCAGAAATGCTGATCTGATCTAGATGCCGTTTAGGGACTGGGTCAAAGGAACCATGTATTAGATGGGGTCCAGATTTTCCACAGGAAAGGGCACTTTTGAGGGGACACGTGCCGACACATCGTGATGCATCTATGCATGAATGCATTGTGCCCACAGCGGGCGAATGTGTCTGGCCGGTGCATACAGCAGACGAGTGCATTTGCCGCCACAACAGTTTCAAGACAAAGAGGGCAATGTGGCCTCTTGTCAGATTACTTTGGTCACTTGTTAGATTCAGTGAGCTGTGGTAATGATGACATGTTTCTACACTCTGGCAGCCTACTTTCGTTTGAAGCAGTAATTCTTCATCTTTTCATGCTGCTGGCACGTCGATAAGCTTCATGTATTGTTGTAAGGTAGTAAAATTGAATGAACAAGAAGAACTCAGCATTGGTGACCTTGACTTTTTGACCCCGAAATAAATGGGTTTCCCCACGACTCACGGTGGAACATGTTTATGCCAAGTTTGTTGATCCTAGCTGCATCAGTTTTTGAGATGGAAAAACAAACAAACAATGTGCACAAACACAAATGTTGCTAAAAACTACCAAACTGCCGTCAGCATGGTCATTGCTTAATAACGTTTCATAGTATATGTGTAATAATACAGTACCATAAAACCTGTCGTATACTGATAGTCGCTATTTATTGTGTGCACCCACCGAAAGCCGACTTGTGAAGATGAAACTGCTAATAGCAAATGTGAAATACCATGATGGGATTGGAATTAGCCTGCCTGTTGTATCTGATAGGACGTATTTATTTGAGTGTGTTTGACTGGTGCAGGATCGTGTCTACGTACAGCAGAATAATGTCGACAATGTGTATAACTTGGGCCTGATGATTTTCCGCGATTACATAATTCGGCATCCGGCGACACACAGTCACCTCCGTGAGACACTGCTGTCGATGGTCGCTCGTGAACGACGTGGTGAAGTTGTTGACAGGTAAACTTTCTGCCAGCTCAGCCACTGAATTATCTGCAGTGAATCCCTCAGTGGCGGCTGTTGAACGTTTAGTATGGTTGATTTAGTTATTATCAGTAGCAGAATTAATTTTTAAAACACTGCATACAAAATTAAACACTAAATAAACTTATTCTGTCAAACAGTGATAATTTACTCACTGGCTGGTTGTTAATTTACATTTTCAAATGTGGTATTTATGGTGGCTTATTATATTGTGATTGGTTTGCAGGGGAGCTGTGAAAAATGCATGTCAGATGCTCATGGTTCTGGGAATTGACTCTCGAAGTGTGTATGAAGAAGATTTTGAAAAGCCGTTTCTCACACAGTCAGCTGAGTTCTACCGGGTGAGAACTGTTATTGTAGACTGTAGTGTGAATATTTCAGTAACTAAACTACCTGTTTCAGTTTTATTCAAGGAGGCTGTGTGTGAGATCTTTTTGTCTTGCCTGGCTGTTTGTGGAATCAGAAACGTATGGCTTAGTGTTTTGCATGATGGCAGAAAGTTATCAACTTTCTTCTGTGAAACTGCATTTTAAGATCAGGCAGTAAGTTGGTGGAGTGGAAGTCGTTATTAAATTGTATAATTGTTATTTTTGACATATTGACTTATTTTGTAATTTGCTGTAAATTTGATGCATCAACCAATTTTGATTATTTACACAAAATCTTGAAGACCTTTAACAAGATTTTACTGTTTACCATTGAAAACTGCTAAAAATGACATTTCACAATGTATTGTGGTGACAACGTTTTAGTGAGGTGAAAAAATCAGCATTGCTATGTCATCTTTGCACAGGTCACTGTATACTAAATGATCCATCAGTCTTCGTGTGTCAAAGTTTTCTTAAATTGCAAAGCAGGTCATTTTTGAGACTGTGCATTACTTTATAGTTACACTTATTTGATTGACTTAAGTTTTTTTATTTATCGTTTTAGAATTGTGCGATATGTGAATTGACAAACATTAAATAAATATAAATTTTACGGTAGTCACACCGTGAGCATAGCAGTCTTTGTTGTATCCTTTGTGTTTATTTTTGACATATTGACTTATTTTGTAATTTGCTGTTAATTGCTGTTATTTTCAGCTGTTAATTGTGCTAACATTAGTGTTAGTGTTTTTGTCATTTTTGTCATAGTGTTAGTGTCATTTTGCACACTCTTGAATGACTGTTTCCATTAATGTGCAATTTGTGACATGTGAGTACAGCCACTCTATTAATCATAGAGTACTTGAGGACATTTTGTATTTTATGCATATTTCAAGACTGCAACTTGTTGTACGAGGGGCGTTCAAAAAGTTTGTAGACTGGCACAGTTAGTTGCAAGATATCTACATCATATTTCGCCACTTTTTAACATAGACTCATGAAACTGAAACGCACTTGGTCCAGCATTTCTACAAAGCTCTTATTCCATTGTGGAAAAACTGTTGCTCTTGCTCTTCCAGCCAGCCGTTTGATGTGTCATTTGCATCCTTTTATGAATTTCTTCCCCTTTTATGCTTGTATAATGTAAGTAAATAAGTAATTAAGGAAATTCATACACAGCGCCTATAAATGTAGGGTTGGTATCTGACGAAAATTTTCATTCTTATTTTCTAAACTGAAGGAAGTCATGAAAGGATGCAAATTTGCCAATGACGACGATGTTATCTGCACGGCAAATTGCTCGCTGGAAGAGCAAGATCAACTATTCTTCTGCAACGGAATCCGAGCTTTGTATAAATGCTGGACCAAGTGCATTTCAGTTGCAGGAGTTGAAAAATGACAAAATATGATGTAGATATCTTGTGATTAACTGCGTTAGTCTACGAACGGTTTGAACGCCCCTCGTACAGTTATTTGGGAAAGTTATGCATATATTTTTAATGCTTATGAATTGTTTTAGCTTGAGAGTGAGAAGTTTCTGGCAGAGAACAGTGCATCGGTTTACATCAACAAGGTTGAAGCACGCATCAATGAGGAGGCTGAACGTGCTAAACATTACCTCGATAAGTCCACTGAGGAGCCTATTGTGAAGGTGTGAATCTGCATACCAGATGATGTGTGCATGACGAATTCAGTGCTTTGTCCTCCAACTCCTTCTTTTTGTGTTTGCTGTGTTGTGTTACAGCATTTAGATGGGTATACAACTGTATGAATTACACTTATACTCTGATCTGCTTTTACAGCCTTCTTTGTTCTGAAGTTACTCCGTGTTCTGCGAGGTCCTCAATAGAGAACTTTAGAACATGCTTGGAGCAGATTTTTACAGCATGGTGTCCTTCCTGTCACCCAACCAACAGGCTGTGACATACAGGCTCTGGGGTTGCACCGTGATTCATGTGTTGATTTCGGCACTGCTAGGGATGGTCGGATAGTGATTTTCTGCCGGATACCAGATTCGGTTAACCGGTGCCGGATTTGGATCCGGATTTTTGATGTAACTTTACGACTAGTCTAGACCTGTTTAAAAAAATTACAGCAAATTGCATCCAATGCTTTATTTGTCTGTAGTCTTTAATCTGCAGTGATTGCATTGCGCTTTTACATCATCCTCCCGTTTGACTGAGAAATAACTCTAAATTTTACTCGTGCGATTTTGTGCCATTAGGAACAGCGCATATATGCTACTATCGAACTAAAGAAATGGTCACAAATATACTGCTAAGGCAAATGAACCAGGACTAGAGTTCGGTAACAATAAAACGCCCGCACCAGCCACTTGCTGGTAGCGTCGTTCACGTAGAGATTAGTGACAGGTTCCTATTAGCTTATTTCTGTGAAGCATCAAGTTTCAACGCAGCGTGTGGCAACAGCGTCTCTTGCATCAAAGATATATAGTGCAGAGTGCAGACATTAATCGGCGGGTGGCAGGCAGTGGGTGAGTGGGGAACCTGATCGGCGGCTGCAGTTGGCGCCAGAGCACACTGCCGGCGGCCGGCTACATCAATCAACAGGCTTCATCGGCAGATTTTCGCGGCTGATACCAACTGTTAATTGTGCAATGACATCAGACTTAGTGCAAAACGGGTTACTGTAATCCGTGAAAATCCGACCTGCCATGCCACATACAATCCGGCCGGACGCGGATTTCACCGGTTAGTGGAAAACCGGCCGGATCCGGATGACTGGGTCGGATAATCGTCCATCCCTAGGCACTATATAATTTGTTTGTGTGCTTACTTAACTTCCTTCCTCCCTTTCTTCCTTCTATACTTTATTTCTGACCTTATGCTTTCTTTCTTGCTTATTTACTTCCTTACTTGTTAACTTCCTGACTTTTCTACTTACTTCTTCCGGAATAGACCCGTTTTGTTTCCAGGCCAGAGGTCGTAGGAGGCGACCAATACTGGGCTTTATTTTTTATGTTCACTCTGTTGTAGTATATTTTGTTATGGATGCATGTTTGCTTTTGTAGTGTTTGTTTAATTTTTTCAGTACTAAGCCAAGAGATTGGCTGGGAAGAACGTCTCTGAAATGACATATTTTGTGTCGGGGTGGGACGTAAAACATTAAATCAATGAATCACCCAACCAATAATGTTAGAGTGCTGAATGGAACTAAAAGCACTGACTGCAACCAGTGTAAATCATCCACTGGATGGACCTCACAGTCACCCTTCTTGACTTCTGAAACTAGAGGGACTCTGTGTTGCTTATTCCATTCACTTCAGTGCACTCTTTATTGCAGGCACTTCAGCGCCACTAACCCAACTGTTGTAGATTATTTTTGTTGCAGGTTTGTTTCATTTTTTTTATGTCGTTGCCACCCCACAATGTCGGCGAAGGAATTGTGTTTTCAGGCTGTTAGTCCACGCATTTGTTCATTCGTTTGTTCATCTGTTCGTCCAGACAGATCTTGTTACCGTAATGTCTCATGAACGACTTGAGCAAGCTTGATGAAACTGACAGGGAATATTCACTAGCCACTATTGATGACCTGACTGGATTTTGGAGGTCAAAGATCAAGGTCACAGCAGGCCATCGATGTGGCGAGGCATCTATGTCAATCCTAAAGTGTCCAAATTCATCCTCTAGCTGTTTCTGAAGTTGTTGTTTTCAGTTGGTGTTGGCATGACATGTAATTGTTTTGTGTCACTTAGGTTCTTGAAGATGAACTTATCAGAAAGCACATGAAGACAGTCGTTGAGGTAGTTAAAAGAGTCTCAATTTTGCTCATTTTTAATATGAACAAACTTTTTTTTAAATGTTTGGCCGTTAATTGTATGTTTACATTTTTGCTGAAATATATGGATTTGAGAAGTCGATACTTCCACAGAGAAGCCCGAGTTGTTCATAGTAAATGGAGAAGATTGTAGGAGGACTGGTGAAGAGGACAATGGATGGTTGTTGATAGAGTGTAAGGCTTTAATCTGTGTTGAACGGTTATTGTATTGATTACTGAACTCGTTGTAGATGGAGAATTCTGGTGTCGTACACATGCTGAAAAACAAGAAGACTGATGGTAAGTGTTAGAACGGTGATGTAATTGCAGCAGAAAACTAGCAATAGCTGCTGTCACAAACAGATCTTGCGTCAGCATGTAATTGCTCAACTGCTGCACAGCTGTATGAAAAATTACAGTAGAAAGGGCTTACAGGACACTCATGTTCTTTGAAAATGGTGCTTTTCAGTAGACTTTGTTACTTTTAATTGGTTTTGTGTAGTAACATGCCACACGATTTCTAAGATATCACAACTTTTTCAGTGTATATGTCTCCCCTTGACTTCCAGAAGTTCCCCCTCCCCTCCAACAGGCAACATCTGAGCTATGGTGATTGTCTGGAGGGTAAGAGGGAAGATTATTTGACCAGCTCTGTGCTGTTGTGCATCATAATTGTGCACATCATATGCACACCTATATAATGAGCAGTTCGTACACGATCGACTGGATCGGGCTTTGATCTTGCTTGGCTTGGCTTTCTTCCGAGCGCCTCTGTGTCTTTTGTGTACTTTGGTGCTATATGTAAAAAAAATCTTTTGATTACATCCTTTTCTTTACCTTTTAGTGTGCTGAGCCTGTGGGACTGGCCCTTGACCTGGAAGACTATCATACTTCAGTTCTATTACACTGTTGGTTGGGTCATCTGACCTGTAAAATCGTCTGAAGTAACCTATAATGTGTCGAGTGGGACGTTAAACTCTACAATACCATACTAAACTTTAAGAAGTTCTTCAGTTTTGGTACTTCTGTTAAAATTATAGGCTGCATATGATTTCATTTTTGTGTCTAAATGTATCCCAGTTAATATATGCTGCTATTACACTGTTGGTTGGGTCATCTGACCTGTAAAATCGTCTCCGAAATGACCTACAATAATATATGCTGCAGTTCATATTTTCTGAAGTATGAGATTTACAAAGTTTTCAAACATTTACATTGCTGTGTTGTATTTTTATCATGCATCGGCTTTGATTTTTTGAAATGACATTCAGGGTCACTCAAAAGGTACCATGCAGCATTGATGCCATGTCAGTATCATGCTGTGTAAAACCGATGCATGATAAAACAAGAAATACGTTCTGTGGAACATGGTATCTGCCCCATAGTCGAGTTCACAAGTCCATGAGTGAACTGTGCGCATAGTAACAGAATACCGTATCCTCTATTCTGCTGATGTCGTGGTGTACATGTATTGCTTAAAAATATTAAGTGAATACTGAAAAGTCACTAGGTTGTTCAAACCG